>Ga0181612_101073_pt1 | contig 12063 bp, 5 predicted proteins | sample HoacroProtozoa21_FD_119630 | JGI IMG/M metagenome (GOLD analysis project Ga0181612, IMG submission 119630) | Hoatzin crop microbial communities from Cojedes, Venezuel. Combined Assembly of Gp0051906, Gp0051904, Gp0051908
AAGATGCCCACCTGTGACTTGTAGGTTTCAATCAACACTTCATAGTTTCTGACAGAGCTCTTGAGCTGCTGCACTTCCATCTGCGCTTGATTCAGCTTTTCCTCCACTGAGACCACACTAGCCTGAAAAAAGAAAATATCTTCCATTGAGCGCTTGGAAGTAACTGCCACGCTACCTATCTAACATTGTCTAGACTAAGAAAAAAGACTTTTGTCAGTGCAAGCTGGCAAAACTTTCCAGACTTCAGTGGACTGCCAAACTTACATCAGCAGAACACAGAGGTTTGGGATGGATGTGCACCCTTTCTATCTGCCTGAATGAGCTGTGCTACTCCGATTAGGGCCCCTCCTTACATGGATCAATGCCTAGCTTTCCAAGAAGAAAATTATGCAGGTGACCAACAAGATCACCAGTGGCAAGAAATGACAGGAGAAATATGCCAGCAATTTTTTTATTCTGGAGATTGCTATTTTCTATGCATGAGCTACAATTGTTTGTTCTCTGGTCAGCAGCATGAAGATGTATGGACAAGATGTAAGATCCTAGCTGGAAGAAACAGTACTTGGACTGGAGATACTCCTAGGCAAAACATGGAAGAAACCCACTCCTCCCAGAACATACACTTTATTTATGCCTCTTCCCAGCACACTTGCCCTATCATACTCAGGTTATGGTGAAACTAGTTTAAAACTAAATGGCAGCAACAGGTGCAATTCAATTCTGTCCTCAGAGGCCAAGCAACTTGCCGTAATTTCTCCTTTTTTTCCCCCCCTAACATATCAGCTTCAAACCCCTAGAATCACGGACCTTCAGTCTTTCATTCTCCATTTTGAAAGAAGTGGTCTCTGCAGTCTGTTGATGCAATTTATCCACCAAAGCTTCTCTGTCCTCCCGCTTCTTGTCCTCCAGCATCGTCTGCTGTTCCAGCAAGTCTGCAATACGGCTGCCATACAGAAATAAAATTCATGCTTAAGTGACAAATAAGAACAAGACTGCTAACCTTGAAAATCAGCTTCAGAAACATGGCTTTTCCCTATCCTTTCATCTTCCTCCTCCAGTCATGTACACACATCTATCTGTTACACTGTTCTACTACCTCAATCTTTTAGCCTGCTGGAAATTAACTTGAGTTGTTCCCCTGGAGCTCAAATGCACTGACTCCAAGATACACAGGATAAAGTTGTACTTCTCTTCTCTTGCACCTAGCTACCTTTTCCTGCAGCAACAACTGTACTGCAGTGATACCAATACATTTAGCTTCAAACCAAAATTGGCACAAACTATACTGTCTATCTCTTCTAATCCCTTCCCTTCAAGCAGCTCAAACAGATCTCAATAGAAAGATAACCTTAATTTTGTCAAGGCATTACAAAATGGTAAAGGAAGAGAGATATTTAAGGGTCACAAACCCTTAAAAAGCCTGCTTTTGATGTGGCAAGTGAGCAGCAGAAGCCACATCTCTCTCTATCTCTGTCTCTCCAAACTCTGCTCTAGCCCCTAGGCAGTGCTGGTTTTGCTTGGATATTTACAAGCAATCCAATTAAATTCAATTTAATGAAATTATTCAATTAAATTATCCTTGAACTTAGAACTTATCCCCACTCCTGCTTTTATCTCCACATTAATTTTATTTTAACCTGTTCAGTGTAACAATTTCCACTTCGAGGTCATTCTTGTCCTTTACTACTTTGTTGTGGCGACTCTTCCAGGACTCCAGAGTAGACTGCGCCTCAGCAACATAACTGTCCTATCAAACAAAGAAAATACATGAGGAAAAGAGCAAAGGTGACAAAAATGTCACTGGACATGGGATATGCAGACAATATGCAGAGATGCTGATACGGGTAAGCATATGACTTCACTAAGACTTTTAAAATAATGAGGACAAGCATTTATTTTTATTCTTCCTGATCCTTCCGAGAGAGGTGTTCTCCAACACTACTGTCAGCTAACAGACATAGCAGAAGCAAAAGAATCATCCTCTTTGAAGGCAGATGAACTGCCAGAACTTGAAAACATGGCTAAGATTCTATTAATGGCTCTGGTCCCTGGAATTCTAAAAACAAGACAGAAAAAAAAAAAAAAAAAAAAAATCAAGTAATGTAAAATCCATGTTCCCTTCTGATTTGTTTTAGTCCTAACTTCTCTACTTTTTGTTGATATCCTTCAGTCATTTTTCAAGAGGAAACTCCAGTACAGCTCTAAGTCTTTGTACTCTTCTGCTCCGGCTAGTTTCTCAATTAATAGCCAACTCCATTCAAACCAAAACCACAAGGCTTTATTTTATCGGCTTTTGTCAACCCTCAGATGGTTCTAAAGAACCAGGTGAAAAAACAGATCTGCTAGCTTAGTATGGTCTAAGTCATTGCATGTCCTAAGTTAAGGACATGCAGCAAATATAGTGACAGCTGAGAAAACTGGATTTGTTCCAAACTTAGCATAAATGGGCCAAAGCATCAAGACAGAAATAAATCTCATTAGTTGAAAGCAGAGACTCTCCCCAGGGTTGCTACCAGAAGTCAAAGATTTAGACGCATGATCTGAAATGAGGTCTCTCCTCCTGTATTATCAGGTACCTTTTCTGCTAGCTGGACAGTCAATTGCTCTGCATACTCTTCACTTCGCTCTGCCCGCTCTCTCTGTGCACAGATGGCTTTCTTCAGGGCCTCTTTATCATGGTCTGCCTTCTGCCTTAGCTCTTTCAGTTGTTCCATGACATGTTCCACCTTTGCCTTATGCTGAGCTTCACTGTGCTCCAGATTCTGCAGAGGGGAAGAAAACACGCCACATGGAATAATGCCCTTATATCTGCATACCTAAAGCAGCAACTGATATCCTAGAAACAGTGGAGAGAGTTGGGCATAAACCCCCAACCTCCTGCCTGGAGGTACTTGCGATCATGTTTCACCTACACAGTCCTGTCCTAATGCTGACAGATGTGTCAGCATGATGCGTTCCTTTCCTTCCAAGAGTCTTCTCTTCTTCTTTCATAAGCTGCTCTCTACAATACTGATTTCCTCTCCTAACCAAAATAAATACTGGTCTACCAGTCTTCTGATCTACACGAGAACATTCTCTTTATTAATTGAAATGCTCACATATAATAATGTTGCTTTATGCAGCTATTTAGCTTAACAGAATTAAAGCTCTTCTAAACCATTAACATACATATGTTCATCATAACATCAACAGGTATGTTAAACATAAGACTTTGATCAAGATAAACCAGGGGAACCTTCTCCTCCTCATTAATACTGTAGAAGGCATGTATCAATGTGATCAAACACAGGAACTCATGACACAGCATGTTTCCCAGAAAGCAAATTAGTCTATGACCTGTTTTGATGCCTGACTAAACCAAAGCCATCTTTTAAATAATTATGTAGTAATTAACTTAGAAAAAAAATTCTAATAAATGCACACAGACCTTAAGGTTATGATTTTGTCTCTCACATTAGAAGTGAAAAGCTTTTTCTTTTCTCACTTCATGTGAAAAGTATGGGGTGTGTTAGTGGCATAAATATCACTAGCCAATATTTCAGGCTACCAGACACAGTAGAAGAACAGTTGGTGAGTGCTACTTCCCCTACCAGTCAATTCAGTTCATGAGGCCACTGAAAACATACCCGTATCTGTATAGTCAGACGGTTGTTCTCAGCTTCTTTGTTTCGCAGCTGTGCTTGTAAATGGCCTCTCACAGTCTCCATGGATTTGGAGAGTTCACATGCTGCCTTTGTCTGGTCCTAAACAAGAAGCAAACATGACACACACCTTTTTCATCAACAAGCTAATAGAAGGAACACTTTCTAATATGCAACAGTCTCCGATTTCTTCACTGATCTCCAGCCACCTCCAGTTTCATCAGATGGACTTTCACAGCTCCTCTACTGCAACAACATGGGCAACAAATGAGCAGCTATTTATTTTACATCAGATGTGAATGACTGGCCTGAAAGATTTGTTCTAGGGCAAAACACCCTTCATATCTGGGCTCTTCCACTAGATTCCCCTTTACTTCCTAAACAAAGAACAGTCTGGAACTTGACATCAGGAACAAAGAGGATCTTAAACAGAAAGGCAATTCAGTGATAAGCCTGAGCAAAGAGAATACTACCTATTCATCTTTGTGATGGACGTTTTATTAACAGAAAATTGAATCCACAACTGTGTGGGAATACATCACTGTCTGTTTAGTTTCATAAGCAAGCCAGTGATCTGATCCCTTAAAAAGTAGTTGTCTGCAAGTATAAACCCGTATGTCAGACTACCTGTGGTTTTGCAGAACTGGAAGGTGGAGCAAAGAGAGGAAAACAGAGAAAGGAAACTACCTTTTCTGCTTGTATCTGAATGGTAAGATTGTCCACTTCTTCTTCTTTCTCCTGAAGCCTCAGCTGAAGTTGCTGGGAAAACAAACACCACTCAAATGTTAAGTAACAAACACATTTAGGTTGGCAGGTGGAGGGAAAGAGGTGTAACAGCCTCCCTCCCAGCATCCTCTGATCCATGGCGCACTCTGTCTGGTATCCACAGCAACAGCATCCTCAGCCCCAGAAAAACAGTCTGTGTTCTCCTCAAGCAGAAAGCAAAAGCACATACATTTCTGTAATAGGGCATAGGATACCCGGTCAAGAACAAGGATCTGACAGGACTATATATTCCACAGACAAAAAAAAGACATTACCTCTGTCTCACAGCAAGTTTTATAACTTCCGGCAATGTAAAAGCTCTTTGCTCCATTTAAAGATAAGGAAATTAACAAAAACTGGCACCAGGTCACTCACTCATACAGCGACAGAAGCAGATATAGAAAGCTTACCCTCATTGTGCTTTTCTATCTCTAAGGATAACATGATAAACATACAGAAACAATAAGATTTCCAAACTGAAGAATTCTATCCTGACCACAGGGGTACTTTGGCCATAGGTATTTTCTTCTCTCCCACCTCCAGAGTTTTCTTTTTAAAGAAACGTGTAGTACTATTCTTGCTTTGTACACTCAGTACCATAAGAATAGGCAAGCAGAATCATCTGTGCTTAAACATAATAAGAACAGGCTTAAGTTCTCCTTTATAGCTGAATACTGTGAATCCTAATGGTGCTTTTATACATAGGTCTCAGTTGTGCTACCCCCATTCTAAGCCCCCATATTTCAAAGGCTAAGAAAATCTATCCACTTTGAAACGTAGGTTGTTAACCAGAGGAGCAATGTAGTTGCTCTGATTACCACAAAAGCCACAAAATTTTTTAATTGGTCTAAAAGGTATTACTGTAAGATTTGATGGCTGAATATAAGACAAAGAAGAGCTTGTCATTTTAGATGTCTCTGCTTTATCATTAAAAAAAAAAAAATTGTGATTTGCTTACCATTTTCTCTGCATCTGAGTCACCCAGCCTTTTCAGCAGTGCTCCTTGCCGCTCCATTATCTTCTGAGTGTCCCTCTACAAAAGAAATAAGTGAGAAAAATTGTTAACTAAAACGTCAATTTTATACAGGTTCTTTAAATGGAACTAGGCAAATCAACCATTTCCCCCCAGCTGCAGCAGCAATTCTCAGAAGATACCCAGAAGCATCAAACTTGCTAAAAATTTCACATATCATTACCCATCTCAGAAAACTTTTCCACTTCTCAGTCAAAGTTTATAATAAAAAGCATGATAGCAATTTAAGATTTTTCTGAACTCTCTTGCTACCAGGGAAGGTCACGTGAAAGAATTCAGTCCTTTTATCCAGCCTCACCTGTGGCTGAAAGAACTGTTACCATCAGCCTGCCTTTGCTCAAATGGAAATAAATTACAGGAAGAATAGCAATTTAATTTCTCTATTGCTCTTACAAGCAGTATAGAATTGTTCTGTACCAGCAGCAGAGAATTGTTTACAATTTCTCTGTTATTGCTCTTATAGCCTACAACGAAAAAGTTCTGAAGATCTTTAGGCTCCCATTAGCTAAGGCCACATCTCATCCTCAGACTTCAGCCAATGCAGCTATCTCTAGCAGTAACATTTCAGACTAGCGTGATCAGCAGATACAGCAGTATCCGGATGAGAAAGAGTTGGCAACACAGTTGTGCCCACACCTTTTAATACAGCCAAAGATGTAGATGCTCTAACATCCTCACAGCAGAAACATCAGACTTGCTCTGTGACATAGGCAGGGAAAAAAAACCAACTATCCGTCCTTTATGACACGGGGTCAACAGCAGCATTGTGAACAAACAGAGGAGTTAAAGCTCTCAAACTCCATTTCAGTCCACAAGACAGCATAGTCTCCTGTAGTCATCCACATTCCAGCACACAGCACTGCTCACCTCCCGGCTGTGCTGCTCTCTGAGAAGTTTTCGTAGTGTCCGGTTGGTTTCTTCAAAGGTGCTCAATTTCTGGAGCAGAAGTTCTTTTTGTCTTGTCAGTGTGTTAATGTCTGAGCTGCTCATGTGCTTCTCCTAGAGGGGGGAGGAAAAAAAGAGAAAAAGAAAAGAATTGTTCACATGGAATTCACGTATGAAGCTGACACACGCACGAGCAGTGCAATAGTGTGCAGAAGGTGACTGGATGCTGCAAGTAAATACCCCACTTCCAAACAAAACCAAATACCTCAAGCACGTTAAATCTCTCCACTTTTCCTTACATTTTTCTGGGTCAGCAACTATAACATTACATTTTTAAGACAGCCATATAACAAGACAATGTAGTAAAGGCAAGAACAAAAAAGGACAACACCTACAATGTTGAGTCTCCCAATTGTATTTTTCAGGGCATGGATCTGCCTGGCTGCTGCTGCTCCATCCCTTTCTGCTTCACTCAGCTTGGACATCAAACACTCTTTCTCACGCTGCAAATACTTTTTCTGTAGCCTGTAATGAGAAGTCAGCCATCAGAGAAACAAGAAGCTTTGACATTTGTACCAGTCACTACTGACATATAGTTGATCGGGTTAAAACTCATAAACACCCTCAAATCAGAGGACAGATGCTCTAAAAACACACTACTAAAGATTTACCCTCTTTCAGTGTGGAACTTGTTCTGACAGCAGCCAGTAAGTAGACAGCAGGAGCTTGTTAGGACCACAGCTACGAAATAGGAATTTAGTGGGGACAAACTGGGCTTATACCAAAGTCTGCACACACTATTAAACCCAAAACACAATGCTGTGCTTTTCCTGGGCACTTAAGCCACACCAGAAATAAGACTCTGAATGGCTGAACATGAAACAGGAAAGCACACCAAGATATACACCTCAAAGTCTTTAGCCAGGGCTTTTAATCTCAAAAGTATTCACAAAGTTTTCTGAAAAAGGAATATACAGTATTAACTTCCAACTGATCTTTCTTAAGGAAAAAAAAAACCACTAAGTCTCTTAAAACACTAGGGTCCCGCCGGAGACACAAACTTCCCTAATTCTTTAGATACAAAGCAGATGCAAAAACGTCAGACAGTGACCTTCAGGATCACTAAGAAAAAAAAAATATTACTCAGTCCTCTCAGGAGCTGTCACTTCTGTCTCAGTGTGATTTTCATAAAGGCCAAAAATTCTCCTCTAGCTTTCAGCTCCATGTTTACTAATTTGTTGTTCTACCAATATCACCCCAATTCAAACACCATCTCTTAACCTCCAAAATACTAATTGCAGAGCTAGGATGACCCTCTAGTAGGCGACACAAGCCAGCTGCCCTCAGGTTCCTCTCAGAGTAGTTTTTTTCCATTCCAATAATCACGCTAGAGCCCTTTCTCTGCAGCTACTGGCATCTGAAGTCCTCCTCCTAAAAGGTGACAAAAAAATCCAAGAACATCATTTCTTCAGCAGCACTGCAACCCAAGGTACAAACTACAACCTCGAATAACGTTAGCAATGAAGGAGGTATGTGCCCTGGAAATACCACGACTTGCAGTAATAATGGAGAAATGGAGCTTTCTTACATAGTCAGATCTTTCTCTTCCTTTATGCGCTCAATATCACGCCTGAGCAGTGTATTCTCGTGTTCTGTTTCTACCAGCTCTTGTGTGACCTCGTTCAGTTCTTCTTTCTGTTCCTCAAGGAGACGCTTTGTCATTTGCTGCACTTCCTCCTTTTTCTGCAGCTTGGCCTGATGAAGATATTTAAATAGAACTTAAGATAAACCAGGTGCTTTTAAAGTGATACACAGAATCCACATCTCAAACTAGTGAACTAGCCGTTCAGCTGCACCAAACAACAAAAGACCATTTGGCAGTTAAGAGCACTACAAACAGTTCAAGATGTGAAAGAAGAGAGAACATAGAGGGGCACCAAACTACTGTGCCCAACTTGTTTCTGAAGACAGATTATTTGAAAACTGAAGCACAGCAATACTTTATTAAATGGATAATGTTTTAAAATGTTTCATAGTAGGGCTTAAGATCTCACTAGGATAGTTCAGCTCATCTAAACAACTCGGATTTTATTCCCTCCCTCCCCTTCCAAGCAAGCTACCAGCAGCCTGGGTAGTCTTCCATTGCATCAAGACTTGACTCCAGTCTCCTCTTGCCAAACGATCATCTACAAAACCTAAGTCAGCAGGTCTTTACACTCTCTCCTCACCTCATTCTTCAGCGTTCCCACCACATTCATCAGGCTATCTATCTTCTTTTCATATTCTTTCATTTTGCAGTAAACAGCATCCTCCTCATCTGTAGAGAGGTCACTCAGGCGCAATACTGACAGCATTTTTTCGGAATCTGGAGGTGTAATTTCTAGGCGGTGAGTTGGTCCCTAGGAGATAAGTAATAAAGGGCATCATTTTTTCAGTATCAAGTTACAAACAGTATTCTAACCCTAACTCTGCCAAAACCAGAGATCAGGTTGCATCACTGCAATAAGGCTAGTAAGGAAAAAAACATTTGTAAACAGCTCTTTCATTTCCATGAGGGAAAGGTCAAGAAAGACTAGAACAGAAAAAGAAGGAAAAATAATGAAAGTTCAAATTCTCTTCTAAGAAGAGCCAGGTATACAAAAGGCAAAACTATCAACCCTGAGAAAGAAAATATCACACAACACTACACAAATGCTCCATGCTTCAGAAGAGGCTAAGAACAGCAGCCCCTCGCTGTGCCTCCAGAGTAGATCTTGAAGGGGACTAGTAAAACTATAATAAACAAAGAAACTTGTTTGGTTTCTAGAGGCAGAAATGCATGATATGGCCACAGGTTGCTACTTAATTTCCAATTTTTTTAATATTAAAAAGTGAAAAAGATTTATAGAAGACACTTAAAATGGATGGTAGGAGACAGTAGCCTTCTTTCAGATCAGCCCAGTCCCCTCACTACACAACTGCTCTTTTCAACCTCACATATACCTGAGAGTTCGTTTTAAAGAGCAAAATCAGCTGTACCTCCCATTTGCAGGCAGACTCCCGGACAGATGTTTTGCCTGGAGGCATCCAGGGGGCCTTAGTTTTTCCTCGGACAGCTCGGCACGTATTCACAGTATCCCCTTTCATTTTGTGTTTGTGTTTTTGCTAGGGAAAATAAAACAAATCACAGACTTTTAAAGAACTATTTACAATTTTTAGTGCTGCAAAATCAAACAAAAGATGATTCATATATAAATATTACATAGAATTTCACATAATACACCAGATAAGACAAGCCAGCAGGCATCAGAGGAGGCTAACACCAGCCAGAAGGAAAGGCTATTGCACATTCAGTTAACAACATGGCTAGAAGTTGTACATTCTTGTCTATCACACAGCAGCTCTATCACTGGGACACCTGCACTTGCGATGTGATGAGAGCCTTACCCATCAGGCCAGGGGTAGGAGATTGGGGCTGGGAGGAAGGAAGCTTCCTCTGTACGGAGATACACAAAAAAAATACTGCAAAATAACCCAGCCACAGGAAGAAGGACCAACTTGGGAGACCCCTTCTCCATTTCAGATTCATCTCACAAAAGAGCAACTACATCATTTGACAACAACACTACCAGAGAAAAAAGGAACAGTGCAGTGTGATCGGTTATGAAAAGCCCCTGAAGTGTTTTCCCTGCTTTGCACTCAACTAGTAGATCCACGTTCGTTTTGTACTGAATTCGAGGTGGTCTAACTGAAGGAAAGTTAAAGTGGTCTTGCGCAATTCTAACCTTAGAGCAAAATCAGATGTTCTAAATATTCCCTACAGGCAATTAATTAATAGGAGTTAATGATTTCACTGTCATGCCCTATCCATTATGATATTTGCCATTAGCAACAAACACAAAATTAATAGAGGACTTAGAAGAGGATGTCTGCACTTAATGAAGAATGAGCTAGCAATCTCCATCACCTATTGAAAACAACTTTACATAAACATCCAGCTGCAGAAGAGGACATGAGATAGCTAGAAACTCGCCTTCAGTATTGCTTTCTACCTACTGTGGATAAGGCTGGGAAGAGATCCTCTTTGCTGCATAGCTCAGCCGACTGAGAAGGTGCTTAATGCCACTAGATGGTTTGAATCCAGACTCTTTTTTCTAAATACATTTATTTTAACACAATCAAGATGGCATTTGAAATGCCTAGGTATTACCTTTCCCCAAACCTTTCCTACAAAAGTAGGGATGAAACCACATAAAACCCATTATCAGGACACAAATCCAGGAAATAAAAGGAAAAAAAAATAAATTCCCCCAAACCACACCACATTGAAAGCAACACTCCTCACAATCACACACTTGAACATGAAAATAACTGCATATTCTGTATCATACTTAAATGATCTCAAACACAGAAAATGTGTTACTGAAAATTCACCTTTGACTATAAATTCAAGTTTTATGGTTCTAATACAATGGTAAAACAGACCTTGAAGATTTTATGCTGCTTCTAGGACCGTCCACCTTCCTCTTTGTAGCCCTTACAAACACCCAGCTACACACTCCTACCTGGAATTTTGCAGATGTTGTTTTCTGACCCTTTTTAATATGCACATGGACAGGGGTGTTTTCATCCACATGGACGTGCAACAGAGGAGATAAGGAACGGTTCTTCATGGCTCTCCTCCCACAAATGGGAAAGGGCAATACAATGAAAGGAAACCTGTGAATAAGGAAACTGGAAATAAGAACATTTCCCTCTGTGCCAGAGAGCAACAATGACCAGCCTTGGTTAAAATCTGAGCTTTTTTTCAGTAGCATCTGCCATTTTGATCTGCATGCTATTTCGCTGTAAAGCTAGGATTAATACACACAATTTCTCTGCTTCTGGTATTTTCTGCTTTTAATATGGTTAATAAAGACCAAATACAGTTGGATTGATAGCAGGTGTCTGTAAGAGTCACTGCAGTTCAAAGTCTTAGAGCAAGTGAGCAAAACAAGGGTTCCAGCAACCAACACAATCCAGTTATGAAGAGAAATTTGAAAGGGGGAGAAGAGGAGCATTAATTTAACAACTTAGTTGAGAAAAATCAGCAGGAAACCATCAGATCCTTCCATCCTAGAACACTGAACCTGTAAACTCTTTCACATGTGCTTAACTTTAAATGTCTTTTTGAAGCTAAACAAATGCTTGAAGGCTTTTGGATCACAGCATTTCTTCAATCTTCAGAAAAGAGCATAACCTTAACCAATGTCTACCACAATACAGAAAAGCCTAGAGACGTAAGGCTAAAGTTGCCACCTTTGAGCTTGATGCTTTGGTTGAGGTAACGGTATAACGCAACTGCAAATCTTACAAAAATCCACCAGCAGCACTAATCTGATCCTGGCAGACAGGGTTTTGTCAGCCTAGGTAAAATTACTTACAGTTATTCTAAAGCTGTTAGCTCTTTTGGACAGTGTGTGGTGTAGAGAGACTGAAGTCACTTTATCATTGATGAGCGAGGAAAACCTGATACAGAAACAATAAAATAACCACTAATAGGAAAAGGTGCCCATTTCTGAACATCCTGCTCCTTTCGATTTAAGGCGACATGCTGGCTCAAACATGTAAAACATACGAACCCAAACAACAAAAGTTGGTATGTACTGGCTTCCTCTGACGAGTGTGGGATGAGGGAAGGACCAAGATTGTAATTCCTTGCGTATTGATGATGAAAGTTGGTTTAAACAATGGAAACATTTTGTACAATTACACAATGGC
>Ga0181612_121344_pt1 | contig 12063 bp, 6 predicted proteins | sample HoacroProtozoa21_FD_119630 | JGI IMG/M metagenome (GOLD analysis project Ga0181612, IMG submission 119630) | Hoatzin crop microbial communities from Cojedes, Venezuel. Combined Assembly of Gp0051906, Gp0051904, Gp0051908
AATGCAAATCCCTACCACATGCCTGTGGCTAAAAGAAGACCAGCTCCAGGACAGGGTCTCCTCTCTTCCTGCCCGTATCTTTCTGGCTGAGCAGCCCTGGCTCCAGGGACACTGTCAGCTTTTGGTGCTGACCCAGTAACAATGACAAGTCTAATCTCTGTATTTACATTCTGCCTGGATAAATGCTCTACATTTATTCATTTTCACTTGCATAGCACAAAACACTAAATCCCTCGTAAGACGCCAGGCTCATGACATCATCTTGGCTCAGCAGATTCATTATGCCTGCCGCGTCTCCCTGGTATTTCATGATCTCACTGGCGCTAATATGCCAACTATTGCCCCAAGTCCCAGGCTGGACCCCCAAAAAATAACAGGAGCAAAGCCAGTGGTGAACCACTGCTGCAGCAGCTCTTGAGAAGGCACTCAACAAACTACTGTCCCAACGAGACCCTCTGCTCCAGTAAAGAAAATAATTTGCTCAAACAGAACCTGTGTGCCAGCTCCCCTAGAGCAGGGCTTCCTGTGTCCACATGAGACAGGCAGCATGTGCTGTCCTTCGCTTTGTAGCTGATGGACATCTTCCACCCAGGAGTCCCAAGGGGTTTTGTCTCTGACCTGCTGAACCCAAAGAAACAGTCAGGCTTTTGCAAAGCAGCAGTGGAGCTCATGCAGAGCACAAGTGAAAGGAAATTACTGCCCTCAATCAAGTTACTCGGGGGCAGGCAGCACCCTGCGAAGCTCTCACGCTGCGTGATGGTGCTGGTAGGGTTAGTTCAGGCCAAACGCCGGCCGGGAGGCTCGGCAACTCAGATGCTGCCTGGTACACTGGTTGCAGGCTGAGCTAGAGCTTGGGGAGATGAATTACTGTTTCTGGGGCAGGAAAATTGGCACAGCTTCTGCCTTGCATAGTTTCGGAGACATTAATCCCAATTCAAAGGCAATTTAGACCTAAATATAACATAACATTGCATAAATTATGTAAGTTTGAAAGCGGATATGTTACTACTGACAATTACTATACATTCATCTCTCCTCAGTCTCATCAATATACCTTTCAAAACAATATCTTTGCATGAGATGTGTTGAAAATGCCGGTTTAAGGCCCAGGTACCCAGGAAAATGCATTAATCTTCATTATGTGATCTGCGAACAATCATTTAACGACGCAGACATGCTCTCAGCATGCTGTTAATAAAGGGAACAGTGCAGAGAAGCCTTTGGTGTGCTGGCATTAATTAGCCAGGCTGCTCTCAACTTCCATTCTTGTTGTAAAGTTGCATCTTGTAGAAAGCGAGCCAGGGAGCCCCCTCCTTCCTCCGGAGCCTGCAAGCAGCTCTGGAATTCCAGCTATGCAGCCATGCTGGGACAAGAGCCAAGAATGAAGCATACTTTTGAAAGGGAAAAAAAACACCCTGCGGTGGAGATGATGTCCATATGGCACCCACTCCTGCTGCTCTCCAGCCCGACCCAGCCCTGCCCAGCCAGCAGCTGCAGCAGGAATTGTGGTGATGGCTTCCATGGGGTTTGGGTGTTGTACATCTCTCGGAAGCCCTGCCATCCTTTAAAAGACATACTTTTTTTGGGAGGGGACAGTCCATCCAACACAACTGTCACAAGCAAACTAGTTCTCCTCTAGTGCTCGCCCCATGAAACGACAGGCAAGAGTTTATCTCAGAAACAAATCAGTGCTTGTTTTAATCTGCTTCTTGCAGGGTCAGTAAGGCCTCGGTTATGGCTGTACTGACACAACCTCCCACTCCAAGGCTTTGCTTTAAGGACTTCAAAACAACCTCTGGGAAAGCTAGAAAGCAGTCTGCAGCCAGATCCTTTGAGAAAGGATGCTCTCCTCTTTCCTAACTCCGGCCAAGCTGCCAGGCTCCCACCACTGGACCAGAAGATGGTCTCCCAGCATGAGTGATCCTGACCTGCGACAGCAAACAGCCAGCACAGGGAGAAGAGAGCGACCCCTCTCTTCTCACCAGTAAAGTGGATTTTAAAAAAACCCCTATCTGCTGCTTGGGAAGTACTTCCACAAAGTGTGCTTTGAGCTTGGAGCAATCCTGTCTCCTGGGAACAGCAGGAAGCTAACGTGCCCAGACCTGAATGCTTGCCACACACCGTGACACAAAAAGGTCTTCCAGAGATGGCAGCTTTCAATGTTTTCAATTTGCTGCCTTTGATTTTTTGCAATGGTCAATATTTTAGAACAGCTTTCCACCATCAGCAGTGGTGTTACAGGATGCCCCAAAGGTCAATGGCATTACGACCATTTATTTGGATTAGATGGGAGGAGATAAGCACTCTAATACAAAACTTCTTCCAAGAGCGACACTTCTCTACATTCACTAGGCTTGGCTGACCACAAGTAACAGGGAGACAGGGTGTTTATATGCAGGGAGTCACTGGTTGTGCGTTACAGCAATCTCCATCCTAAATTCAAAGTTGAATTCAATTATATGGCTGTCAGAACATCTGCAGCATCAGCAGACACAGTCTTTACCTTTTAAGCACAGCCTTCTCAGTTACCCTGTGGACTTCTGCAAAATTAACCTGAGATCCTGCCAGACACTCCCAGATCAGATAGAGGATCAGACATCCAAAACATGAAGCTATCAGAGGAAAGGATCAATCTTTTACATCTCCTCTGCTAACGCTATTAAGAGAGCGACATGGGCAACATGCCAGGACTGGATGCCCAAATTCTAACAGCAGAGAACTATGTTCACAAAACACTGGGTGTTGCACAAAGCTGCTACACCCTAAGAATTTAATTGCATAGACAACTATTGGAAAAGACTTCCTATCTCATGACACAATGCTGGGCTTCCAGGTACTTTTGCTAATGAGGAAGGAAATGCTCCTACAATGAATGGCTGGAAACACAAGCTGCCAACAGAATGGCTTCAAGCACTGCCACAGGAAAGGCAGCAAATCCTCATGCTTGAATGTTTCTCAGCAAAGCGTCTGACCTGGCTGCACAGCTGACCGCGCTGTTTTTAAGCCATGGTTAGCAGAACAGATGGATGGATGGGGCTTACTATTCCCTTGGGAAAGGGTGTCCTGGCTTCTGCATGAGAAAATACAAAATCCAAACTTCCCCTCAGGTGAGAGGGTTTCTTGTACACCTTTCCAACAAGAAAAAAGGAGGGAGGAAGAAAACACTTGTAAGATTTATTAACCATGCTATCGTGTATCTCTCAAAAATATCAGGAGAATTCAAACTGATCACACCTACAGCATCAACTCTTGTTTAGCTTGTAGGCAATACCACCATATCTAGCAAGCTGATCTTTAAAAGGCAGAGCCTGGAGACAAAGACAAGACTCCAAAAAAATCAGATAACACAAAAAATACAGCCTGTGACCTATGAATTCAATACGGGACTGCTTAGAGAGACCTACACAGAAGCAGCAGTGCTCCAACTGCAAGAAAAGTGTATAAACCACCAGAGGAAGTGGTTTTCAGAAGCAGGATTCAGTGATGCCAGCATGAAACGGCACTATTAATATCTCCGTCCAGGCGTGCCGTGGGCAGTGGAAATCAACACAAATGCAGAGGCAACACTAAACAGGAAAGGCAAAACAATACCTAGAACTCCGCAGATGGTTAAATGGATGCAAATCTTTTTTTCCCCCCTTCTCTCTTCTCCAAATTAAGGAGCGAAAACCTGCTTAGGACAGAAACAAATTAACACACTGTGATTTCCCAGTCCTGGTTTGATCGAGGAGCCATCAGACCACCACATGAATCAGAACAGCTCAGTCTCTGCTGAGGGCCAGGGCTGTGGCGTGTGTTGCAGACTGGAAGTGAGCTACACGAACATGAGCGAGGCGGGGAAAACATGTGAAACACATGTCTGCACTGTGTGCATCTTCAAACGCTTATCTGACCCTCCTTTTCCTGAACATACGTTAGCACACACACAAGAAAGAAAAACAGCTGCTGTTAATTTTCTGTGTGCTTGCTCAATTTGCTCAAGAAGAGTGGGAACAAGTGAGAACAGAAACACTGAACTGGAGCTTTTGTAAGGAAATCACTTTTGCGCCTTCTGCTGGAATCCAACAGCCAATTTGGTTTCTGGGAAGTTACTGGAAATGTTTCTTAATTAAAAAGAAAACATAAGAAAAAACAGTATTTTGAGAAAGGCAAGTTATTTCTCCACAGTGGAGGATGCAGCCAAATTTCCACTAACGGCACGTACATGCCTCAGAGAAACAAATGTGTTCCTTGTTTCAGTGAGGAAAACGTTCCTAGGTGTAACCGAATGCAAGACGTTCTGCAGTCTTCGGTGGAAAGTATGTGGCTGGATAGCAGCACAGCTTGTCAGCGGACTGATTTCCTCTATCAATGCAGAGCTCCTCAGCTGTCGGGAAGTAATGAGATTTGATTCCTGCCGTTCGGATACCTGCCCACCCAATTCCAGTCAAACAGCACAAGCAGTTAATAAGCCAAAGGACAGTACCTCTGTCTTCACAAGAAGAAGGGAGGGAGGTGATCAGCTAGAGCAAAACTATCGCCAACAGTCACCAAGGAGGATGCTTTCGTCTTGCATACCTCCTTCCCCGCTGTTTAGCAGCAGAAACTACTTTCAAAAGAGACGGGAATCCCTGGAATCATTCTTGACAGCACAATCCAGTTGTCCCACCGATGTGCGATTTAACAGCTCGGCTGTGCATGGGATGGGGAATACGATGCTGCAGTTCCTCACAGTATCAGCCCACACTACAAACACGACCCTTGCTGGCACAGAGGCCAGACGCGAAGCAGACTCAGTAAAAAACAAGCTCAACTGGCCAAACCTATGAGGTTTGATCCAGTTGCTCAAGATCTGCCTCTATCCAGTAAAAGCTATTACCTCTGACACAATTTCCTGCAAAGAAGGGAAAAACGCCATTAGTGGGCTGACAGAGCAGTGGTGGCTTCTGGACTGCAGCAGCGTCTGCAGCGCTGATCGGAAAGAAAAAAAGTCAGGGTTCTAGAAAAAAAATTCATACATTAAAAATTAAAAGAGTAAAGATGCTGTGAACAACTTCACCTCTTTTTTGCTTCAAAATAACGTCTGAAAACAGTCTTGTTAAGCCCCTTAAATCAGTAGTAAGGTGCTGGTCCTTCACATGGAGCACAGAGCTAATGGGCTAGCATGCAGAACATGGCATAGGCTCGGCTTTCCTGCTGTCTGCATGTAAGCAGATGGGTTCAGGGCCAGGTCTTCCCCCCGGGGTTGACTCCTGCTGTCCACCCCAGGCCAGTCTCCAGGAAAGCAGAAAAGCACAGGGCACTTCCTGAAAATTGGCTACGCTTGGCAAACCTGCAATGCATTGCTCACGGTGGGTCAATGGACAGTCATTTTGTTTATCAGCTCTGACCTCCTGGTATTGATCTAAGGAGGATTTTGCTTCCTGTATGGAATGGATAATGATTAATGTAGGAGACATATAATTTTAAGAGATTTGATAACCCCCGCTGATATTTGGGTACACAGGAGGCCAACTTCTCAGTCAGCTGGTACGCGAAAGGTGTGCTCTCCCTAGCATTAACTCCCTTGCTGGGGCTGATGAGAAGCTACTCCTTATTTTTTAACAGGTTGTTGTTCACCACAGTGCTCACTTGAGTGGCCTTTCTTTGGTGAGAAAGCTGAAGACATGAGAATACGAGGAGCAGAGCTATGTGCTTAAACTGTTACTAGTGCAGCTGGTGGCATCCCTCGGGTGAAACCGCAGGGTCTTTCCAGCCAATGCTCGGCAGCAGATTGCAAGAGGGGCTCTGGTCCTTCTTAGCGCTGAAATGCAGGGTGTCACCCTGGGAATGATCCAAACCTTGACAGCTGTTTCACATCTCTGTCTTATTAGGAACAGGGAAAATGGGATAAGCCATGGTTATGGTATTACATGGGTCAGCTATGATGCATGTAAGGACATTGGTATTTTGCAGCTTGGAGACAAAGAGACACTGTCATAGTGAAAAATCACATTTTTGCCTGTGAAAAAATAGACCAGCTAGAGTCACGAGCAACTATGAGATTATCATAATTTAAAAGCATTAATGGAAAAATCACCATTTTTAATTTAACTTATTTCCTTTGTGCATTGGACAGTGCACTGCCTAATTGTTCTCACTGTTCCTCATGCTCCAGCCATGTACTCTCCCTTCACCAAATCCTTGCAAAAACAAGTAAGGATTTTTTAATAATTTTTTAACATTTCATACAATAATATATTCAAAATAATGTAGTCCAAAATAAGATGAGAACAGGTCATAACAATTAAGTAGGCAGTAACCATTTAATCCATCGAGGATGCTTTTTTAAATGAAAGTGCCCACATATTTTTAGAACATTATGCTATCATATTTATAGCTTCTCAATTAAAACAAAAATAGTGAAGTGCTTTTACCTTGTCTTACAGTTCTGTGTTTTGCCTGTAAGGACCACTATCAAACAAAAGAGCTGTACAACTCAGAACTTTTGCACTACTTCAAATTTTAAAACTCTACCACAAATCTATGCAAGCACTGACCTTTCCACACCTCAGCCTTTTCGTCTGTGCAGCAAAACTGTGCTACTGCTCTCTCACACAAGTGGAAACCAAAAGCTTTAACTCATTGCTTGTGAAGTAGTGCTACTTGTAAAGTACTTGAATATTTTCCTCTTCTTCAGACCCACGATTATCACTAATTTTTAGAGAACAATTAAGTGTTAAAATGGGAAGATAGCAGTGGCACAGTGGGAGGATACCATTTTCAAATATTTGATATTAAACTAATTGAACACTTTTGAATTTTCTCAAGTCTTGTCTGATAATTTCTTCTCCAGAAGAAGTCTAATTTACTAAACATCCAGGTCACTGTTAAAAAATAGCCTATTCTCAGTTGTCATCGCACAGCAATCAGAGCATAACCACATAGTTTTACATGCAAACGAGCCCCATACTGATGAGCTGTTGGAATCCCACGGTTGATTTAATTTCATTACATTAACACTTTGTTATGACTACTGTTTAATTTAAGCAGCTGATCACTGATTTAAGCAGTGCTCTAAGATTAGCCATATTTTGATTTAAATCATTCTCAGCCCCTCCTGCCGTTCTCTCTTCAGACTGCTCCTAAGTGCTGTAGGAGAGAAAAACCCTGCTTCTTTGTCAGCAAATCACACAATCTTAGTGAGCCGGTTCGGGACCATAGAGACGTGAAGGGAAGCAGACAAGCAAATATGAGAGGAAAGATCTGGTAGAGGCCATTTTCTAGGAAAAAAATGAAGGAGCTGCAGCCGCTGGTCCATATGTTTGACTAAATCCATGTATTTCGGGGATGGCATCTTGTTATTTCTCCAAAGGCCAGACTCACACAGCAGCCTTTAATCGACTCATCCATATCGCTGACGTTGTGCAACAGAACAAAAAGACTTTGCAGCTCCAGCGTGCAGCCTGGGGAGCACGCAGGCCAAAGGAGCGTGCCTGGGCACACAGGCCAGCTCTCCGTCACCACTCCTTTGCCACAAATGTCAGTACCGCTGTGTACATAAAGTAATGAAAGCCACCCCTCCCCTGTGCTTCATTTAGTAGGATTTACACACAGTTCTTCTCACCTGGCTGATTACTACATGAGCTCAAAAGCCCCCAAAGCACCTTCACCTTTACCTGCAACCAAGCACGTAAGCACAGAATTTGCACACAAGCGTTTCACCGACACAAATACGCACACATGTTAAAGTGCGGAGAGCAACTCACCGAATGCACAGGAAAGGAGCTGTGCCGGTTGAGAAAGGAGTTAGAGACTGACATAGTGAGGCCCTGAGTGGCACCGGTGTCCTCGGGGGTGAAGGGCACTTTAGTTTGCTGGACACAGTAGGAGACAGAAGAGAAAGAAGAGGCAGCATAGGAGGCCTGCTGAAGAGGGGGAAGAAAGCAAGAGACAGAAGACACAAAGAAAGAGCACAGAAAAAGCAATGAATAAAGGATAAGACATGCTAACTGTAAAACAATGCATATAATGGCTTGCTAAACAAACAGCTATTCATACAGTTCATCAGAGCCAGACACACCAGTATGCCTTTCCTGAGCTCAAGAGGCAAGACAAAAACCACAGCTCAAATCTTCTTTGTTTCATAAATCCCTTAAAAATAAACTCCCACCTCCCCCTTCCAGTTCACCCATGGCCAGCTGCTGTGGTGAGAGGCAGGGCAAGCTGTTCCTCGCTGCCCTTTTTTTCCCATGGCGTGGGGGGCAGATGCCCAAAGGAGGAACTGGCTCTTGCTTCTAGCTGTCTCTTGCAGATCACTAGTTATTTGTGGCAACCTGCAGCCTGTCCAGCGTGCTCTATGGGCCTGCACTGGTGCTGCTGAGATACTGGGTATCAGTGATGTCCAGCCACTTTTTCAGTCCAATCCAAAATAATATATCATTTGCACAAGAGAGGGATATGACACTGTAACTAATAAATACTGTTAAGGAATTTCTCCTGAATTCCACTATAGTAAGGAGTATGAGGGAGGCAAAGATATATCTAGGTTTTCTCAGCTCTGACTTGTTGAATATAATGTACAACTGTTTCACAAATAGGATCCGAAACGCACAAGAAAGGACTTCCTAATTATTATTTTACAGGAGTCCATCCAGCAAAACATGCCTACTGCTGGAGCAGCTGACGCCTGTGTGATCTGCTGTTTTCGAAACTCTCACGGCAGCAGGAGCAGAGGAACAAGTGTCTGGTGGCTTTTACAATGATTGTTGAATAAGCCATCATCTGCTTGTACCACTTTCCCAACAGAGAGATGAAGGTAAGGGTGGGAGGCTGCACCTGAAGAAACCTTTGCTTCAGGCGAACTGCAAGCAACATCTTGATGGGATCAGCTTGCAAGACTACAAGAACGCCTAGCAGGCAAACCAGCGACAACTTGGCTGCCCAGATAATGATTAAACAGCAGCAAAGAAATGCTTTGCTTCAGCTGACAAATTCAGAAAAGGAGCAGAATTTCCCTTCTGCACAATGGCTACAGTAAATCTGTGCTTTACACACCCTCTCTCATGACCGTGTAGACCAAGTCACTGCTGGAAACTATCACTAGAGTGTAGCCTCCTTGGGGAGGAGGAGGTAGGGCAAGGGACTACAAGGTTCAAGTGGCAATGCAAGGATCACATGGACAAGGGGACCAGAGACTCTGGAGAACTGCCTGATCCTTCAGAGAGGAGTCCTGTAGACTCTTCAGTGTCTCTGCAGAGCAGATGGGATGCAGGCGTCTAAGGTCTCACCTCCACAAAGCAATAATGCAGAATACTCAGTTCAGCTTAGCTGGAAATGTTACTTTATCTTCTTAGGACTCTTATCTGCATCACAGGAATGTAGCAATGCAAATCCCAAAATTATAGTTCTTACTTGCTTTTCCCATTTGATTAAAAAGTAACACCCTGGGACAGTCAAACTTTAGCATAGATAATGTGAAGAAATACTGCAACAGTCATCCTCATGATGGTAAGACCATGAGTCTATTCCCACATTTCCTCCTGTTTTGTTAAAGTTATGGCCAATTTAAGTTAGCTACTTCAGCACAAAAGATGCTTCTTTTTTTTTTTTTTTTAATAGAGCAAACCAGATAATTAAGATAAACTACCCCCTAAGGCTGGAGTTAAAAAAAAAAAAAAAACCAACAGAAAAGAAAGGAAGACCCTTAAAAAGAAATAGGGCAAAATCTCAGCTCTACTGAGGCTGGAAACAAAACTGCCGCTGCCATCACTGGGGCCAGGATTTCATCCCCCACGTGGAAAACAGCCCTTGCTGTATTGTTAAACCCACCACCCAACACACACACACTTGTGGATGTGCCTTTTTGTGCTGGCAGTCTGGGAGGGCCAGGAGAACACTGAAAAAACAGGTAAAATCCTGAGTCACACAAGGGGACTAATGTGGAGAAAATACGCATGAGTTAAATAACGGCTATACCAAAGCTCTGTGGCTCTGGCAAAGACTGAGCCATAAAAGCAGTTATGTTTAAATGGTTATTATTAGTGGCATCCTTGACAACTGTTTCAAAACAGCATTGGGAACACCAGTGCTGCAATCTCTTGAAAATCGCGTTGCCCAGTGTGTCAAAATCTTCAAAGCAGTTGTCGTTACACAAGCCTGTAGTCTGGCACAGATTCAGCCATGCCATGTGGAAGACTAACGTTTCAATTTAGGGCATTTTAGGGCTTTCAGAGCTTATGTGGAACAGTCTGAACGTGGGGTTGGAAGGGAGCTCAAAGTAGATGATGCAAAATGCCTAAAAACATGTTAACGAGACGATAAGGAGCATGATGTGGTAACACCACGGAGACATCCTCCCACCACCGCAGCCTGTCAGGAGCAGGCATAGCAAGAACAGAGCTGCTCCTGGGAGGCTGGCATGCCCTGCCGGGGAGGGCACCACAGATGTCACTCACCAGCTGCCGCTGTTTCGGTGGGAGAGCAGGAGGAGGTGCCAGATCTTGAGAGGGGTCTAAGCTGATAAAGGAGTCACTGAACCCATAGACTTCCATGAGGTGCTTGTTCTTCTGCTGGTAGATGTGCTCGTTCTGAGGGGTCTGGTAGAACATGGATGGCTGTGGCTCGGAGTAGTCTTCCACAAACTGCATATATGCCATCACTGCAATGCAAAGAAAGGTCACGCTCACAGCTCCTGGTCCGCATGCTGCAGCTGCAACAAGCAGGCAGGGTGCTCATTCTCAAAATAAAGAGTAAGGCCATGCCACTGTCACTCGGTCTTTGCTGCCGGCTGGGAGCAGCAAGGCATCCGCGCTGTGTTCACAGGTACCGCGTACAGCCGGTCGCCATCCGCCGTGCAGGAAAGGATCTGAATACCCTGTCCTGTAAGCCAGCGCACAACAAACATAATCACAGGCCACCAACACATCTGATCACAGCTCAAGGAACCAGTGAGCTACTTGAGAAGTCCGATTCACTGACTCTTAGCCCAAATCCCTTCCTCATGTAACCCACGGCAATTGTGAGAATATTCCTCAACAGCTAATGCCCAAAGTCACCAAAAACTAGAATAATTTCAATCTGCTTTCCAGAAGGCACAAATCATCTTGCACAAAGATGCAACCTTGACAATAAATCTATAACAATTCTTGTGCCTATAATAAGCCTTATATCTGCAGTCAGCAAGATTTCTAGAAAGAGGAGGCTTACAGCCTTTCCCCCTTCTAGCAAGCTGATAAAATTGTTATTGGAGAACACCTACCTCCCAAGACTGAGTGTACTCCTCCCTTAGCTATTCATATGCCACTGCCAATGCTGGCACAAGAGACTTACCTTTTAGAAGGGCCACTGACCATGCCTTCCTAACTCTTTAGCTCAAATCCAACACTCTTCATTCCCATCCCTTTTTAAAGCATCTTATCATCTCCGATTCTTGAATCCAACTGATTCAAAAGATTTTCTCAGATATGGTTCAATGGAAATATTACATGGGATCAAATCTCATTCAGAGGACCTTTCCATCTGTACAATACACTTCCAAATCTATGGAGAAAAACCACAGGGGTCTGCCTACGCAGCTCTGACAGATGATTAGTTACTGCTGCAATATTTTGGTGTTGGAGGGGGAGAACGATACTCTGTGTCACAGAAAGACTATAAAACCTCAGAATTATTCAGGATGAGAAGTGTACTTAATAAATGTAAAATTAATAAAGAACTCTCTTCCATATACCTGAGAACAGGAGCAACAGATGTATTTCAGTGTCATGAAAAGGACTAACCAAGGCCTTTTTGTAAATAAGCTGTCATGCACAAGATACTCTGTGATCATTCTTCCCTTCCTCCTGATAAACAAGCAGTTGTCAGGTTTTGTAAATCTGGTCATTAGGTGGCAATTATTCAGCTTCTGTTGGTATTTCAGTTGTACAGCTGAAATGAATGGATGACTTTAGTGAAAGCCATAAATACGACGACCACAATGCACTATCTGCACATCGTGAGGCTGGTTCCCACACAAGCTGCAAGGCAAAGCCCTCTGTTCACCTGCCAATGCAGACCTACGGGCCAGCCTGTTTCAAACAGGATGCAGCCGCGCAAATGTGTCGG
>Ga0181612_121448_pt1 | contig 12063 bp, 9 predicted proteins | sample HoacroProtozoa21_FD_119630 | JGI IMG/M metagenome (GOLD analysis project Ga0181612, IMG submission 119630) | Hoatzin crop microbial communities from Cojedes, Venezuel. Combined Assembly of Gp0051906, Gp0051904, Gp0051908
ATTAAAAAAGGTTCTTGCTTTTTTTTGTCTTCCCAAACTAAGACATTTAAAGAAAACAAAGAGTTATCATTTTGCTTTAGCAATCCCAAGTTAAGATTTCACTAATGTGTAATTTTAAATTTACATTTACCATAATGTTGTTTTGGATAGATTACACTTATTGCTATAGAGTATTTTGTGGTCATTTAGGTTTGACTCAAATATAAAAATGACATTCTGCAAGAGTAGAACTTTTCTGCCTAACACCCTTTTTGGCCTCCCAGAGAGAACCCGAGGGCATGAAGAGACTGCAAAGTTGTTTTGAGAGAGTTCTCATAAAACATGGGCATTTAGAACGCAAAAACAAATTACTGGGAATAATAACGGAGGCTATAAATGAGACAAATGACTTGTTCTCATTCAGAAACACTGCCGCCAATGCTCTAAACTATCTGCCTCAAAACGGTGACGTCACTGCACTGAATCTCCAGAAGAATTCCGACTTTGGGTGCTGCTGCAGCGGAGATGCACACCAACGCAAGGATGCTCCACCATGCAGAAAAGGCAATACCTTCGTAGGAGGCCTTGGTTCCATTTCTGAGGTCAGGAGCTGTGAAATAACGAGTAGGAATTAAACTGCTTTGCTTGAGCAGTGCTGTACCTATCAGCAGGTTGATAGCTGGAGCCATGCCTCCAGTGCAAAGCATGCAGGAGGGAAAATCCAAGAATCTTCTACCAACGTGTTAGTTGCTTTAAGTTACAATGACTTCCAGACTGTGTATCACTACTGCTTAACAAAGAACAGTAAGGAAAATGATCGCCTGTACACTACTAGAGAAATGTCCCAGCTGTTAATTCAGACTCCAAAGCTAAGTAAGTTTTACTAGAGTGAATTTATGACTGCTCATTATTTAACTTAGTCTAGGATCATAATTAAAGATGGTACTCTAAGGCGAATTCCCACTGATGGGAAACAGCATCATTTGAGACTCCAGCAAAGAGTAATCAGACACCTTTGGGGAAGTAATCAGGCATCTGTGAAAGAAAACTCTGATGTCAAGAGCCCCTCACATGGGATGCTTGTTTAAGTGTTGTGAGGCTTGCAGCACGTTTAATGAGACAGAAAGGTTAAAGGCGAGTTTTTTCAGCGTTAAAAAACATGAAGAGAAAGAAACAACATAATCAGCAGCAAAATAAAATGGGCTAATATTTTTGCACATGGGGTACATGCTGAAACAAGGAAATGAAACACCTTTTCCTCCTCAGCTTCCATGCCTACACCTTTACTGAAGCAGGTAATGTTTTGTAAATACATCTCTGCTTGATGGGACAACGTGTGAAAGTATTAAGGAACATGCAGTCAGGTCTTTGAACTGGATGGACTTTTATGTACGAATTCTGTCTATTTGTTCCTGAAGAGCAATGTAGACTATTAAACTGGTAAACAATTAGCAATCCCTCTAGCACAGCTGCTTGAAAGCAGCCCACAAAAAGGCAGGAGCACAATATGTGATGTGACAGAGCAACACAGCCCTGAGCCACAGAGGACAGGCCAGAGAAGAAAGGAGGCAATTTTAACAGAGATGGTCATGTACAAAAAAATCAAACACTGCCACTGTCATTGATACTTACAGTATCTGATGAATATTTTACAAATACATTCCCGGTTTAACGTGTCTGTACAGAGAACCTCCAACTTTTCAAAACTTTATACAAACCAGTACTGTCACACTGGTGAGCCCTCTTGTTAAATTTTACAAGCCTGATGATCTGCACGATTTAACACCATGATCCACTGATACCTTGACTCTCTGAAAGTTTCATTTTCTTAAAAAATATTGTTCTATGATGGTTTATTATCAATCCACCAGTTGCTACAATTACATAGCTGAACAGTATTTATGCCGAATGGTATACTTCAGAAATAAGTTGTTTAAAGATGATCTGTATGGTCTCTTGAAACAGCTCCAGGGTCAGCTTAAGAATTAAGCTCAGCTCTTGGACTCTCATTCAGCAAAGGTCTTACACGTGTGCTTTTATTCCAGGCATACAAACAGTCCTCAAGAGAACTGTTTTAAATCAGCTTTTGCCAACAGGAGGAAGGAATGAGATAATGGAACCAAAGAAAACTCCTCTTATTAAACACTAACACAAAAGGAAAACCGGAGTTTTCACTCCCAAGTGACAAATTAGCCCTCTGCACTATTTCAGATTAGCCAAAATATTTTCACTGTCTTGCATTCTGATGATTGAAAACACCGCGCCTCCCTTCATTGCCTCTTTAAAACTAAAAGAGAGGAGGGAGAGGAGAGTAACTGCAAAACAAAAGGCTGGTAACATTCATGTTGGCTAACAAACTGGATCCAAATGCACTGACAGTTTTGGTTGACCTAAAATAGCCTTTCCCAGAAGACATTTTATTTACCAAATGCCACCACTTGCAGGGCTTTGCTGAGGAAATACTCAGAGGACTGGCATAAAGTGAGAAATAGTTTTCCTCCAGTGTACCTGCAGGTTATGCTACTGATCACGGTGCTGTGACCTGAGATAGCTTTGATAGCTGGGAGAACAGACACGCCTGTTTGGTGCCAAGCTGCTTAGGATAGCACGTTTGTCAATGGACAACTGCAGAGCTGCATCGCTTTGTGCTGATCTGAAACTCCCTGTTCAGCGGGGAATTCTGAAAATTATTCTGAACATTATGCAAATTGTTCTGGGCACATTTTCCTCCAAAATAAGAAAGGCTTACACAATGGATGCTACACTGTTTTCTAGATTAGCAATACTGCCCACAGACTTAATAGAGTGTGACAGAGGAAACAAATTGCAAAAATTCACACCGACAAACAAATCCAAACTTCCTCTCCAGAGCTGAAGACCATCACAAACCATATCACCTTGCAGCAAGTAAGACACATTTTCCTGACCTTGCCTGTCTCTACAACACACAAATCTAAGCACGGAGAGGGCGGACAGGAGCCAACCTGTGACAGCCACTGGCCACATTGCTGAATGCAATGTGGAAAGCATCAAGGTGCAGCTATGAGGTGTGCAGAAGAATCTGCATAAGATAAATATGTTATGCTAACCCTACTCTCTTCTGTTTGTATGCTACGCTGTCTGGCCGAGAAGTGCTTTGTACACTCGGCTCCTCAGTACTTTTGCATGAATGACACTATATAAAGAGGTACTGTATTTACTAGCTGAATAAACAATAGGTTTTGCTTTCACTCAAGTATTATGACTTCATCTCATTTTATTTATATGTCAGTAGTTCAGAATGTGCAGTGGACCAGGCACATCATCACTGTTCACCTTTGTCAAAGAAGGGGCCAGAAACATCCACGTTGTTATACCTCTGGAACAGCTATAACTCATCTCTGTAACCTTTGGAGGATACGCTACAATCCATTTTGTGTTAGCAACACTGCAACAACCAATTTATTTTTAAGTTCATAAAAAAAATGCACCTATCTTCAGTCTCCCCTGGTGTGCACACAACCCAAAAAGTGACAAGTTGACAGAGTCGGTACAAAAAGACTGGCTGCCCAGCCATTAGCCTCCCACAGAAAAAAGCTCAAGGGAAAAAAAAAAAAAATCACCAACTCTAGCATTATCTCTGCCATTAGCTGGCACGCTGAATGCTGTCAGATCACGGGCAATGTGTACCCCCCGCCTGAGAGTCTCTCTTGGGCATGTCATAAGCTCAAATTCCCAGGCAGCTACGAGTACTGAGCATCATGGTACCTGGACATGATGGGAGAGGACTCAGAGAGAACCTGCTCAGGAAACCAGTTCCCAAGCAGGTAAGGCACCAAGCACCCAGGCACCAAGCTATCCAGACGTGGGCTAACGGTTCTGCAGCTCCCTTGCTCCTGTAGACTGGCTCACGTTCATTAACTAAGCCATGTGCGCTTGGTTGAATCTGGGCCTTAGAGCTCTTAAATATCAAAGTCAATGAGAATCTTTTGAGTTATTCAGGTGCTCCTTCAGCATCAACACTTCCAGCTTCAAGATCAGCTCATTAACTACAGACCTCAGCATTTGTAATGCTCCGTCAAAATTGTGGGTTTCAGCTATTTACTTTGGGGGTGAAAATCACCTAAGGATTTTTTATAACCTTAAAAACCATCCAGTGATGTAAGGAATATGCCGGCATGTGGCCAAAGCAGTAAAATCTTCTTGAATATTATACCACATGCACCAGAGGTACTGGGGCTGCACTCAAAATACAAACTAGTCAATTTTGTCACTTTTAACGGAACCTATTAACTTTCATCACTGTTCTGGGTCAGTAATACATATGCAGGATATAACTGTAGAAATAAATATTGACACATGTTGCTGTTAAAACACTGATTGACTGCAGGCCAGAGCATCAGAGTGTAGCAGGGTGTCTTCATTTCCAAGATCTCCTTCTCACTTCTGATGTAAATTCTCTGTCCCAAGGCTGCCTTTAATGTACATGAGGTTTGTGTACGTGTATATTATATACATATAAAAAATAAGCACGCTCTCAGAATAATGAGCCCTAAGAAGTACACTCTTCCAGCACTCTCTTGGGAGGGCGAGGTTGCTGAATGCAGCTGTTTTTATGATTCACATCCTCTAAAAACTACACTCTCTGTGCCTGGCCAGGTGAAAATGCCAGGTACGAAAGGGAAGCTTGTAAATCTGCTTAGCTGTTTCCTTCTGGCAAACTGCCTCTCTCTTCTTTACCTCTACCCAGACCTGGTTAAGCACCAAGCAGTTCTCGAGACTGAAGGCTGGGAAGTACATGTCATTCCTCCTACCTGTAAATAACATCATTCAATGAAATAAAGGCAAATAAAGGTAGTAAATGATATTTATTTCTAGTCTTATTTTATCCCGTACACATTTCTCTCAAAATTTTCGATGTGCTCCTCTAGCCAGGGCTGTCTGTGCCAATGCAACGACTGCAACCTCCCTCCCCCCTCTCCAGCTAGCTCATTATCCAGTGTCTGACAGAAGCAAGCGCCAGCTGCTCTACAAAATCGCACATGAAAGACTTCAGCAAGATATTAGAAAATCACCTGCCTATAAGGAAGAGGGTTTTTTTTCCCCGCTACCATAACCAACAGATTAATACAAACGTTGAATTAAAAGGTTGGCAGTTCTTCAAAAGCCTTGTTACTGTAAAAATGAAACCCATATCCACATCTAGATACTCTGTTCCCATTCAAACACCCAATGAGTCAGTGCTAATGGGGTTGAAATTTTACCTCTGACCTTATCCCTTCGTATTCCCCTTTTGTCAGGCATCTCTAAGGCCCTACAGCCAGTCAGCAGAAACAGGGACATCACCAGTTGGAGACTCACATATTCTGGGGCTTTATTGCCACGGCACCTTGCGACAGAGAGTTTCACAGGTAATGGCAGGCACACACGAGATTAGTTCATCTGTTGACACATATCAACAAGGAATGCCTGCGTACACTGTATTATTTCTTCGGTAGCTCACAGTTATCCTCAACACCATTTGATAACAAAGTAGACGTAAAAAATTCTCCTATTAGTCAAGTGCAAAATTTGTAAGTGTAATCTACCTTTAGATGCTTCTGTGCCGAGCGGATTTTCCAAAAAGTCTGTCATATCTTGGCTCCAAGCATCCTTCACGGCAGACTTTGACACCTTCCTGTTGTTCAGCCTTTGCTGTGGTCGGAAGTTATTCCTCAGGTACTCCACAGACTTGACGTGGTCTTGCTGTTCAGTGGTGAATATGGAGTAGAATGCTTCCAGCTGATCGCAGCCACCATGGCAGGGGCAAGAAAGGACGTTAATTAGAAAAACAATGTGGTGAAATCCGGGTGGCTGATAAGAAAGTAAAATGGCAGGAAGTAAAATGTTGATGCCAAGACCGATAAATCCCACGGGAAGTCAGGCTGCCCACTGAAATCACTGCCAACCTTCTTATCTCGGCACAGTGCTTATCCTGCCCAACGAAGGAGAAGGCCTTCTAGCAACCTGTGGACATCTGTCTTGAGCAAGGAAACATTTGCCCTTAGACCCCTTGATTGAAAGGATTTCATATGTGGCACAGCCATGCCAAACCCTCCTCACCGCTGGCACCATTTGGTTTCGCAGTATCGCATCAAAGAGTGCTTCCAGGTTATTCCACCCCAAGAGCCTTCTCCAGGACAGGGCAATGCTACCTTATCTCCGAATACCTTACACAGTTCAGCTGCCAGGCTAAGCTTTGCAGACAGCTCTTGCAGCACTTGTGCAGAAAGGTCTCTGCGGTTGTGAGACCTTTACAGGCCGGACTCCCAAACCCGCCAGCTGGCTTGCCCAGAAGCAGGTCAGTAGCAGAATGGAGCAACCTCAGGACCACCAGCTCCAAGTGTCCTGACCACCCTACCAACCACTGTTCCCTCTGACACCTGACTACGGGGTGAGAAAAAAATAACACAGAATAAATGTATTTAGGCACAGTTAGCATATACTCCTCTGGGAGTAAGTTTCTTTTGTTGGATTCAAAACTGAGCTGTTTTTAATAAAATGCATTAACCTGTAAGAAAGAACTGTAATTAGAAAACTTTACTGTTACTTCATATTGTACTATTTCTTAGAAAGAAATTTCTAGCAAACAAAGGTGAAAATATTTTCAGCTAATGTTTTTCTCACAGCTATCAAGGTCAGTATGGCATTTACTAATAGCTTGTTATCATTCAGGTCAAGAACTGGAATTAGTTATGTTGCTGTTGGAAAAACTGAGCAAGACAGGGCTGAGAAGGATTCAGTCCTGATATTGTTTACATCAACATCAATTACATACATCGATAGTATGCATTTTGAGAGTACAGAATCTGGCCCAAGACTTTAAAAAGGGACTTGAATTACACTCGTAGCTTAACGACAGGTCATTTTGAAAGCTACACCCTTTTCATTAAGTGCATCTGCTCTACAAGCTATGGAGAAGCGTGTGAGAGTCCTGAAACTTGCAACTGGGAAAAATGATCATTGTAGCCTCCATTGATAGTATTGATAAAAATAATCAAAGGAAGGTGTAACATAACAGATAAGCATCCTCCGCTGAATCAAGAGGCACTTGCTACCATTATTTAATTTCCCTTCAAACCAGTAATCCGAACCCTCTTTTGCTGCTGCTGTCCAGCTCGCCCAGTCTGCTGGGCTTGACAATCCTAGTTGTTAGTCTGAAATCTGTGAAACTTCTCTGACCCCCAGGGCAGGAGGAGAGAGTAAATTTTTACACATCTCATTCCAAGTCCTCCTGGAGCAGGTAGTGCGTTGAGCCGGCTAATGGAGATACATATAGGAACGTTATCACTGGGAGCAGGGCATGGAGAGCAGGAGGGAGAAAGCATGGACCTCACAGCTCGAATCCTGAGTCTGGCAGCTCTGCACTAAAACACAAAACCAAGGGAACCGAGTGCCACTGCAGGCAATCACCTCTCAAGACAACAGCACAACCCAGGCTTGTACATTTTTAGCAGCAGCTTCCCCCTAATCACAATTAGTTTTACTGTACAGGCAGGGAAACTGAGGCAGAAGGACAGTGGGTGACCATCAGTGAAGGGTGACAGCCAGCAACCAGTTCCCATCGCAGGCAGGGAGCTCAGGCACTGCTCCCAGACGTGCAGGTACTGGTGGTGGGATCTGGATTGTACTTTTTCTGCATCTTAGACAACTGCCCTACTCCCTGGTCCTCAACCACAATTCTCTCTCCGATTCTTCAGAAAAACATCTTGAAAAGTCTTGAAAATCGTTTCCTAATTATTAGCAGGAGCCCCTCAGAAGCATTGACGGATGACCCAAAAAAGGGGTAAAGGGACTATTATCTTACACTTTTGTCTTAAGAAAAAAAAACAACAGATGATCTTGCTATGCCCTTCTATGAAAGCACAGACCAAAACTCTTATGAATATTTACGTATGTTTTGCACTTCATGCACTGGAAGCAGTTTTGATGTCAGCTAACAGGGCTTAAGGTTACTTCATAAAAACTCCAGAACTTGGGTAGCAACTGCTTCTCTGAAGTCAAGTCTCTAAGCTTATACATCCACGACACTAATTGAAATTTTAAACTTTCAGAGAGAAGTTTTAAAATATTTTCTTCTGCCACGCTACCTTGGGGAGGTATAATTGCACTTTAACAACTGCCAATTCAAATATGATTTTTAATCTTCCCCTTTTTATATATAAAGTATATATAAGTCATTTCAACTTCTTTTTTCCTATAAAAATATTATCTACCACAAATGAGAAATTAATTTACCTATAGCTGCCAGAAGAAAAAAAAGTAAAGGCTGCAGTCAAGAAGCTATATTCATGCACTTCAAGGAGTACAAGAGCTCCTGTTCAGAACCAGAAATGAAAAGCTGTTGTAAAACTATTGTAGATACAGGGAAACCTGATCTAAAACTCCAAGTCATGTAATTACAAACCGTTAAAGCCTGGTGTGCACAATTTTCTAAGGGTTGGATATACAAATGGCAATTAAAAATAGTGAAACCATTGTAAGCACGATGAGATACTCTGAGGTATGCATTACGAGAGATAATGCCACGCTTTGGGTCATTGAATGAACTTAGCTTTACACTGCATCTGCAGGGTGACACGGCTTGTCCTGTTTTGTTGTCTAATTATCGGGAAAGATGATAATGATGGAGCACTGAGAATAAATATACAGAAGCCTCCACAAATGGACCACTTCAGTACTGTCCTTTTTACAGCAAGGTATTTTCCACAAAAGCAAGGATTTAATTGGAACAGCAACAAAGCCTAAACAATATCGCTTTCCTTCTCTGGGATTACAGGCTGCTTCACGGGGTTTGTGATAAAGAAGGTTAAACTACGGCAATGGATTATGCTGCACTGTTTCTGTTAGAGGAACAAATAATAATCATAGCAATGGCAGGGTGGCAGGCTCTTAAAATACACCCATCTAGAGCTGCCAAGGGGAAGAACACTATTATTTATTCCACATGTTGTAGTATCAATGAAAGTCTGTCTACACACAGAATTCCCAGCCCTTCAACCACACATGCATGCATAAAGCAGCACAATGCCAAATTTTAAAGGCTTGACTTGGCACAGTTACTATCATACAGCAGAGGAAAGAAGCTATGCCAGGATAAAGTACCTTTATACCATTATGGTGATGCCCATAATTGGTATTTAGCAGTTTATTTGCATTTGTTAAAAGGGAAAAAGAAAAAAGAAGTCATGACCCACCTGATGCGTATACAGGACATAAAACTGAGCGTGGGCCAGGCCTCGCAGCCACCAAATAATAAACAGTAAACTTATTGATGTAGTGAAAAGCTACAAGGGATTGCAAGTATCCTGCAGGCAAGGACAGAATTCAAAATGATCTCGACAATCAGAGAAATAGCCTGAAAAAAACAAAGGGTCCGATTCAAGCGGGACCATGTGCAGAGAGTCCCACGCTTCGGCCAGAACCGTGGGCTGCACGAACGCATGATGCGCTCCGCGCTGCCAGAGCGCGCTGGGGAGAGCCTCTAGCAACAGGGTTCCCGCTGCCCCAGAGCTGAGCACGGGCGGCAATGTCACGCTTTGGTGAAAAACGGCAAAACGACACCAGCACGGGTGGCCGGACACGTGAATCCTGCCGTGCCCCTCAGCCTCGGGAGGGCCCCAGCTGAGGCGCTGCGACTGGTTTTGAAGATGGCACTTCAAAGAAAGATGAAAGAGTCTATGGGAGAAGCAATGGGATCAAGAAAACATGAAATAAAGCCTGGATCTTTGAGAACCAGCATCTGTCAGTCATGATCACCCAGTGAACTATTCACTTATGCTTTACAGAATTAGTATATTTTAAAAGTTTGTTTTCAGTGGCTTATGCCAGATGAATAAAAGGAAAGACTGACTTCAGCTGGATGGCTTTCTAAAGACAACAATCTCACAATGTCAAAATACACTTAACTGGTAAACATCTGACTCCATCTAGCCGTTACTTTATTGGGAGCATTCTTCTCCAGACAAACCCCAGACATTGCATCTATTTGCATTAAAAGCTGCTATGTGCTAATTTTAAAGATTTGTGCAGCAGCTCTCTAAGCACATAATGGCAGCTTTACTGTGTTATAAAAACAGTTAAGCATGGAGAATTAATGGAAAGATGTCTTTTCTAATGTAATTGGTTCAAATTACTGAATCTGAGCAGAACTGAAATCACTCACTTTACTTTGAAAATAAAGTCTCAATTAAAAAGAATAAAAAGGAATTCCATGTAAATATTTACACCATAGCTTAATTTAATCTTAACAAAAACAATACCAAATAAATCACTGAAAGGAAACTGGGTTTCATGTTGTTAATGTCTTCTTAAGACTGATGGCTCATGTTCAGAAACAGTATTACTTAAGAAAAAAAGAAAAATCACCAACACTTCCTTTTTTGTCAACAGAAACATTTTTGGTCTCAAAATTAAAATGTCGGGTTTTGGAAATGCTGTCTTAAAGAGGGCAAATCAAGGGATGAACTTCACCAGCAAAATAAACACACCTGATGGTAAGAAATGGGAACAGGCTTCCGAAAAACGATCCACTCCACGATCTCGCTACACGGAGGAGTAGTCAGAGAACCTGCGTAGCGGTAGTAACTCCCCAGCGATGTTGGCAGCAGGTCCCTCAGCACAAAGGGATCCAGAAAGGTCTCCTTCTCTGCGGGGAAGATTGACAAGCAGAATTACACTTTTTTTTTTTACGTGTCTTTAAAACAGACATCACATTGATAGGCAGCCTAACAAGGTGTAATGGCAACAACATATTTTATCATATATATATATATATATAAAATGAAAGATGAAAACACCCTATCAGGAAGGCTCTGTAAGAGCTGATGTGTTGATCATTAAAAGAGCAGCCAAAATGCTAGTCAAACCTACACCGAACAGGCACGCTCCTATTCAGAAGGCGTGCAGGTGTGAAATGCCCTTGTTAGCCCACTGGTTTATGTTAGCATAGAAATAACACCGTATTCCATGGTTTCAGCACTCAGTAAATGGCTCTTCAGCTCAATGGCAGCGAGGGCTCACCAAGACCCAGTGAGGACACAGCCGGGCCCCCATGGTCCCACTTGCTACCGCCTGGGCGGAGAGCAGCGGGTTGTGTGTCCGTCCCATCCCCAGCAGCAGGGGAAAGGGGTGCGGGAGTGGGCTCCAACCCTCTGCTGGCTGCTGGGATGGAGGATGCAGAGCCACGTTGCCCAGCCAAACCTCTGTGGGAGCTGCTGAGGGGACAAGCTGAAGAGCAAGGCTGCAGGGCACCTCTGAAGGCGAGCTCCAGCTCAATGCGTTGCTTGTTCGGGACTGCCGGCACCCGGCCATGCAGGCATTGCCGGGGTGCTGCTGGGTGCAGTCGGCACAGCACCGGAACCATGCTTCACAGGTAAAACCGCTGCCTCTGCGCCCTCATCCTAGAAACTCCTCCCCAGGGTCCAACAGTCTCGGAACAAACCCTTTCCTCCAAGAAGCTCCTTGGACAGCCTGAAATGCAAACCTAAGCACTGAAAGCATTTAGCTTCTAGTAACAGTGACAAGCCGGTAATATTTAACACTGTGAAGAAAAATAAATAAATGAAAGGAGGGAACAGCTGCAGGCAAGACTATTTTCCTGCCATCCCTGAGCATTTATCCTCTGCAATTTATGTTGACTCACAGGCCGAAGCTCCCTCTCAGTCTGTGCAAAGGTGTTCGCTGCCTCAGGGCATGCTGACACGCGAGGCTCTCCCATACATCTCTGTTCCTCACTTTCTATATTCTTCGTGCCTCAAACAAGAGTCCATATTTGGGTAGCAGGAACTCTTCTCTCTCTGTCTCATCAGAGCTCCCCGGCAAGCCCGCTTCCCCCGCAGCAGAGCGGAGAAGCAGGTAGGCTGGTGATTGACACACATATCTTCCAAAGTCAGAAGGAAAAGAAAAAGGATGAAGTCTGCAGAAATCATTTCCACAGCATCCCACAGTTTTCTAGAAGTCCTGATCAAATCAAGAGTTGCCTACACCTCTGAGCAGCACCCTCATAAACAAGGGGATTTTTTTTCCTCCCCTCCTCATGCCCTGTTAACTTACTTGATCTCATTC
>Ga0181612_101132_pt1 | contig 12062 bp, 10 predicted proteins | sample HoacroProtozoa21_FD_119630 | JGI IMG/M metagenome (GOLD analysis project Ga0181612, IMG submission 119630) | Hoatzin crop microbial communities from Cojedes, Venezuel. Combined Assembly of Gp0051906, Gp0051904, Gp0051908
ACGAGGCTGGTGAGGGGTCTAGAGAACAAGTCTTATGAGGGGCTGAGGGAACTGGGATTGTTTAGTCTGGAGAAAAGGAGGCTGAGGGGAGACCTTAACATGCTCTGCAGCTACCTGAAAGGAGGTTGTAGTGAGGTGTGTGTCAGTCTCTTTCCCAAGTAACAAATGATTAGGATGAGAAGAAATGGCCTCAAGTTGCGCCAGGGGAGGTTTAGATTGGTTATTAGGAAAAAATTTCCCTCTGGAAGGCTGGTCAAGCACTGGAACAGGCTGCCCAGGGAAGTGTCTGAGTCACCATCCCTGGAAGTATTAACAATACATGTAGATGTTACACTTAGGGACATGGTTTAGTGGTGGACTTGGCAGTGTTAGGTGTTGGACTCGGTGGTGTTATAGCTCTTTTCCAACCTAAATTACCCTATGATTCTATTTTTCTAATCTGGGATGTCCACAAGAGAAGGATCTATCTTCGGGTTATCTCCTTTACCAGAATTCATCTAAAAGAATAGTAATTGATGACTATTTGAATTTTGCTTTTTTTAACTATTACTTCTTAAACAGCTTTTCCTTCACAGTTGCATGTCCCAGAGGGGTTTTAACTTCCACACTATGAAGACTGAGTAGCCTGATGAAAAGAACTGTGGCCTTCCAATTAGATTTTAATAGTGTTGTCCTCCCTTTTTGGTCTCAAAGCAATTTACATAACATAGCACTTGCACCTACTGATCAGCGAGATTTATTACAGTTGTCAGTCACAGTAAATATTATAGTTACTACTTTACAGTATTCTAATAAACACAGTGGTTAAGCTTAGAAATGTAATTCTGGTGACTGTGGTATTTTCTGTGGTTTTTTTCAAAGTGTATGGATATAAAAAAAGCAGAAAAAAGTGTTAAAAGTAGAGATATGATTTGGGAATTCACTTAAATGGAACAAGTCGATTATCCTCAGCTTCGCCTGTATTCACCCACATATGCGTCAAAAGTAACTCAACTAACACCGATAGAGTTACTCTACCTTTAGCATGGAGAAACTAAATAGAACACGGTTCACTACTCACTCAGCATCTATGACTGACGGAGAGATGTCATGCATTACAATTACAACACATGGCCTTGGACTGGCGTGCAACCAAAATCTTTTGCAAAATGAGAAGAATGCTGAGACAACAAGTAGTTCTTCCTCTATAAGTGTTACAGACTTAACTGCTATGCTAATAGACAGATGAATGTGTTTTGCATATTTCAAACTATTTAGAAAATCAAGAATTTGATTCTTTGCTACCATGTCTACAAGTTTCCCCAAAATGATTAAAGTACATGATCTTTTCACATACTATCTATGTACACTAAGCAGATGTGCTCTGTCCCTCTTTTCAGCTTACCAGAAGCAATAGGCTTGTAGCAAGACTGAACCTCAGTTAATGGCTCAAGTTTCCCAGCTGAGCTTGTTAGCTTGGGTTGAGTGCCTCATTAACCCTGACAGTATGGTTGGTTCAGAGGTCACACAACATCTTAGAGGTGCCTGTAAAAGACTGGTGAAACTGCAATACATTGTATTTAAATCCAAAGCAGCACTGAGATTTTAACATGATTTTAGGCACTGGATATATATAGGAATTCATACTTTTAAACTGTTTCAGTACAGCCAAATTCTATATTTTTAAAGGTGTTCAATAATCCTATAATGATGCTTAAAAACAAGTGTGTTGAAATGTACGAGCTAATACATTTTTAAACACCAACTGTTTGCCAATCTACTTATGTCCTAACTAAAAGGCTTTTGAGGTTTGCATTCTGCTCAGGAAAATGGGAAAACAGAACTGGCTGAGATAGAAACAAAATTTCTAATGACAAATTAATGCAAAATGGGTGGAATTTGCAACTGAATAGAGAGGAAAGGGAACTAGTGGAAACATTTGTGATAAGGGGGATAAGGTAGTGACAAATGTAACAGAGGAAGAGCTAAACTTTTCACTGATTGTTACAGAGGGACGGTAGAATAGGATAGAAGTTTATTACCGTACAAAGAATTGTTTGTTGACTTTTTAACAAGGTAGTTGTTAATCTCATGCATACAACCTAGCATCTTGATTCAGAAATCAGGCTTGTACTGAATCAAACGAACAAGGATCATGACGTGATGATAGGTTCCCATTACTCCCACTTCTCTCTCTCTTTGTATCTCTAGCATTTCTGTCTCTTGGTCAAACAGGTTTAATCAATTAAAAGTATATATTTTGATAGTTCTATAAATTTCATGGCACTTTACAGATATATAAACAAGCACTGGCCATGATGCTTCCTTTCAGAGGAGAAAATCTTAACTGGCCACTAACAGGAAATAGGCATGTCTGCTTCTAAAATTCAGACTCTTACAGGAGACCTGGAAACAAGATGTTATGGAGAAAAGTCCAAACCTTCTCTATTTTTGACTGTCTTTATAGATTTAGTGAGGACTGCTATTAATGGAGGCAACATTTGTTTCGGAAGGGCACAATGAGAAAATATTAGGCTCCAAAAAGGAGCAACAAGGTTTGCAAACTCAGTATGGTCTCTCAGATCTCAGCAAAACCTCAGTGGTTCTGAGACTCATCCAAACTTCTGCATTCATTTCTCTAAAACAGTCAGAATCATTTTTTCGCAGCTTCTTTGTCTCCTGCAGCTGGCAGTTATTTGACACAGTTAATGACTACAGGGGGTATTGAAAGCTATCAGCCACTAATAACCTCCAGTGTTAAACAGAGACTGGGTGATCTCTCTCTTCTCTTTGGCATAACACGGAAAATGGTCATTTTTCCACTGCAAGAATTAACAGTAAATGACACTATCATACTAGCAGTTCCATACACACTCAATGATAATTTACAGGTGCAAAAAGCAGGAAGGTTTCTCAATGTATATTAATATGTAGGCTCTGAAATATAACTTTGTTAGTGAAAGAAATGTCTTCAGTCTAATATAAAATTCTTATTCCTTCACATGTTAAAAATCAAGAACTGAACTCTGTAAACAAGATTGTTCAAGTAAAGGAAACATAATTAGATCTTAATTTTAGAGGAAGGAACTGATAATTGTGTGATTACCCTTCAGTTGTGGGAATATATTCCTCCAGTAAAGGTCCCATTGTATTATATAAGGGCCCTTGTTGAGCAAGAAAATATTCAATACTAATATTAATTTAGAGTCTTAGACACTAAACTAAATGATTGCATCAGCAGTCCTACAGTAAATGCACCTGATCTAAGTATCAAGACCATTATACTTTTCTATTAAATACTGTCAAGTCAATGCTAGGAATACCGCCAAAATAAAACTGATGCACACTTAAAAAAACAAATTCTTTTATGCATGGTTATTTTTTGCATTAAAACTTGAAGTTGCTGCATTTTAAAAAATTTAATTCCATTGTCATTTTCTATTTTCTAGATATTTCCCCTTGTAGTTATTTTTGTCCTCCACTTCTCATTTGGCAATGGGAAAAAAGCCTCAGCTGCTTTCAACATACATGTAACTGCTTATGTATTTGGATCTCTGGGTATCAGCCACCATGAAAGGTTGCAATGCGCACGCTACAAAGAACAATACAGCATGTTAAACTCCAAAACATCAACACCTTTCTTTAGAGTTGTAAAAGGCCACAAAAACAGCTGAATTAATTTTATGGTTCATTAAAACATTATTTTTACAAAAATTGCATCTACAGACTCAAAATTATTGTTTCCACCTTTTAAATTGAAAAACATTTCTAGGTCCATTTGAGCAGATTTTAAATAACAAATTTGAAAGGGTAATGGATAAAAAAAAATATGCCTAGAAGACTGAAATAAGTCATGCAATCTGGAACAAGGCCAGAATGAATACACAGAAACATCTCTATTGAAGTGTCATACTTATATTTTCCAAATAACCAGTAGAAATTAAATGCCTAGCTGTATTTACCCATTTCACATGATCAAAATTGTCTAGAGAATAAATTTGAAGACTGAAACATTATAGTCACTCTAAGTAATTATTAAATATATAGGTACGGACCTGGAATTTAAACACTCAGAGCAAGGAAACTATAAAACTGCACTAAAAATAGTACAGTTGTGCTGATTTATGTTATTGAAGGTATAGTTTAATGTCCCCTGTGTGATAATTTGGTGTATGCAACTCTTCAAGTATTTATTTCTGTACTATTTTTTCCCTTCAAGGAAAAGTTCAACCATTAGAAGTCTTACCTGAAGGCACTTTCAAGAGAAAGACAACAAACTTACTACTTCCCGCTTTAAAAATGGAAATTAGTTACCTTCCCTCACCTGCCTGCAAAAAAGCATCCCTCTGTCCACACTTTTGCACTGACTGAATCACCTGAAACAGCTTACTAATCAGATTAGACACAAGTTAATTTCTAACTAAATTGCCTCATGACATATCACAAGCCATCACATGTCTCACAGAGCAGTGCCTCCATTATGTGCAATGACATTACTAGGCGATACGTCATGTTCAGAAAGCACCATCTCTTTAATTGCCTGTCACTACAAAACACTCCTTTTTAAATAACAAGAAACCCCAGCAACTTTCTTCTCATGAGTGAGTTTATACAGTTCCATGTTGAACCTTAGAGCGAAGAAACAAGAACAGGTCAGTGGCTAGAAAGGAGAGCTCCCAACAGCAGAGCAGAAATGGTCACATTCCATAATCAGCTGGCTTCCACCAATGTTGCTATCCTTGGAAGCTCCTCCAGAAGGACAGTTAACAAAACTCAGCTTTTTGTAAAGCTGATGGTAACTTGAGATTTTCTTGTGAAGGACCTTGGTGCTCTTCTGCACATCTCTGAGATGGCTTCATCTCTGCCAGTGTCAGCGAGAAAGAGATGACTCAGGCAGAGCAATGCTCTTTCAAGCTAAATTGCAGCAGATTTTGGAGCAGGGTTAAACATAGGTGGCTTTGTAACCTCTGGGATTCCTCAAACAGTGTATAGAGGAAGGGACTATTGGTGAGGTTATGCCTGATTCCTACCTGTTTGAGTGAAAACGTGTCAGCATATCTCTCTCTGGGTTCTGTGCTACTGAGTACAGGCACTGCCCCCTTCTCATAGCTGTGGGGTCTCAGGCTCCTGGGAAAACTGAGCACGGTTGGGTCTGTCTTACACACAGGTGTTTAGACATGGTTTGCCATGTATTCATTTGTGGAAACAGACAAGTAGTTGGCCTGAAATGTGATTAGGTTAATCTTAAAATGGATAGTAAAATGAAACTAAAGGTAAAAATTAGATTCAGAGTGTTTTGGGGTGAAATTTGCTAACACACGACCACCCCCCATACACACTATAGTGATTAAGGATATTTTCATGGACTGTCACTCTCCTCAGGATGCCTGTTATATAGTGTCATAGTCTCATCGTTAATTTCATTCTGTACGTACATCACGAGAAATAAGACTGCCTCCCCTTTCGCAAACCTCGAATTTCCATCTTGACCAAATGTCTCCCATGGAGCAAAAGATGTGAACACAGCTATCTGTGCAAAGATCCAAAAGCAGATAAACAACTGTGTGCCTTCCTGCAGAGCCATTTTACAGGATCAAGAGGAGAAAAAAGCAAAAAGATGGGGGATGGGTAGGAGGCAAGACACAACTATTACAATATATTTGCATTAGGCAACTTCTGCTCTCAACACCAAATTTACAAACAGCAATAAAAATCATGTCCCATCTACAACAAAAGCAAATGGGCATTTATATACTGCTGCAACCACATAGTCCTCACACAGCATTTCAGGTCTGAACACTACGGTTCAAATTTGGCACAAGTTACTGTCGAAAAGAATTTGATATCTCTAAGGCCTGTTTATTTCACATGCTGAAAGCATCAAACAGCTTGCCTCAGTTGGCAACTGTAGCTAAATAAAGAGGATAAAACATTACATTATAGTGACATTAAAAATGTCCAAGTACAAAATCTTCTACAAAAGGGGCTGGCACAGGAAGTGCAGGGGGTGTGCTGTTTGAAAAAAAGCAGCTGTACAGCCAATATGTCCCAGTCTTGTCTGTAGTCTCTCCAAAACTTTAGCCAAAATGTATTCAAAGTCAACTATGAAACAAGTGCCTCCCCTTTTTCTTTTCATTTAACATTTTTGGCCTAATTTTATTTTTCTAGTGTTTTTCAAGCTTCCTTATTTTATTCCATCACTAGCACACCTCCTAGGAACATTTTACAGACTAGATTTTTAAGTACATTTAAAAATCCAGCTGGCCATGTCAAAATCAAATCCAAAGGCACTGACCCAGTTCTAAAAGTTTCTTATAATCTAGAAAATTTTTACCTGAAGAAAGCAGAAATTATAGGATCCTACATTGGATACATGTTCCACAGAACAATAATAAGAAAAAAAGCGATCTCTTTTCCTCACCCTGGAGAATGAGATGGATTTTTCTAAGAGGTTCAGCCTCGCTGAGCTTGCTATTCCAATCAGTCTAGTTGACTTTGACGATACGAAGTTAAGATAAAACAAGAGTTCTGGAAAATCCCAGCTCACTTGTCATTTAAACAGGAAGAATCTCTTGTCCATATATAAACAGAGGTCCCTGATTGAAAACTAAACAAGCATTTTTTGTTGGGTTTTTTTTCTATTTTATAAAAACTTAGGTTTTTTTGATGGCCTTTTAGCTGCTAGTGATATCTGTCACGAGCAGACTGACTCATTGGGGATTTAACATAAGCCAGGTTCATTTTATACCAATACTCAGCTTTGGTACTTCTGATAAGCTTCCATGACAATGAAACAATTACAAGACTTGAAAATGAATAATGCTTTAGACAATTAGACCTTATTTAAAAAGGATTCATGGCAATTCAATGATTGAAAGTAATTTGGCTTTTTCTCTCCTTCAGTAATTATTCTGACGTATTCCTTGTAGTTGAGCCAAAACATTTCATAGGTCTACAAGACTACATGAGATTTCTTGGGTCATCAGATCCAGCTCCTTTTCTTTTGGAGTTAACTACTTAACAAAGGCCTGTTCACATATTTTTCACAAGCAGTCGTAGATGGAAAATATATCAGGATATCTGATTTGACAGTAGATGAAGAGGAAGGTGGGAAAGAAACAATCAGTTATCAAAAAGAATTTAGGTAGTCTTTAGAACCTTTTACATCATTGTACACATAAGTAACAGCTAAAGAAAGGCTGTAATTAGATTAGAGTATTTTTTAAATGATCCAGGCTTTGCATGAAAAGCTGTATGGTGAGAGATTTTTACTATCAACATAACTTAACACTTTGCCCTAGCAGCTGAGGATTTATACACCTTTTGTGATTGTGTGCTTTTCTCAGCAGATGCAGACATCAATATTTAACTCTGAGGGCCTCTGATGTTATTACCTGGGAAACAGGATTTTAACTTTTACCAAGAGCCAAATACTCAGGAAATATCACATTGTACTTATTACTCTATTCATAAATGGAAAGACTAAACTGTGTTTTTTCAACATCTAAGCAAGCCTGTTCAGTTACTGCGTTCTCTGTTTTCTATGCAATCAAATTAGATCATGAAAGATGTTCCAGGCAGGCTGGTATCTCTTTCCAAAAACTATGCATTAGACTTTCAAGAGGTACAAAGGACTACAAAGGAAAATGCTAAGTCCATGTATTAAAATATTTGCATACTAGTGCTTTTGAAGGCTTTACTTTAAAAATGATATTTCTGTATCAACATAGACTATAACATCATGACAATCTTGAAACACTTTGAGCTCATTATTCTCTTTAATGTAATCTCATTTTCTTTTAAAGATTATAGAATAGACACCAAAGCCTACTACTTAGATCTAGAGAGCCAGAATCAAAAGTTTTAGATTTTGTTTCTGTGTTTGTCCCTGATTTGCTGTTTTAAGATAGACAAATCACTTCAGTTTATAGATCTGCCTGAAAATATATATAGAAATTCAGCTTCAAAAAGTTTGGGAGTCTTTTTTCACATTAATCTCAAACTATTGTACTAGGGAGTTGCTAAATCATTGTATTGGGGGAAGGAGTTTGATAATGGCTCAGTAAGGGTACATAACCCTTTTTATTTGTGTAACACTGGCAAACAGATATTTCTGTTATATTCAGTGATAAAGGTAAAGTTTTGGTGACCACATTTCAGCCCTCCTGAGAAGTTCCAAACTGTTCCCTTGGACTGCCTGCTAGCCGTTATTCATCACATGTGATTTGTGATCTAAGCCAATTGACTTCGGTTTTTTTCTGCTGTCCAAACATACCTGAAGCATCGTAAACAGGAAAATAGAGAACAGTAAGTAACAAATAGTGAACAACAGATATGAGCGTTAGAGCATGACTGCCTTTGTTCAAATGCAAATTCAGGTATTCTTAGGGCACTCCGACATTCTCCAGAAATAGTGCATCACATGAGCATTCATGCTTGGCAAGCAAGGTATTTCATAAAGGCTGAATGCAACAAATTTCAGAGGATTCACACCAATGTTGTTAACATTGTTTACTAGTATTTATCTATATTCAGGTGACTGGACAGTCTTGTATGAGAAGCTATAAATATACACAAAGTGCAACACTACTTCTGGATATCTAAATCTTTTCTTCAGACAAAAAAGGAAATCGCATATCTAAAAAAATCACTTAGTGAGGTGCTTTTTGTGTACTTGACATTCCTTTTAATTTACATGTATTGCAAAATACACATGCTTAATTACTCCCTGCATGATCTGTAAATCGAAGAATTACAATTACTTCCCTCCTTTGAGACAGGGAGTAGACAAAATTTTATAAACACACACTGTAGAAACCAATCCCAGAACACAGAACCACGAGAGTGTGCTTCTCTATCAATTTTATTCAGTGTTAACTGAACTTTAATCAATAACTGGGATCTTCTAGATACTGTGTTAGAGCTCCAATCAAAGTCAAGAAACATTGACAGCAAAAATACACAGATTGTGATTTTATGTTCCTCTCCTTTCCTTGCCTTTCTAATATTTATTCCATGAATTTATTTTGGAAAAAGGAAAAAGAATAAGTTAATAATCAACTAGTATTATCTGAATTACTTCTCCAAAGTTAGGCACTAACTTTCCTGGCCATTCTAATATTTATTCCATGAACTTATTTTGGCAACAGGAAAAAGAATATGTTAATAATCTGCTGGTATTATCTGAATTACTTCTCCAAAGTTAGGCACATCTAGATGACAGATGCATGCACTTTGCAGAGAAGCGGAGATAGTACCAAATCTGAACTTGAGGTTGGTTTTACTTTACAACCCATCTAATGTGGCAGTATCATTTCTGGTTTCAGCCTGAGCTCATTCTAAGTCTGAGCATCTTTTCTCTCGTGGAATATAAGTCTAAGTACTAACAACACAGCTAAGCATACATTAGGATTTACAAACCAGGCCCCTAGTTAGACATCCAGCTTCCATGACCTTCACTCACCTTCTCGGATAACTCTGTAAATCCAGCTGTACATTACCTACAAATGTGTATCTCATTCAGTTGCATGCAATCCTAAGTCAATCTGATAGAAAATGTTTTGACAGAGCAGTTTTGCATCCACAGCCTTTAACCTGCCAGAAAGAGTAAGTTTCTGTCGCAACAGATCAGTAAAGTCCAAATGAATCATTCATATGCCGTTTTAACTTCCTGTTGTAGAGATTATAACATACAGTTTATAACTTCTTAAGAATATTTTTGTAGCATTTCTTTTTGACATTTACTTACTTATGTATTTTATGAGGTTTCTGCTTTTCCATTTCAGGAGGAACATAAAATTCATTAGAAGAGAGCAGAAGAAAGCCAGCATTCTGGTCTCCTGCAACTGGTGGCTGTATGTTTCCAGACTTCCAGACTGTCAGTTGAAGAATCAGCACTTTATACACTTGAGTCCTTTATCACTTAAACACTTTTTGAAATCTCACTTCTTATGGCTGAAGTTTTGAAAATATCTGAAGAATAAAACCACAATGACCTTGGGGCATTCAGTTAGTCCCCAAATAATTTATGATTTCCCATTAAAAACTATATACTTTCTTGAACTGACACCTTTATATAGAACTAAGGAACATGGCTAGGAATACTAATAGTTTTTAGAAGATGCCTCCTATGAGACAGTTTATTTTACATAGTCACACAATTTCATGTAGATAATTCAATAGCAGTGAAGCCAGGCAAATCAAGTCACAAATTCTGCTGTTATAAATTGATCATGCAGTAGATTTTGATAAATCATCCCTTTTACTATATTGTGGAATTACTGAACACATTCACATCACTAAATAACACATATATTGTCTGTGTTGATGCTGATGTGACTTTTTATACTGACTTTGACCCCAGAAAAATTTTTTTCATCTTCCTACAAGCTGTCTATGAATGATTTGTTGTTAAAGCAAACCATTTAAATGTAAGTTTATGACAGTATGCATGATTTCTTTTCTGCAACTGACCAAATATATCACAAGAATTTAAGATACAAAATTAATATAGCTAACAACTTGCAGCTAATCAAATACAAATTAAGAAATTAAGTGCTACTTTAAAAATAGAAGAATTATTGCTGAATATTTGTGTCTTTCTATACTGTTGATAACTATGAAACTCATTTTAGTTTAAGATGCTGCAAAGTGATTCCTGTGATAGCTTGCATTCATGAACGTCCTTATTTCCATTGGTAAATTAAATTTCCAAAGAGCTCATTTACCTCAAGGTGAAAAATGCTAGAGCAGAAGAAAGCTGAGGAAGGCAGGGAAAACCCTAACACTGTGGGGTGGTTGGTCAATAGTGCTCTAAAAAAAATCATGAATGTAAGATATTTTTAAAACATCAAAGCAATTAAGCAGGAACAAATGAAAATGAATGGTAGTTGAAAGTCATCCCACTGCTGCTGAAAATCTTATCCATATTCTTCTGAGGGCGTTACAAAGGTAAAAGACAGAAGGGAAATCTTTTCAAAGACACAGGACAAATAAGTGCCCAACTCCCATTAAAAGTTTTTGACTGTTTCAAATAAATCCACTAGAAAAAAATGTAGAACCTTATTTTATGCTGAAATGGGAAACAAATTGTTTTCCTCATAGCATTATGAATTGCAGTACTAAACCAAGGAGGAGAACAATTTAGATAGCCCTATCACTCAGATAGCAGAAAAAAAAAATCAGTTTTTTGCATTGAACAAGTGAGTGATGGTAATGAGAAAGGTATCAAAATGACAGTACAGAGACATTCATTGAGATAAACCTACCCATGAGGAAGGCACCCACAACATCACGATGACAGTTTTTCAGCAAGTTCATGACACAAAACTATTTGATATCCTTCACGAAGAAATTCCCTAGAGCAGCACTGAGCACTTAGCAGCACTGAGTACTCTGTCTTAATCCAACAAAGTGCAGAAAATACATGGAACAATGATTTTAAGCACATTCTTAAAGACAAGAAGGCACTGTTTGATTTGCTAGACAGTGGACAATTGTGCCTGTGCAGATTCTACTAAAGCTGAAGTTCAAATATCAGTATCATTTCTATCTAACTTCTCTGTCTGACAGCAAAGTGCCTGGAATATGTAAGAGCATAACCAAAATATCACAGGCATATCTAAGAAATTTTCACTCAAGCTCAAAATACTGATTTGCTCTAGTTTATCTAAATGGTAACAACAACAGGATGTAAAATAATGATCTTAATCCTTTCCCCCCTCCCACCACAAATCTTGGGAAAGGCTGCATTCCTGGAAGTGTGAAGAGTTGAATACACGTCTAAGAAACATGGAAACTTTCTGAGCTCTCTAGAATTCAGAAAATGAATTATACTGCAGTCTCATGCAAAAATCTTGCTCACAGGAACGTGTTCTTAGTATAAGTAGAAAGGCATATACCAGAGTGGCCCAGTTTGGCGATTCCATTGCAGAGCTGCAGACCACCAGCTGCATGGGAGGATGGACATAATCCTGGCTTGAAATGCCCCTCTGTGCCTATGATGATCAGATTACATACAGCCCTAAAATGCAAAGTCTGGGAGAGTTCACTGAGCTCTGCAATTCCATTCCAAAAAAAAAAAA
>Ga0181612_157238_pt1 | contig 12062 bp, 6 predicted proteins | sample HoacroProtozoa21_FD_119630 | JGI IMG/M metagenome (GOLD analysis project Ga0181612, IMG submission 119630) | Hoatzin crop microbial communities from Cojedes, Venezuel. Combined Assembly of Gp0051906, Gp0051904, Gp0051908
CCAAAATAATACAGGGTATAGACCTTCAGGTAACCTCCTGACAGAACTTTCTAACCAAGTAAAAAATTGTATGCCATAGCTCACAAATTTGTACTAGTTCTGAATCTTACAACCCAGTTTGAGACACTGCCATTTTTCAGACATGCTTCCACATGTATTTGCATCTAATTCTCCTGAAGAAGTGCAGCATTCATGATCCTTTGGGATTTTCTTCCACTTAGGTGGTTAACATTGGAAGAGACAATGGTCCAAGTGCAGAAAACATACCCTTTCCATTTAGCTGCAGTTCTTTTTCTTCCTCTTCATGAAGCCCTTCTTCTTCTGATTCTGCTCCACTATCACTACTTTCAGCTTTTCCATTCACAGCCTTCATATTTGGAGCGGAATTCATGACTTTACTGAGGTCTACGAAAAAATTCAAAGATGAAAACAAGATGTATTTTAAAAGAAACAAACACAGAGCCCTCCCCTCCCTCCAACTATTGGTTGTAGTTCTGCAAAAGTATTTCCATGTTAGAAGATGTACCAAATAATACCAGCTATATTTCTGTAAGCTCTCCCTTAATTGGTTTAATGTTTGTCTTTTGTGGCTCACCACAGAGTGCCTGACTACTGGAAAAAGACAGCAGGCCACTTGCACTACCGAGTCTCAGACCAAGACTATTACTCATATTTATGGCGTAGCTGCAGCAATAGTTTATCTAGAACCAGTATAGCCAGGTTCTTTTAAACCCCGAAGTCAGCATTTCTATGGAAGTTCCCGTTTGGGATGAAAGGCTTCAAAACTGCTCTCAACTCACAGGCAAATTTTAAAACATTCAATGATTCTCACATAAGAAGGTAAATACAATATCCCACACATCTTCCCCCGCAGTGGTTTAAGCAGACGCAAAACAGAAGATGCACGTTTATACAGTTCTTCTTCTGGTAAAGGGCATACGGAAATAAATTCTCTGATTTCAGTTAAAAAGATAATGAAGTAACTGCTAAATCCTTGTTCTCCACATCTTTGATCACTCCAAGGATCATAAACAATTTACCCTGACAGTACAAAGAATTGCAAGATTCTTAAAACATATGGAAAATTTAACGGACAATTCTACAACCTCCTGTAAAAAAGATATGGTTAAATACATCCTGATAATCATTCAAGCCTCCTATGCTGGGACAGAGTGATTAAGGTACAAAGAGGGGACAGTTTCTGCAAGACACTTGCACATGTTGACGCCAAGGCTGAAGTCTGCCTGTTTTAATTGCCACCACAGGACGCAATTTGCATAATTTCTACATTCCCTTGTCAGAACCTTGAAAGATTAATTCTTACATGTAGGCTTAACATTAAACAGCAAAATAATATCCAATTATACTGAAGTTCCCAAACCAGCTCCACTACTTTCTCTGCTGCATGGTAATTTAGAGCTATAGGTTTTCTGCTTTAATCTTGTAGTGAAGCACCTTCTCGCATTCCTCCAGTTTCAAAGCTTACCCATAGTGCTCTAAAAATAAAAAAAACAATTAAAAAAAAAGGCAAAATAACTTCTTGTATAGAAATAATGAATATGTTAAATACCCTGTTCACCTTAGTTTTACTGCAAGGTGAGGTTGGGCATCCTGCATCACTGTTTTGGATTGATTTAATCCAACTTTTATCTGAAGATTAAAAAACTCGCTTCTTCATTGTAAAAGTAGAGCTGGAAAAGCTATTGTCCGTCTTGTAGACTACAAGAATATAAGCAATCATGTGCTCATCCTCTCCTCACTGAAGAACACTTCTTATCTGTAAGGAAATTTGTTTCACAAAAGAAAAACCCCAACAGTTTCACAGTGTATTTCTTGTAAGCATGTTTCATTTATTGTACAACCCAATTCTCGAGATGTTTTCTTCTGAGAAGCAACAGTGTGAGGAGGATAAGGTAGCAGCAAAGTCCTCACAGCATGATCGTTAAGCACAAACACAGCTCCCTTGGCATGGTAAGGCAGGCAGCAACCTTCCCTTGAAACAAAAACGGGTGGGGGCACAGTCATCCATGTGTCCTACTCCGTCGTGGGAGTGAATAGAAAAGACAAGACTAGAAGAACATTTAGCTGTGAAGAAAGGTGAATTAAAACTCTCAACCTCCTCACCCTATCAAAGACATCATAAAAAGCTCCAGCTATACCATAAGCTTTTTTTCTTAAGATTTACTTTTTTGCTTTTTGAAGGGAACATCTTCGAATATTCAAGCATGTTCTCTGTTCACTTGATTTCAGTAAGGACATTATTCATTTGGGGAAACTTCCAAGTGACACTTCACGTATATTTAAATAAAGAAATGGAACTGAAAGTATGAACAGTAATAGATTTATTGTATCATGCCATGGGACACTTAAATAACTGAAATCCATCAGGATCATATTTCTTCCACAAACTCATTCTTAGGAACAGTTCTCCTAAAGAAGCATTTCTTTGATGCCGACTCTGAAGAACACAGCATTGTACTGAGATTTGGCCATGTGAAATAACACACTTAATTGTGTACTGTTCCTCAGAACCCTTACACTGCTATCCTCACCAGGTCCCTCCTCAAATGCTTTTAGTACATGGTAAAGCCAGGGTTTGGTGTCATCCTCCTTGTTACTGAGTACCTGCTAAGAAATCAGCAATGATGACTAATACTGGGGTAACAGGGTTAAAGACTAAACAGAGCCAACTAGTAGCGACTTCTGCAGTGCCTGGTGGTAGACTAATGGCTACTTTCTGAGGAACTATCTTTTAATATGAATGATAAGAGTCAAGCAAGCTTTAAAATCTTACTTGCTTTGTGCTAATCCCTCTCACCCACCCACCCCTCACGCCTTTATTCTTTCTGCTTACCCACTTCAACTGCAGGCAAAATGTTTGCAGCTTTTTCTGTTGCACTGATTTAGATACTACAGAATCCCTTCTGGTTTATTATTTTCATCTCACTGCCTACACTACCAAACTGTGAGATTTGTGACAGAGTTTTCTAAATGAAAGCTGTATTGCTCTATAGCTGTACAAGGAGTTACAGTCTACTGTAAAAGCCTGGATTTTTTTTTTAATGCTATATTGTAAGAACTATGTAACAATAACAATATGCAAACAGAAGCAAGAAGGATTAACAAAAGAAAATGGTGAGATGCAAAGGATGTGAAGAACTGACACACAGCCTCCCTACAAGCTTTCAGCAGATGTTTATTTTCTTTGTCAACTCTATTAAGAGATTTCCTAAGCGCAACTCAGTATTTCCTTAAAAGCTGCACTACAATTATTCTCAATGACCTGTATAACAGGGCCAAGTTTCTCAAAAATATGTGTTTGATTTCTACCTCCCCACATACTTCAAGCCAATTTTTGTTATTGAGATGGGAGTTAGGAGCTTAAATGCCTCTGTGGATCTGCCCCAGCTCGAGGGTCATTTTACAAAGAAAACCTAGCCTAGCAGGTTTTTCTCAAGTGCCTAGGATGTTTGGTTTTCTGAACAGGCACATAATTCTCATTCAAAATTAACATGCACTGCTGGAGCTGTACTGATGGTTGGCTCAGCACAACACAGTATCCTCACACAAGCCCTACAGCCTCTTTCATTATTTGCAAATACCAGTGATCAGGAAACAGTCTACAATAGGAGGTGAAACACATCATAAAATGTTTAACTAGCTGTGTATGCCCTCATCATTTAATAAAAATTATCTGCTTTTGTAAAATACCACAACTTTACTACCTGCTCAATAGCAGCAAAATCTTATCCACTAAAAGATTACTTCCATGACCTATGCTTAGATCACTTTATGTAGGGATCTCTTTACACTCCTACATTTAAGTAGACTCAAGCTCTTTCAAAATTTTTAAGTCGGAGAGGCCTATATGCTGTACAAAATTGTTTTGATAATCAGATAACTAGAATTCTTTTCTTGCCATCATAACCTGATGTTTCATGCTTGTTACTGATCCAGGTACACTCCCTGCTTCAATTCCAAGTTTATGCAACAACGTTCTGCCATTTCCAATGCACTCAGTTGCACAAATCGCCACCTCCTCTTTGAAACTGATGTATTCCAACTCTGCAAAAGAGTTCGCTGCAAGGAGTGATGGCAATGAGAAAGGAGGGGTATATGCAAGTATCTGCAAGCAATAAGCTCTTCAGCTAGAAGAACAACAGTTTTATACTCTCATTTCCTTCCATTCTTTTTAATATAGCACACTACAAGAAAAACTTCAAGGGACCCAGCCTGCTCTGTAACATCTGTTCTACAGCAGTCAAACAAGCTGCCATCACAAAGATATTTTAGAAAGGTCTGTCAAAAATAGAGACAGAAAAATATAAAATTTCTTACTTTAACTACCACTGTTTTCTCACTTTTAAGTGCATTAAGTGTAAGCTCTCTGAAAAATGTAGTCCCTAAGCATACAGATAGTGTCAGCCAGATCTTCTTCTATCAGTTTTCCTTTTTTGTCATTTAGTCTTCCTAAACTTTACCATAACAGAGAAAAAGAAGCCATTCCTCATGTTTTTCTTTTAATTTACTCCAAAAGACTACAAGACTACAGCCTTGTTTTTTCAGCATTCCTCGCTCTGCTCACGTGCTTTTCAAGCTGTTACACTCAAAGAGATGCCACTGTATTTCAAAAAAAACAATTTAATCAACAATATCCATGTCTTTATTTACCATTTATAAACATCAAAACAATAGTCTGTGGATAAGAACGAACACGGGCAATAGCAGCTTCTTAGATGTTTGCATTAACTTGCAAGTATGGTATTTAGAATTACTGACGATTTATCCTGGACTTCTCCACTTTTCAATAAGGATGGAGGTGAGAAACTCCATAGATATCATCAGTATACGTTTCCTTGAATTTTCAGAATACTTTCCATATAAATAAGTTTACAAGAGTTTTTAGGTTGACTTAGATACATTTCCCTCCTCCCTGTCACCCCTGAGCCTTCTGCCAGTAGAGACAACCTGCTTGGGATTTCCTGACAGAGAGCAGCCCATGGAGAAGAGCAGCTACCCCACAAGCATTTCCAGCACTGGCAGAAGTTCCACGAAGGCCACCGGCCATCCAGAGTACAGGGCCACCAAGCACACAAAGCTCAGTTACACCGTGCATGTGCAGCGAGGCCAATGGCTCCAGGCTTTGCCAACTTACTGTCAACACCTTAGCCAACGATCACGTGCGAGAATGAACGCGAAGAATAGCTGCTTCTCAGACATTTACAGTAACTTGCAAGAACAGCAAGATCATTCCAGGGTCCAGGATGTCCCCACGTGTGGTACTACTTCCTTCTGGAGAATGAGCAGGACTTGCTAAGCTCTCTCTTCTGCGTGGAAGAGATACAGTCAACATTTGGCACTTTTACTTTGTGTGCCAAGCAGAGAGGAGCACTGCACTTGAATTTTGTGAAACAAAACATGAACATAGTGAACACAGAAGCCCATAAAGAAAACTGACTTATGCCTGAAAGAAACAGAAAATGATATTGCTGAACCACCTGTAGTCCAGAAACTCTGGTCTACAGTATCGTAGCCTGAATCAAAAATTGTTTTGCCCTGCACAAGAGAAAAACACACAAAATAGCATTAAGATTATATTCTCCTGCCACGTACTCCAAGCCTACCAGCTAAACAGCCTTTTACAATGCCCATATTAAACACAGCCTCACAGATCACATAGAGAGCTTTTCCATACATCTTAGAGGCTATGATTAAATTATTTTTGCTATAACATAGTTATGCATGACACACCAACCCATGCCCACTGGGCACTTTTCTCGGAGAAATCAAGATACAGCTACCTACATTCTTCCCCAGCCTCGTATAGCTCTGCCTACTACTTCTTTGATGCTTGTCTTTGTAGAACAGAGCTGTGAGAAATGTGGATTTCAGTACTCTCATCACAAGATCTTAACTACAAGTGAGACCTCTAAAATGTACCCATTTGTTATAAAACATTGGTGGTCTTACATCTGCCAGATTCTCAAAGCCTGAAGAGCTTTTGACAACTTCTCTTCCCTTTTGTGGGAAACTGTTGTCTGGCTGGAGAAAAAAAATCCAGGTCCAACGACCAATTATGCACAAAAACCTGTTATTGTTGACTCAATCCAGCATGAAACAGAATACGGACAGGCTTTGCTTTTCATGGAAGAAAGCTTCTCTTAGCTCCCTCTACTTTGAAAGAAACAATTTTTATTCTTACATTTTCACATTTGGATACTCTGCTGCTCACCCGGTGGTGATACATTCTCTACCACTCTGTATGAGAGAGGAGCTGTTGATATCCTCAGGCTTGAGCTATACTGATGTTCTGCCCTAATTTCCAACATTGTTAGACAACACTGGCATAAAACTATCAGTTTGAAGTCGAATCACAAAGCAGGCCTAGATTTTAACTGCAAAGCCTGAAGCAGGTATATATTGCAACAGGACAAGCCACTGCTTGCTGAGACACAACAAGTTCTATGTTGTTGTCGTATGATCCACATCTCATTGAGACTCTTCACCGACTTTGGCACTTGCTGGCCCAGCCCTTAATCCTATAATAATCCCATCCCGCAGCAAATACTGCAGAGTATGTTCTAGACACTTCTGCAGGTAAGCTATTAATGAAAATATTTGTATAGTAAGTTTCACATTAGCCTCCCTGAATATGATCTGTAACCTTGATTACAGCTGTTAGCTTATCATTGGAAAACAGAAGAGAAGAAAGTTTGAAGGACAGAATTTTAAAAACCTCTCTCACCCACCCACCAGCTCGTCCTGCCCCATGCTTGTCCTGCCTTCATGTACCTCCTAGCTGTGGTACTGCCACCCATTCAACATATCCTACTAAAGCACAGCAATTTCTCACTAACAGGGATTTTAGCTCTTTTTTGCCTTCTTACAAAGCATTAAGAAGATTCACAGCCATTGAATTCCTTAAAAATCCTAGTGAGGAAAAGAGGAAGCAGAAGGAAGGAAATCAGTTTAGCAAGTATATTTGAAGTCAAACAGAACTGAAAAATTGAGCTTACGAAGCAAAAGGAGGGTGCTTCACAGAAGAGGCCCACACACAAGCAGGAAGAGCATGCCACCAAATGCTCCACTACAAAGAGAATATGTTGAAAATAATATGAGAAGCTCTTTCAGAAAATAAAACTATTTGAAAAGGGAAACTAATCATATGCAGTCTACAGAAGCACAGCTGGAAAAATACATTGTATTTTAAGAGTAAGACTAAGTGTTTCTACCTGGAAAGTAATAATTAAGAACAGACTCACTTTTTTCCAAATGCAATCCTCCCCTCCAAGCTTACCTATGTTCTGCACTAACTACTGCCTTCGAAATACAAGTATTTACATGTATTTGCTTGTTCTAAAAGCACATAGACCTCGGTGAGTATCATCTTTTAAACCTAGCTCTCATATCCAGTGCAGGAAGACATGGAGCAAATTGCTAAACAGCCGTATCTGCCTGTGAGCCAGGCCAACTTCTGCCACTCACCCAGGCACTACTGAAGCAGTGCCCTGCATGGGCTCCTACCGCAAGCGCGCTATGCTGCCATCAGCACTGCCCAAAGCCAGTGCACGCAGCAGCATGAGTCACCTTGCTTCAGTAGGGATTCCTCTGGTGCAATACAGCTGGGAGCAAAGTTCTCAGGAGAGAAACAACCATTAGGATGCCAAAGTTTAGGAGAACTACAATGCCGAAACTTTCCACAGCCTCTGCAGTGCATAACTTGTCATTACTGGAGGCAACATTTGGTCTTCACAAAGGCTTACAGACAGTACTACTACACAGCATAAAGGCAAAGGGTCGTCTTTATTTAGCAGCATTTTAAAACAGATTAAATGCCTTGTCACAAAGCAGGAAGAGTATACAGGGAAATTCTACTGAAGAACTTGTGAACAATTTCCAGGTACTTTGCGTAGTTGTTGAGATAACTTAGTGTGTAAGTAGTGTGTACTACCTGTCAGGTAGGGATTTTCTTGCCCCCTGTTGGATTTATTCACATTCAGAAAAAAGAAAACATCCACAAACATTCTCAAGGAATCATTCAGAAGGATAAGTTGGCTCCAAAACTCTTGACATTTTTCACTCAGTATCAGTTCAGTAGGGTGCCAATTCCAGCCCACCTTTAGCTTCTCCAGGGGTAACATAACAAGAAAGCTTAAACGCCCGTTCTCAAAATTTCAAATTCACTGAGCAATGGTATTTTGAAGCTTTTTTGTCTTTTTAGCATTGACTTGGACATCAGATTTCTTGTGCATTTATTAGCAAGTGCAAACAGTTAAAAGGTAGCTCTTCTAAAGAACACCCCCCCTTACCTGACAATCCTCCCTCTACTTTTCCAGCAGCTGCAAACAGAAAGGTCCTTCTGTAACATTGCAACAGTGACCTATCCTCTTCTGCAGTGCTATGACAGCTAAGAGCCCACTTTCTTCTTTGAGGTCTAATAATTTATGCACCTGAAAATAATTTGTCAATAATTTTCTCTGTAGAGAAGTTCTTTATACTTGTCAGAAACAGACTACTGACTGAGCTTTCAAGACCATCTAAGCTTCTCACACAACTGCCAAGACAAGCTTTCAAAACACTACTTAGATTGCTCAGCCTACTGGACAGAATTCTCTATTTTCCTTTCTTTACCAATGCATCCATGTCTGGATATTTGTAACCCATGGATCCAGCAAGTTTGTCCTAGTTGTCTAGTAGACATTACAAGTCATTTTAATGCTGGCATGCCAGGCTTCAGTGTTCTTTATTAAGGAAAGCCACAAGCTCTACTGATTCAGGAAGACAGTATTTCAATGGTTTGTATTCAACATTTTCAGTGACGCCACCAGGAGTAGAAATCTCGACTAATTCAAGAATACTATTGATTGTGAGGAAGTGGCATGCAGTTCTTAAACAATTAGATAATTATCTTCATACAGATTAAAATCTGATGGAAGAAGAATGCAAGGCAAACTCAAAACAGAATGGGCCAGAAGATGGGAGGAGTACCATACGAAGTAAAAGACTCAAGAGCAGGGCTCCAGTTTCCAGAACATACCAACTGCCTGCCCATGAAAAAACACCTTCCACAACAGAAGCTACAGAGAGTGGGGGCTTGGGGGCAGGGGAGGAAACAGGACTGGAGGAACCAACACAATCAAAACATAACCATCTGCCAATTTTTAACAGTATTGTCACCAGTGTCTACACCATCTTGAATGCAAGCTAGGACAGACTGGTTCTATTCAGCGTGTAACTGGCAGACTGAAGGTACTCATGCTTCCGTATTTCTGTGAAATATTTCGAGACCTGTACTGTGAACAATTATAATTCCTTCCAGCATCACTTTTAATCAGAGAAGTGGTAAGAGCACTAAAGAAAGGGTTTCAAAGTCTTAAATGCAACAGCAAAGTTATATCATACAACACACTTCGTGAAAATTGTCTTAATTCATTGTGGCATAATTACATGTTGCAGCTTTAAACTGTATGAATGACTCCATATCACCAGATTTATTGCAACGCTGACAGAAAAACATAAAGCTAAATTTGCTATTCTGTTTTACTTACACTGCTAATGTTTAAACTGCCTCTTTAAAAAACAAGTATGCTAGATCTGTTGATTGAAACAGGTATGGTTTAACTTCCATGGTTCTCTGTTTGCTTACATAAGCCACTTTTCTAAGAAGTGGCATTGGGCACTGTGCCATAGACACCAAGTCCAAGTAAATCCTTATTACCCAGATCACTGACCTGAATCTACTGATACTCTTACAATCTTGCCCGTCAATCCAACTGTCTGGCAAGCTCATTAAATGCCAGACATAAAGCACACACAATTTTAGTTGACAAAAAAGTCACACAGCTTTCAAAATGGCCATTTTAAAACTTCTACTATCACCTTTCCTCAAAAACAATTAAAAACTTTTTCTGTTTCTCTGAGACTTGATACCAAAACCAAAATCAAAACTATGTTACTTTAAGGTAGGGGGAAAAAGGAAACTTAACCAGCTGACTCCTTAAACACATTAAACCAACCGATTTGTGCAACAGTTTGTTGTTTAAAAACTGTTTCATGTTTTGCCCTGCTGCATTTTAAACTGTAATTTTAAGCCACATTTAAACTACTGTAAGCCTTATATTACAAGGTTATGAACACATTACCTGTAACTTCATAACTGTTATTATCAAAACATTCTCACAATGGTATTGCTAAATAAAAATCATCACACTATGACACCACTAGGTTTGCCACTTGTCAGAGATTTAAAATGTTTAAATAGACATTCCCTTCGTGAACTTGAGCCTCAGAAAACTTAACTTGGAAGCTTCACAAACCCATCTTGTGTTCTGTATGTATCAGAGAAACCATGATAAAAAAAGCATGGGTTTTCATTGCGGATTTTTAAAATTTTAGATCAGATGACAGAGCTGGATTACCAGCTCTGCTGCAGTTTCCACAGCTCTATCAGGATGTAGCAATACACATTAGTTGTTCCTTTTATTAATGGAAAGGCAGAAATCAGATTTGGCTGGGGGAGTTGTTCGTTTATTTTAAATACTCTCCTTTTTTTGGGAAGAGGCTTCCTTCATCAGCTCGAAAAGCCTGTAGACAAGGACAAAGTGTGCAGCTTCCTGGGTCTAACTTTGGTTTGTATCTCGAACGCAAAACAAAACAAAATCCAGCCTAGTAAGGTGGCAAGCCCAGAAGTCACAAGCATTAGCAGGAAGTTACTACAGCACCAAAACAATGGAAAAGATGGACTTACACATAATTTATTATTCCTACCTTCCAAATACTTAGAGACTTTCTCCATTCGAACTGCCACACGGTAAAGAGAATGAACAGAAAGATGCAACATTTAGCTTCAAAATCATGTACAGAAAACAAGCCCCAAAAAAACTGGAGTTGTCATGATCAGTAGCATAAAGGAAGTTATTTTTCCGAACCTGAGGTTAGGTCAGATCCTCTGTTCTTTTTATCTTCTACTATTTCATAGAACGGGCCTATTACTTGTAGCAATTCTTCAACTTTGTCCGTCATTGGCATACTCTCAAGAATCTGCACAAGTCCAAAATATGAAGCATCTTATGAAACAGCATTTCAATGATTCATTTCAATGATTCAACTGATTTTAGAAACTGCTGGTCATTGTAAAACTCAGTAACATTTCACTAAGTCACTTAACACATTATTCTGATTTTTTAACTTTTTTTTTTTCATTAAAGGAAAACAACACAGAACTAATTTACCAAACAAGAATCTTAAATAGCTGTATTAAATTTTTTTAGATGAAGAGAAGGTGGGAGAGCTAATGCATTTGCCAACACTCAAGTACAACCTCAGCATAGTATTAGATGACCTTGGAATCCATTATTTCAGCAATTTCAAACTAAACCAACTCAAAGCTCAACAGGCTTCTGTTATCTCATGTTATTTATTTTATACACGTCTTCCCATAGAGAAGAAGAAACAGAAAGACTTTTTTTCTTAGAGGACTCTTCATATTTGTCAAACCCTGCTATCTTCAAAGAAACATAAGGAGCTGATCAAAAGTGCCCTACTGGGTCCATCTAAACCCAAACAACAAAAATGGACAGAATACAGCAAAACTGGGACAGTACAGAGACATACTTGGAAGAACAGCAAACTAGAACTGAGTTCTGATCTCGAAATCATTTGGAGCTCTTGCTGAGATAAAAATTTCTTCATTTTAAGTTACAAAACCAGTACCTTTGATACCCTGCCATCTGATAGGAACGTAAAATCTTAAATTTAAAACAGATTAAATAGAAGAGTTTCAATAACTGAATACTATTTTAAGAGCATATGATACTATTGTCCTATCCTAGTTTAAGTTCTTCCAACTAAGCTTTTTGCCGATAGCTTTTTTCCTCTTTCATCTTCTACTTTTTTCATTATTATTTTTTAAAAGAGGCAGTAGATATAGGAAAAGACTTGGGTAGAAGCAAACTAACAGCTACTGTACACCTGCCCCTCCAGAAGAGCACCAAGAAAGCAACAGATGGACATACAAGTTGCCACAGAACATGCTGCTCAAAAGCATCAAGCACATCACTGAG
>Ga0181612_171177_pt1 | contig 12062 bp, 7 predicted proteins | sample HoacroProtozoa21_FD_119630 | JGI IMG/M metagenome (GOLD analysis project Ga0181612, IMG submission 119630) | Hoatzin crop microbial communities from Cojedes, Venezuel. Combined Assembly of Gp0051906, Gp0051904, Gp0051908
ATCTGGTCTTTGTGAACTTAAAATTACGTGGAAAATACATCTGTCCAAAAATTAGAGTGCTGGCAACTGTTGTGGCCAGCTGTTACTTTGTCCATTTAAACAAAGAAAAAAAGAAAAAGGCTATTGCTTTTAATTAACCATTCCTTACTCCCACTTTATTTTCTCAGTGTAGAGCTATCATTCAGTAACTCATTCCTGTTCAGAAAACTGTACTACAAATAAATTCTAGCATGAAATATATATCATACCCAAGTTAGGTCACTTGTGCCCTGAGCATCAGTTTGATAGATAAAGATTAATTGATCAAGGTACTAATAATCATGCAAGATGATACACTTTAAATGTAATTGTAAGGGATAAGGAGATTAGAGTTACAATTCTTCCTAACCAAGGTCTGTTCACAGATTTCCTCATCCAAACCATAGAAAAAACCTCCTGTGATTTGTGGTTCCTGGAAATAATATCTTCTGACAAGAAAGCTAAGTTAAATGATACAATTTTTTAGAGGGTTTTTTTACACTGATCTGGCAACTGCATTGTAAACATCATATAAAAGATGCTAAGTTTTCCTTTTGAGTGAGATGGTAATAGTTCTGGCACCATTTTCTATAGGATGATCAATATTACATTTGACTTCGTGACTGCTCTATGACTCAATTGCCAAGTAAAGGTTATAACTGGAGTTTGTCAGGTTCCTCTATTATTTCTTTATATATCTAAATTGAATAAAAAATATCTTTTCTTTGGTAGGTATTTTTTAACTATCATTACTTCTTGTTAGGAAAGGTTTCCTTTCGTAGTGTTGGTTCACTTTAACATCAGTTCACTGGTAATCTAAGCCCTTGTGAAGTTCCAAACTAGAAGACTGGAAGAAAATTCATACGGAAGGGATCTTTACAGAAAGACATTAATGAGACTACCAATGTTTTGAAATCCTTATTGAATTTTAATTGCTTTCCTTAAGGCACAATCAGTTATTCTGCAGTAGGAACTTGCTATCAGGTTATGAAAAAACATGCAATTACACTGAGATATATATGCACATACCAACAAGGACCTAGAACCAGTAAAGGACTTGCACACTACAAACTGAGCTACTTCAAGGTCTGTATTCAGCTGACCTTCACAGCAGAATCCAGGGTTCTTATGAAGTCCTGACAGAGTTCACAAGAGGAACTAGACTCTTCAAGGGGAAAAGTGGATGAGCCAAAAACCCATACTGTGCTTAGGGAGTAGCACAGAACATGTCACAGAAAATTTAATGCTTGATGAATTAATTCCCCATCTGGAGTTTAGAAGCTTAACTCCACTCTATGCTGTTGAGCTCTGTGCAAACTAGTTCTTGAGCACAAAATACCCTTCTGAAAGTGTGTTTGCCTATTATTAGTTAAGATCAAAACAAAACAAAACAAAACCTTCTTTTATCTTGTTTTTTCTATACCTTGGATCCCGGAGGAAAAGATGCCACCATTTTTCTTTTTATTCAGTGTTCTGGTCAGAACGCTTGACCACCTGAACCTGAACATATTGGAATCACTAGACTAACTGACAGGCAAATATCCTAAACAGCAGGACAGAAAGTTTAAGCGTTGTCTTCCTTTCTGCACAAAAGGAAACCTTTAAGTGAGCCCACTCAAACGAGATCTGGAATAAGTAACTTAATGCCAAGTGCACTTAAGTCAGTGGGGAAAAAAAGCCTTGAAGTGGAGAGCTGAATCTAGAATTTCTAACTCAAGTTCTATGACCTAACTAAGAAAATACAGATTTAGGGTATTTTTATAGTCCTGTACCAAGGGTTGTTATGGGATGACAAATGAGACTTTCAATTGGAGCATAAGATCTTGAAAAGACACTTCTATCACAAGTAATCTGAGGAATTAGAGGAAATAATTTCAGTCACGTTCCTTAGAGTTCCAAAAAGCCCTTGACAGCCCTGGTTAGCCTCACCTAGACCTCCATCTATGCTACACCCACACCATCTATCCATCGGCCCAGGACCACCTATAAACTTAGGCCTGCCTTACCTACAGTGTAAGAGTACTGATCTTCAGCTTTTTGTTTGGTTTCTTGGGTTTATGTTGTTTTCTGTATGCATGCTTTCTGTTTATGTTACAGCTTGTCTCTGTCCCTGTGTCCTTTTGCTTCTGACTGAACTCCCTGGATGGATCTAGTTTGTTGCTTGCTGGGTCTGAGGCTGTTGAGGTCTCTGTTGCTGGTATCTGGCTTTGCCCACCATGCTCAGATATTGTGGGACTGCACCTTGTCCTGTGGGTTGGCCTGCGCAGGAATTATTCCTGTTTTACCTTCATTAAGGGAGTCACTGGATCTTGCTGCTCCCTCACACTTGAAGAGGTTAGGATGAAAGGAAAAGATATGATCTCCTTCCCACCTAAGGACAAGGGGCCATCACTTAATATCTTAAATGGGCCGTTACCTTTAGAAAGCTTGTCCTTTTTGTGTGTCTGCAGGGCCACAACTATATTAGGAAGGATGGAGATGACTCAGGATTGTTTTCTCTGGACTAATATAAAAAGCGGTCATGACAACCACTCTCCTTTGATGGCTATGTTTAGTTAAAAGACGGTGATCACAAGAACATTTTGTGGTGGTCTTAATGATGACAATGTATTCTCTGCATCTTCTAATGTAAGGATCCTCTTGAGAAGATGACAGAAACAAAGTTTTTAGAATGAGGAGTTTGTTTCTCTGAAGACAACCCAACATAACTCAAGCTTAGAATGAAATAAGGTAATGAGTGAGGTGTTGTACATTTGTGTTGGACCAGATGATCCCCAGAGGTCCCTTCCAACCCCTACGATTCTGTGATTCTGTTTATATAAAGTTAAATATAGACAGGAAAAACTTAAACTTTTTATCCGTGCCTAAGACCTACCTGATGTGTCTGCATCTTTTGTTTGGTCTATCTCAGAACATTATATGAAGAACTGCCCAGGACGAAGTTCTGTGACATTAGTTGGTAAAACCTTTCTTTAATGCCTAAATACTTAGATGCTAGCGTGTAGACTTTACTCTTCTCCATCAATGAGATCATATGATTTTTAGTTAGATGTGGAATTACAGAAGTTAAAATGACTTGTCCATTATACTTGTTCTCTAATCTGACCAAAAGCACAGTATTGAATGTAATAAAATGTTTACAAAGGCAGAAGTTTTTTTTTGGTAATAAACTGTTGATCTTTTCAAGAAGGTTTATTGGGGCCCAGGATCCAATCCATGCTAATCCAGCCACACAGAGATCGTTTAAAAAGGAAAAAAAAGAAGATCTTCCGCAGCCTACACTATCATTTGTAATGTACAAATGAGAAAGCACAGCAATTGATAGCGGATTTTACCAATAACAACACTTTTATTATCCCATTTTCTGTTAACATTTTATAAAAAAAAATTATCTTTTGAAAGAAAACCAATTGGAAATATTTTTAAATATGTTGAAGTTGAGAATAATATACTTCATGTGCTTTGTATGCTTAATATGCTTCATACATGGCCCTCAGATTTAGAGAGATAAGTTTAGGGAGCACTTTGCATGCTACACTATGTATATTCTGCTGATAAAGTTCTGAAAGAATGTTGACGTATTTTCTACTTTCTTATAATAGCTCTCAACTGCTTCCATAATTTTCCTTCTGTATAATTTCTCATATATATAATGAATTCACACAGGACCCACACTGCTACAACAGACCCTATATTTTTAGTTAAGTGCAGTACAAAAAGAATTATTTATTTATTTAAGTGTGGTTTACACTGAGTAGTCAATGAAAACACAAAAGCTGAAAAATGATTCTTCAAAACTCAACAACTCATTAACAAAACAAAATTGAAACAAAGAACTGTATATACTCTATGCAAAACTATCTGGAAAACTTATTCTTTTTACTTGTAATTGAGGGATAGTATTTTTAATGAAAGCTTAATTTTTTAAAACTGAAATCTTTATGTTTCTTTAATAGGTAGTCTTTTTGAAGTTGTGAAGACCTGCTTTCCTGCAAGTGTCTCGTTTCATGTGTCTTACTAAGTTGTAAAATTGATTAGCCTTCTCTATTTATACGTACTGAACTTACCCAATAAACTCCACTTGTTTTTCTCAGTAGGATTCATTAAATTGCTGTTGTTACTGAAAACATGAGAAACTTCATAGGTACTAGGATTATTTTAGTAGGCCAACTTTTGCCATTGAAACTTCTAAAGAAGGTTGCATATGTTGGCTTCCAGTTCTGAGTTTTCACTTTCCCACTTATGGCTCCCTTTTCGTAATTATGCGTATAAAAATATGGGGCTTTTTAATTATAACTGCAGAAACTGCAACCCTGTAGAATTAAATACAGTTTTTACATTTTGTTTTCTCCAAAATTAAAATTTCTTAGGAAAAAAAGTGAAGTTAAACCAGAAAATACTTTAAAAATATCGTCTGAAAAAGTTCAGTATTTGCTATTTACTTTCTTATACTGAAACCAGTTGCAGTTTTCTTACTTGGCCTTTGGAATTTTACTTTCTTTTATTCCTCATATCCTCTTTGCTTTTTTGACTTGATTCCATCAGCAGGTCTGTACAGTGAGCATACTTGCAAATTTATTGTAGAAAGGATCCTGCCAGAGAAGACTCATTTCATCAGCGACACTCTTCTACCTTTTCCACTTCCTTCCTTGTGTTTGAATAGTTTAACTAGTAAAATGGAGATGCTGGTCCTCTCTAAAAGGCACCATGTTTTATGATTGGAAACAATAATATAAAGTGCTATTAAAAATACTGTCCACCTCAATAGTCCTACACAGAGATAGAACTTCTGCCTCAAGTGTTTGATTAACAAAACTAACGTATTTTCTACAATCATAGGTATGTTATACATTTGTGTCTTACTCTCTAAAGGTATTTGTTAAAAATAAGAAAATTACTTGTCTACTGAGATGTGCCAAGATGGAGTTTCCAGTTCAGACTTTGTTCTGAATGGTAGTTGTTTTCTTTTGGGTGAAATAGGAGTGGAGGTGGACTAATATATAAATTTTCCACTGGTGAAATACTTGCTGTTTACAATGAGGTGTTGTGATGTTATCTGTTTCAAAGCTCAAGTCTTTGTGTTAATCTGCTGCATTGTTCTTTCTGGATTAACCAAATTTTGTAGCTACTCACTCCATTAAGATGTAGCTTCCAACAGGAGGGCAAAAGAAGAAAGATAGGTCATGGCAAATCTGTCAGCGAGGTGGTTTTTGAAATTTTCAGTCCATGGGATGCTGATATAGATAACGTATGTCATCATTAAATTAATGCTACTTCCCCATTCATTATTCATACTAGGTTTTTGAATTACCTCTGATCTATTAGATCATAAACACGACACTAATTATCTTAATTACTTCTGTATGAGGTAAAATGTTCAGTGTGTTCATCAGCAAAGGAAAACTGGCATTAACTAAAATACTCGGTCTTGATGAGGTCAGTTCTAAAGAGTATTCCTCCATGTAGCTCCAGTTTACTCAAAAATTTCAAAGCTATCTATGACTGGAGTACATTTTAGGAAGCAATCTCCTTGAGATTAATAATTTTGAGATTACTCTTTGCAGGTTATATTTCTCAATTACTATATTTCATTTATTTCTTTGTGTTTCACATAAAAGCAAGTCAATCTTTTTAGATCTTTTATTGAGTATACTCTAGAATAACTAAATGTTGGCTTTTTATCTAGACGAGTAGCAGTACTACTGTATAGAAGTGAGGATTCAAGTATCTTCTCTGACATTATAATAACAAGTAAACAGAAGCACTGTCCTGGATCTGAAAATCCCTAGATCTGTTTGTACTTTGAAAAAAACCAACTAGTTCTGTGAATTGGTTTTAAAGGAAGTAAATTAGTTTTCAACTAATCTGAGCAGCCGTTTTTACAGCTGTAGATTTGCTTTAACTGCAAGAAGTGATTTATTTACTTGTGCAGTAACACAGGTCTGATCCAGTCTCGAGTGACCTGGAACTAAACATCTGTGAAGATACTCACAGCTCCTTTTAGACTGATATTAACACAAATAAATAGGTAAATGTTTTAATGCAATTAAACTGCTTATAATTAAATACACTATTTTGACCGTGAGTTAATTCTAAAGAGACAAACAGCAGTATATTTGGTGAAATAGACAACCTGTTAGTTAAATCTACTATGTGTCAGCTTGGGTTTTTTTTTTCTTTCTAACAAATACGGTGGGACAATTTCCCAAACATACTGGAAGATTTTGTTGACTTCAAGTGCCACTGATGATGGGGATGCTGAGAAAAAGTACAAGTAAATACGAACACTCTTCCTGAGTCCGTTGTGGTGGTTTCTCTTTTGCTTTCTCTGTAGCTAAGTTAATCTATTGGTTTTCACTGAGGTCGTGCAGCATTTGTAACAGTGTCTGGAAATTCTGCTCATAATACTGCTTCACCAAGACGGAATCTGGGCCAAACCCATCAGTTTACACCCTGGTAGGAAGCAGGTATACTTCTGTCTGAGAAGGGAACCTTATCTGGCTATAAAAGCTCAACTTAACTACCTCCAACAGTATGCAGAGAGTTGTTCAGAAATAGAATTTTCTTATAGCTCTGTTTTAATAGCAGGAAAATAATTTGCACAGCAGAACATTATGTACTTCTTTAGATACATATAACTATTTAAACCATGGATACAAGCTTACTTCAGCATGTGTTTCCCTAATGTTTATGGGTTTGGAACACATCATCTGCATATGTTTTCAGTAATGGGAGTGACATTTGCAATTGAAAATTGCCACATTTTCATTATCACACAAAATTGTTCACCTATCCTCTGCTTGCTTTTGGCTCTGATCAGTTAATGGTTTACACATTAGGAGCTGGGACAAGTGAGTGAGATTTTGCAGGGTGAATGAATTGAAAAGTATAACTGTGGGTCAAAGTATTCAAGGTGACCTCAGCATCAGAGAACAATCCCAAAGGTACTTCTTGCATTGAAACAGGTGTAGGCTGTACAGGGAACTGTTCTTGTTTTTATGACTGTATGAAATTTAAAAATATTTTTATGTCTACTCTCAGCTTTAATGTTTCCAACATTATTGCATTTTGAGCTCAGATTCTGCACTCTCTACTATGCTGTATGCTTTTCTGTTTAAAAGGCACGACCTTAGGTGTAACAAATGCAATGTTTTATTAATGTACCAAAACACTCTTAGGAGTAACAAAGGTATATAATTTTCCTCAGAAGATGACACGCTGCTACCTATATCTTGTCTTCATAGCTTCTACAGGCACTACAGAGCTGACTCTAGCAATCATGTCCTCTCTCGCCTACCTCCCACCACCCCACCAAGATACGGAAGATGACACTGACACATTTTTTTGTATATATATACACCAGTGATGTGAACCAAATATTTTACATGTATCTTAGTTTTCACAACACACCTTTTAAATGATATCATTGTTAAGCTGCCAGAAGGTTTTACCTGGAGTAAGTGTGTTTCACTTAGCCTAATACTGCAGCGTTCTGTGAGATAAGAGTGCTTTCATCTGGCAATTAATTTTTTTCTTCAAATTTTAAAAACAACTTAAAGGTAACAGCTACTATTCAATCATTTGAATCTTTGGTGTCTTTTTTTTTTTGTGTGTCCCTGTGGTCAAGAGGCCATATATTTCGTTATATCAGTTTAAAGTTTCACCACAAATCTTCACAAATATGTTCAAATATTTGATAAGGAAAACTGTAGATTTAAGTCAGAGACCATCAACATCATTAAATGATGAGATACAGACTTTTTCTTTTTAAAGACATTTACTATAGAAAAAATTCCACAGTATGCTTTTTTTACTTGAGCAACTATCTGGTTATTATAGATTTAAGTTAGGTTAATCTCACACTGAGAAAATAAGTTCCTCTAAAAAAATTATTTCCTGATCAACATTACAGTGGTTTCTTTAAACAAGAAAATTATTACACTATTGAGCTGAAGAAGACAGCAATTCTTATCCAAAATAATTATTGAAATATACAACATAACTTTTGTAATTGTACTATATACTCCATATCATATAATAACCAGACATTTTCCTTAAAAATATTCTTCACAAACTAATATCCAGGAAACACTGACACATTGTGTTGGATATATATACACCAGTGATGTGAACCAAATATTTCAGATGTATCTTAGTTTTCACGACATACCTTTCAAAAGATTGGCTTTGTTTCTGTGGTTACCACCCTGACACCTAGTGAAAATTGGATTCTGTCAAGATTTTTGAGGCTGCTCTAATAGCACTTCACAGAACTAAGAAGCATTAATCAAAAATCAATTATTATTATATGGACATTATTATATATAATAACTTGTAATTTTTTTACTTCATGAAACACTAAGCATACATTGAATCAGTAATCCCAAAACAAAGACGTTGTTCCAAATAAAACAAAGTACGATAAGTCGGACTTTTTTTAAATACAGAAGATAATTTTTATTTAGAATCCAGTTTTATAACGTGTTTTAATATGAAAATTCTTAGACTATCAAAATAACAGAAACAAATATCTTATTAGCACATTACTGCTCAAATAGGATCTAATCCTATTGTATTTAAATTAATAGTAAACTCTAGTTTACGTTAGTAAAAGCAAGATAAGGAATATAGATCATGAGGTCAATGCTGATTATTTTTCCAAATAATTCAAAACAGTCTGTCCCATGTGTGAGTGTGTGTTATCTTCACATGTGATCTGAAAGAAAATTAAGAAACTCATAGAAACTGTTTCAGATCTTGTTCCTTTTTAAGATGACTGCTTTGTGATAAAGTGGAAAAATATAAATTGCAGATTGCAAATCTTTTGTTTTCAAACAAGTTACATCATAGAATTTTTATTTTATTATGTGAAATTTTATTAACAAAATTTTTGTAACTCAAAACTGTTTCATTCATCAAGAGTATTCAGTCTAGCACTGAACATTAAGCTCGTCTGTGTGGCAGGTGACTTGAATGCTGGGATGACTCGTATGTTTACCTCACGTACACAGGCTTATAGTAAGCCTCAGATAACCAAAAATTTCTCTTCTAAAAAGCGGTGTAAAGATCTCCAGATTTATTATATGCTATCAGCTTTTTTTTTGACTGCTTCACGCAAGCAGCTATGAGAACTTTTTGAAGATACATAAGTACATCCTTTCCTTTTTATACCTGGTGATACATCTTAGATCTTTCCTCATGTTTCATCCTCTGAGGTGATTGAAGATGCATGTATTTTGGGGAACACGTTTTGACTCCAGCAAGTGCTTTAGCAATATTTTACAAGCATGAAAAGGCAGGTTTCCCGGGTCAGACTCTAAGTGTGATGAATAATGATGAGATATACTTTGTCATCAGAGGCTTTATGGGTCTGTTTGTGGACTGCAGTTTTAAAATCAGATAAAGTTTTGTATTTTTAAGATCTCTTTGCAACAGGCAAAGGAGGAGAAAAGAGATGTCAACAAACATGAGTTTGAAATAGGCAAACAGAAACAGTAGGTTCCTGGAAATAGGAATCTTGCCTCATTTGTAAGGTTGAATGAGGTAAATATTGGGGTTTTCTGAACAGACTCTTTTATATAGCTTTGGATCACACGGCTTTCATGCAAACAAGAAAAGACTGTGGAATGGTACTGAGGTGAACTGGTATGGAGGTAAACCAGAATGAGCCACTTGGCCTTTAGGCTAAAGAACATTCTTTTTTCTTTCTTAAAAACACTTTATTTAATATATAAACTTAGGAAATAGTCTCAGATAAGTCAGGCTTCTCTTTGACTGAAACCAGTTGCAGAGTAAATCCATCAGGTCAAAAGCTATTTGGAAGTTAATTGCATCATATTTATGACATGCTGTAAGAATAGCTGTTTTCAGAAATACTATTAAAGTGAAGATAGCTACCTGAACTATCTACTGGAGATACCTGAAACCTGCTTGATATCTATCTGCATTTTTTCAGAGTCCTGGTTTTCTCACGTAGAAAACCGGAAATCACAGAGACAGTGCACAAGGTTGTTTTGTGGCATTAGGATCGTGGCTGCCAGCTGAAGTAACTCTTGACCAAATGTCAGACAAGCCTAAATATTCAGAGGAATATTTGAAAAACATGGGACGAAATACTCGAAACACTTACCAGATGTTGAAAGTGGAGGAATTCTTATTGAGAAATTATGCGTTAAAAAATAAAATAATTTAGTGTTATCAATTGTAACAGTAAAGATATACAGAAAACAAAATAAGTCTATTTATATATTTCTCTACCTATTTTCAGACGCTGATAGCAAAATCTTCTAAATCAATTTGGATCCTTTGTTGTACAAGTTAGAGGAAGTTAGAGGCTGAAATATGTCATTATTTCATGAATGTAATGCTTTTCTGAAGCTGAGAATCTGGGGTTTTTGAAAGTCCAATTTTTTTTACACAATGTTATTAACTCACTGGGGCCATATGTTTTCTATGACAGCTTCCAAATTCAGATGAAAAATTGTCTTCTCAATTTGATGTAAAAATATCAAAGAACACTCTATTTCAAATAGAATCTGCAGGAAAAGAATTTTCCTGCTTCAAATTGTAATGAAGATATTTGTTCAGTGTTGGTGAAAAAATTTTAAGAATGCTCCTGAGAAAGCTTGAGCTGTCAGATATGTGTTTATCTACTCTCTTTGGACTAAGCAATACATAAGCATCTATTTTTATCAACCTAGGAATACTTTGAACATTTTATCTGAACGTTCATTTGTCTTTTTAGAAAAAGCATGAGTTTTAAGCTCTTCCCTGCCTCTTGTTAATGGACTAGATAATCTTTCCTCCTGACGGTAGCACGAAGTTGCACAAGCGTCTCAAATTTAGTGTTTGACAAACTTGGGTCTGGAAGCTCACTGTGAATTTCATAGTAACAAATTCCCATTAACTATAAGGCTTTTTAAAATATTTTCAAGGTGGTTTATCTGTGGGCAGTACTTGAACTACACCACAATCTGACTGATCTTTGTTGCCAGAGTTCAGTTTTAACCTTTGCTACTAGTACAGGCCAGTTGGGATTATAGCAATTTTGGATGCCTTATTGACAACTCCTCTCTGTTACTTGGAAAGCTCCATCCAGTTGCCGAAGAAACTGGCTGTTTTCACAGTGTCTGGTGGAGAGGATGATGTACGGTCTGCGTTACCCCTCATCTTACTTTTTTCCTGTAGATTCAGTTCTGCTGAGTTATCTTGGGTAAAAGTTAAATGAGAAGTGTTGAATTCATGCTAGTAGAATGCTCCATGGTCTCCCGTTTACCATGAGCGCTAGGCCGATGACATGCTTCTCTGCATAAGTATGCTCTTTTGGAGAGTAGTGACATTTTTGAAGGGAATCACCCAGTTGTCCCCACCTGCTGATGTGATTTTGTCATGGAGCATTCCCAAACTGCACTGACTCAGCTCCTTGTGGATGCCAATTAACAGAAAATTGCACTCTAACCCCTCATGGACATTCAGTACCTATAGTGAGATTTAACTCCCAGGTAACAGCATGACATCAAGTCCTCAGTAAAAAACATTATGCTTCATTAACTACTCCTACGATAACTGCACCACATGCTAATGCGAATATAGTCAATGTCAGTTCAGAGTGGAGGGGTGCAAAATAGCAACACCTTGTGTCATGGGTTCAACAAATTCTGACTATAAAGAATTAATTCAATTAATTAAAAGCTCAGAGTTCCATTTAAATCTGGGAGGAATGTGCTGAGAGCTATTTAATCTTTTATTCTCATCCTTTAGAAGATACATGTCATGGGCATGTAACTACTGATGCACATACACTTTACTAAACATGGATGCTGCATTTTTTCAGCTGACACAACTAATCCTTGATGAAAACTCTAGGGGACAAGGTTAAGGAACATGTTGAAAAAACCCAGCTCTTTCTCAATTACAGATGTGACAACTCTCATCAGATATACAGTAACAATTTCTTATCAGTGATTTAATCTGTTTCTTTTGTTGGCGACACGGACAGTGGGACTGAGTGCACCCTCAGAAAGTTTCCTGACGACACCAAGCTG
>Ga0181612_106412_pt1 | contig 12061 bp, 7 predicted proteins | sample HoacroProtozoa21_FD_119630 | JGI IMG/M metagenome (GOLD analysis project Ga0181612, IMG submission 119630) | Hoatzin crop microbial communities from Cojedes, Venezuel. Combined Assembly of Gp0051906, Gp0051904, Gp0051908
AACAGTCTTGCATATCTATGCTAATATTAATTTGTTTGGTGGTTGTAAGGAAAGAATAGTGTGCAGAATGACCTACAAATGAGTAGTGTCTGAAGAGCATAGTCTGGGCCTGGTGGCTTATTCATATAAATAAATCAGCAGGATCTGGCAGAGCACACGGGGTCCTTTGAGTGTTTCTGTATAGCCTGTCTGAGCAACAAGCCCTTAACCACACACTCAAACAACCTTTGGGAGCACTCACTCAATTTGGGCAACTAACAACCTGTCCTAAAACTGAGCCTTCAAGCATTTGCCATTCAGAAAAGGCTGTCAGCCAACTAAGCCAAAAGCTCATGGAAATTCTCTCATTTATAAGGTGCCATCTTTAGAACACCTTTTGTTTAACTTTTAATTTTCAGTTGTTTAGTAGGCCGGTGCTTTTTTTCTCCTTGTTTGTAGGGACTTTAATCAGACAAGAGTTTTATGGGGCTATTCCGAGAGAAGGCATTAATTAATTCCAGACCTTTCTCTTCCTCCCTCTTTTGTTCAGCTTAGATACACCATCTACATACCTGTCTATAACAACTGAGGTAAAAATCCTACGAGACTTCTAAGAGGCTTGGTTCATCTTTCATCAGATCACAGCAGAACTGAACCATATCCTCTCGCTGGTAGTCATATTTTGAACTAGGCTTTTCCCAGTCTCACTGGGGTATGTATGTGAGCTGGAAAGCTTCACAATGCATTAAGATTTCATGAGGGCCTAATTCTGTTCTCTCTTACGCTGCTCTGAATCTTCAGTGCACAACGATTCCGCTTCAGCATCACGTAACTGAGAAAGCAGTAAGGCTCTGAGTAGCCATTCTCCACTGAATGGACCATCTGAAAAATGGTGTTCTAGCCACGCAATTTCAGATTTTCATCTTGAACAGACAAAAGTTTAGTGTCATTACTTCATTCCTATTAGATAAGTGTTTTGGAGACAGGAAAGACATTTTGGCTTACAGTAAAACCTTTTGTTCCAAATGTGCTCTTTTCTTTGTTTTAGGAAAAAAAAAAACCACAACATGAAGAAAGCATTTTGAGAGATCTTACTTTGTATTAAATGGTCAATGTCTCTTCATTATTTTGGCAGGGCTAGGCTGCATCTGGTGCTTCTGTATAAAGTCATGCAAGAAGGCACAGAATTCTTCCCTTCTTGGTCTGTCCTGTGTCGGGATATAATTGCAGACTTTGTGCTTTCATGGGAGGTACCAGCTCAGAACAGGACCTGGACGTCTTGTAGACCTGGGATCAGAACAGACTTTTGCTCAACATACCACTATGCGAAGAGTACACATGACAAAAAATTACATCATAAAATCAGTTGCCTGCCCCCGCAAAGAGCTGTGGGCACCTCAATTTCTCCTATTCCTGTCTGTAGCATACAATTTAGTCACCAGAAAAATAAGTGCTGTGGTTTTAAGTAAAGTAGCTGATGAGAAACTGAGTAGATGGAGGAATTCTTAATTAAATAGTTAGACAAATAAGAGGGGGGAGGATTACATGACACAAAATGATGAACACAATAGCAAAAGTAGGTCAGGAATTTCTGTTCTCACTATATCGTGACGCAAGAACAAAATGACATGCAATGAAGTTCAGAGGTGAGAAATTCAAAACTAATGAGGAAATGGTGTCGTGTAACCAGTAATTCTGTGATGGAAGCCTTTCACTCCTGAAGTCCCTGATCCCAAGAATTTATCAAGTTTAGCGTTGAGACTAAACTGTCCAGAATTGGCATAGTTAGAGATAATGACAGCTTTACAAAGTAAATTAAAACTTGTTTCTTGTTTTAATCCAGTCTTCACTACGCAGGTGAACTCCTTCAGCTTTGACACCTTCCTTTGAGCTATCTGGTTAACGGCCACTGTCTGAGATAGGCCATAGGAGCAGCGGGATCTGAGTCAGCGTGGTGATTGTTGTATTCTTATGTCCACAGAAAAGTCTCCTTTATATTTGGTCCAGGGTGCAGGACAAAGTCCCACCCCAGGGACATTTACAGGCTAGGCATGAGCTACAGCCCCCTACAAATGAACCTAGCAATGAACGGAGCTATCTGGCTGGAGGAGGAGTCGCCCCCTCGAACAAATACCGGCATTCTCAGTGAGATTTTCAGAGGCATCCATGTTACCTGTCTTGGAAAATGGGCCATCTGTCTGTTAATCTTTAAGCCACTGGGATCCTTCTCATGTCACCAGGAGCTCGAAGATCTGAGGCCTCATTATTGCTGCTGTTCCATCAGAGCAGATTTGCTTCAAATGCACATTTTTTCTGCACCTTACATATTATTGCAGACATTCAAAGCCAACTCTCTCAAGCTGACCCAAGTGTAGTATGGTGCCTTTAAATCTGATGTAAATCATAAATTTGCTGAGGACAAGCTGCTTTACATTTTCAGTAAACTTTTGGTTCATGTTTTTTGAGTGTGCTTTAGAGTTTTACACGCCTTCATCAAGACCAGGTGATTTGATTGTTTTCTATATTCATAGTACACCATTGCTTTGCCTGCGTGTTTACAGCAGCTATTAAAACAGATGAAAGTCACCATGTGCTTCAGAAGGATCGGGGTAATCACATCCACCAGTGAAATACATTAATTTTCAGCCCATTCCAGCACGAGACGCAAGAAGAAAATCATCACGAATCAAAACTACTGGATACAAGGGCTGGAGGTCTCTTAGAGCTGGTGATGACAGAGACTGACTTCTTGTCATAGTCGAACCAGAGCTACCTGATGAAACTGACAGCACCAATGTCAGTTCAACTGGCACTTAAATCCAGAGATTAATTCTATGTTCCTAAATAAATATATTTTCTTTCCTTCTGGAAAGAACCTTCCACACTGTGCAGCTCTGGGATTTACTTACGTGCAGCTTCCTGACATGGGATGCTGAGATGCAGCCACACAGTAAAGGAGTCTGCATTCTGTATTAATACGAAAGGGCGCATCTCAGCCAACACGAACAGAGTATACTTAAGGCAAACTAGGTTTGAATTTTACTTGAAGATTTTGAAAATGTCAGCATCTATCAAAGTAGGTATAGATTTGGGATTCTCTGTTGCAAGCACACAGTGGTGTCATATACTGAAAATACAAGCTCCCAACTGATAGAGAATACAGTCTTGAGCTTACCAGTGTTTTTAAGCCTCTTCCAGTAAGAAATAAAAGAAGGCAATTGACAAGGATCCAAACTACTGGATACAATTACAGCACCTGGAGCATAGAGATGTGAAACTATGATGATCTCATTACCTATAGGTATCAATTTAGTCACTCACAGTAATACCTCACCATGATAACTTTCTTTGTTGGCAGAAATTAAAGTTTGGATAAATTTTCATGTGAATGTTAATTATTTTGAAAATGAATTCACTTAAGAATAGAGCACTTACTCACACTGCCTGGCACCCTTTGTAAGTGCCTGCTGCCCTGGTGAAAGCCGAGACATTTAGGCTCTGTCTCTGCTGAGGAGCGAGTGCTTCACACAACATGCCTCAAAGTCCTGTTTCCACAAGTGTCCAGACCAGAGACTTAGCTGAAGCACACTGCATCTCTCTTCTAGTCCGTGCATTCAGATGTGCCTTCCTGGAAAATACAGGCATCAAAGTGACAGGAAGAGGAAGTGCCTGGTTCTGACCCTGATACCAAGTCAGGATACAGTTGTAGCGTGCACCTGGCCCTGGCAAGAAGTCCACCGCTTTTCATATAGCTATTGAAGTAAGCCTGGCAGTTTTTGTGATGCTAAGAGACATAGTCCTTTCCTCCGTTTCCTCACCCCCATTTCTGGCATGCAGTTGCATCCTCTCCACTGCACTACCACTTCCAGTCAACTGCCTACTTACTTAATTGGTTCCGGTCACTACGCTTCATTTTTTTCTTCTCAGTTAGTTCTCTGCCACTTTTGTGAGCTGGATGACTTGCTGACTGGACAGATGAGCACAGCACGGGCAACTGAGGGAGGACAGAACAGGGAGCGGGAGGAGGGAGGAAAGGAGCAGGATTTTCCGTCTTGGCAGCAGCAAGCTGTAGATCAGCTCACCTACAACATGAAACCTCACCCTACTACAGCTTTTCCTAAGGGCATGGCCAGTGGAAGAGCTTTCTAGTTTCACTTACAACTATATACCTCTCAGACTTTTCACCTTACGTACTTCTATAGTATGTTGTAACACAGCCACTTCATTTAAATCTAAAGAAGGTTTTTCCCCTTCCTAAGTGTGGTGAAAGCTTTGGAAAAACTTGTTCACAGAGGGGAGGAGGAAATTTAAAAAAAAAAAAAAAAGAGCAAGAGATGACACTGACCCGTAAAGGAGCAAATTATAGATGCTCTCCTTGTCCAGCATTTTAGAAAATCAAGGCTTATGTAAAAAAAATAAGGTTTAAAACAGCCCCCTAGCATTTCTTAACCTGAATAATCAACACTTCAACAGTAGGTCACTAGAAGTCTCGCTGACCTTGGCAGTCTTACAGGAGGGGGAAGGTGCATTTTCACACACCTCCCTGTTCTTCAGGAGGTTCTTCAGTATGAGGGAAACCAAACCGATCTTTCGTTAATAGAAGGCATACATATCTTTCCCTCCCTCTTCCCAGTCTTTTATGGTAATAGTAATTCTTGGTTTTTACAATGCTTTCCATTCCAAAGGGTCTGAAATCACTTTACAAAGTATTTACAGGAATCTCTTCACCACCAGTGAAATATTGCTAGCTCTGCAGCTGAGTGTAGCACCGTCTCCTTAACAGCTTTACAATGGTGTTACACTAAAATTTAGGAGGGAAAGAGAGAATCTTGTAGCCAGTTGAAAATGCTGTGAGGATTTATAATAGGTGGGTTGTACAAACTGATCTACCCTGGAAATCAGTTAGCACATTGTAGAAAACACTCCTAGCGGACAGAGGATTTTGAAAATTGGCAAGAACATGCTTCATTCAACTTTCTATGATTCTATGATTCTATGATTTGGAAAAATGGGACAGAGGGCAACCACCATTAGGGGGAGCTCTGTTACACACTCCCATGCGTTCCCAACCATCACTGGTTTTGGGGTGCTTTTTTAAACTTTTGCACCAAGTATCATAAACTCTAGCTCGACAATTTTAAAAAGATTCAGACCTCCAATTCTCTTTCATTTTAATCGAAGTTAAATCCCTGATTTTAAGGGATCAGAACTCCTTAGGCAGCTTGGAAAATTGCAAGGATGTTGTATAACAGCTTAATAACATGGTTTTGCATATGAGTAAACTCGGTGTTGTCCCAGATAAATACTATTGCAAGCACAGTCTTACTGATCATGCAATTAATTGCTAGAAGAAGGAGGTGAATGTGAGTTTCTAATTAGCTAACAAGTGTTTGAAAATATTTATTCTCCTGGTTCCTTTGATGCCCTTTCTTGCCCTTGCTGAAATTACTTGATAGGTATCTGTAGGGGGTTTTTTACTACCTGCCTGTATGAAGATGAATCTGTACAAGTTACCATTACTCCAGTGACAGTGCTGGTGGAAATGAAGGGCCTTCTGTAACTGTGTTGCCTATAAAATAAGCAGTAGTTCAACCATGGGCACCTGATCTATAGCATGTGCCAGGGGTTTTTTGTCTTTGATATTTTTGGTACATAATAGCAAGCTTAACTAATTCAGAAGGACTCAGCATGATGAACACTCAGTTGTTCTCTAAGGCATTATGAATAATCTACGTTGGCCAGTTCTTGGGATATTTACTGCACAAAACTTATAGATTTAGCTTAATCGAGGATAATGCTAAAAAAAAGCTTGAAGGAAAATAACTCAAGATAAACCATATCTCAGTAAAATACTTAAGTGTTGTTAAAAGACAATGCCAAACAGGGAAACAAACAGCAGCACAAGGTTAGAAGGCCTGCAGCGGTTTAAAGAGAGACTCTGACCAGAATGGCAACTGTTGGAGTTTTTTAACCCGATAAAAGCATCCACAGGCACGTCGAAAGATGTTAGTTTAGCCTGCAGGGTGTCAGGCCCTGGCCTTACAGTGAAATAAATGTATGCACTGATTTCTTGATACTTCAGCAACCAGTTATCTTCATTAAGTTTGTTCCTCCTGTGAAGCAAAAATAATAGCTTTCGTTACTGTCTTCTGCAGTATCACAGAATTTCACAGGAAAGAGACATAGTTTACAAATTGAGTTGGGAAGGTATCCTGGCTAAGCACAACCAGTATACATGGTGTGTCCATGAATCCCACCTGGAAGACACTAAATCCACGAGGCCAGATTTTTATGTGCAGCGTCATTCTCGAGACAAGATTTCAGCCACTGCATGTGCCAACTAGTTTTGCTCTCCACAGTGACTTTTTCCCCAAACTTTTTGACCACTCATGCAGCTTGTTTAAGATGGTTTCCAGCAATTCCTTTCATTTGCAAAGTTAAATATAACTCCACCAGTGTAAAGTGATATCGTAAGTAAAATCCAGCCTGCTCTAGAAAAAAAAAGAAAATGAAACCTGCTCTATAAAAATAATCTGTGCCTTCTGAGAGGTTATGGCAACAAACAGGCAACAGAGTGGTAAATAGAATGCCATGGCCATCTTCTACAACTCTAAGGTGAATTTCTGCCTTTGTGTATCCTCCTGAGTACATATTTGGTGATAACAGCTCTGCAAAATATTTGTAATGTCTTTGCTTTGGGCACCACTGATGTTATGCACATAGACAACCATCCGCACTTTTATTTCACAGAAGGTTCAAAAAAAGCGAGTGCCTCTGTTGTGAGCTGCATTATTGGTGAACAGAAGAATTTTCCAGCATTTCCATCTATGATTTCTAGTCCACATAAGATTCATTGCTGCTTCCAGTATACCTTGGGACTATGTCCAGCCCCAGAAATTACTTCAGCTGATCGAAAAACCGTTCCATGAAATGGTTGCTTATCTCCGTTTCTGTCAAGGAATAGGAAGCAATTAGCACATTTAAGTGATATGGAAAAGCCACTCTAACCTTCAGATTGTGGGACTTTGAAGATGTCTTGAAAAGAGGATGCTCACCAATGAGAAAAATGTATGTGCATCTCAAAAAACTTTGTTAACCGTAAATTGAAAGATTTCACTAAAACATCCTTTTACAGTAGCTTTCTGTTGCTCTCTGTCTGTACAAAAATACAAACACCCATGCACATATGGGGGAAGGGAGAAATCACACTGCAATTTAGGGAGTTCAGTTACTCATTCCAGTTCATTCCATTCACAATTTTATCATGAAGGAATACTGTTTTGCAGAATTTTATTCCTCACCAGTGTTTCGATGTCTTCAAATGAGACTCATCTACAAAAATGTATTTCTAGTTTCTAGGCATGTTTCAGGTAGATTTTTGGAGTGAAGTAAAAAGGCAAAAATGTTTTTTCTCTCATTGGAATCTAAGTGCAAAATCAGCTTTTCTCTCAAGCACTGCAGATAATCATGAACAGCTCATCATCATGCCCACCAACAATCTCATTGATGGGCATGGGTTGTCCATTTCTAGAAAAGCTGAAACGAAGGAGATAGATAGAAATGAGTGGGAGAGAAATGTTTTATGTTGTTTTGTTTTTTTTTCTGCTAGAAACTGCTGTCTCTTTACATTTTCCTCTCCTGAAAAAGAGGTTGTGCTCAGTGGCTAAATCTGTCCTCTCAAGGGAGCATGCTTTACTACTGCAGCAGTAGAGGTGGAGGCAGCCCAAGCCCAGAGTCAGTCTCAGCCAGTAATCAGCCCTTTTCTTAATATCAAGAACTCAGTTCCAACTTCTTCTTGTTTTATTGCTATCTCATAACAAGGAAAAGGGAAAAAATAAATAAAGTTACAAAAACTGAATGATAAATTATGATTAAGCATATACAGCTGAGACAGAAAGAATTAATTACTTATTTAAAGATCTGCTAAGCTCTGTGCAGCAGTGTTCATGCTAACTTCTTATGCTGTTTTAACCTTCTTTGCTCTGATTCCAGGTCTGTAGCTTTGGAGTTTCCATAGTATTTTTTTTTTCATTAGGGTGTGATGACAACACCCATCTTTTCCTATCACAGAAACTTCCATCAGCCTTAGTCCTTTAGTTTTGCGCTATTGTCTTTTTCATCTGCTCACCTTTCCTACCACTTTAGAAGCTTGGCAGGGCACTGAGTAGGTGATGTAGAGACAGCTCTGAATTCTTCCATACCTCCTTTATTAAATGAAGCAAGATACTTAATTAGTTCATCATAAATGGTCTGGATGCAGCGTTCATCATTAAGTTTGTCAGCTGTCCACATCTGGAGGAGTACTCTAATGGCATTGCTTCCAGGGCCTACCAGCCCACAGGCTATGTCCTGTTATTCAGAGGAATTATGTCTCTGTGCCACTTCCCCTCTCTCTGTTCCCTTGAAGATAGAATGTAAAGGCAACTGTGTTTTCCCTTGAACTTCCCTCAGAGGGGTATTTCCCAGTTGAGAAGAACTCAAGAAACATAATAGAGCCAGAGCTATATTATCTCCATGGAGCTCAAAAGCACAGAAGAAGAAGGAATCTGAGAAGTGCAGAGTCTGAGCAGGCACCCCAAAATGGAAAAGAAAATGACAAGGTGAGTCACAGAGACAGACTCTCCTGGAAACAGGCATGAAGTGAAATAACATAAGGAACCGGTAAGTGAATGCAGCCCACCTCCCAGTCCGTAAGCATTTCATTTAGCTACAAATGCTGTGGCACCCAAGCAGAATATGATATGACACAAATAAAAGCCTAGGGTTTGTGCAGTAATGAACAAATGTTATCAATAGTTTAGTGTCATGTGTGCTTAGTGACACATAGTACACATGCATGAACATAGTCCCAGATCTGGAGACCTAAAAGTCTAGTAAAGTTTCAGACTTTTGGTTTAGATGTTTATGTGAGTGAGTTTGATTGAGAAGCCTCTCAGGTTTTTGGGTAGGGCATGGTGGGGGTGGGGTGTGATGTAGAGAACAGAAATGTCTTGCAATTCACTACTCTTACTGTGTTTTAGTAGTCAAACTTCCATTATTAGGTAGAACATTTAATTGGGAGAGTGGGTGAAGTGACAACACAAAATCTGAACTAAAATATAGATCCCCCTGAAGACAGTGGGTAGAATGGGTGGGGAGGTCTAACAAACACTGACAGTCACACCTCCGTATGCTGTCTCTTCTACCATCTATATTCATCACTCTCATAAAATGAGTCTAGCTAGCTGTGGTGATAGTTGGGCAGCCCATCCCACAAGTATAGAAGTTGCAGCTATTTAACATGTGCATTTTCCAAGAGTCAGCACAGGGCTTGCATGGGTAAAGTGCAATCTATGTCACACATTCCTGCTAATGACCTAAAGGACTATGCTCTCACAGCAGAAGAAGGGAAAATTAATCTCCACCACAATTGTTCCATTTCTCAAACTTCTTTTCAGCAAAGATATAAATTGTGCCAAATATCTATCAGTTTTATGATGACAAGACCATCAAACTTGTTTCATTAAATACCCTCCCCCCTCTTACAACTGTCTAAACAAGATTTTTCCATTTAGTACCCTATCAATCCAGAGTTATGATTATTCAGTAACTGAGGGGATCTCTTGTGTTTAAATATTAATGTTTGTGTAGTTATTAAAGTATTTGATGATTTGTCCAGGGGCACAGTAAAATTAAATATAGCATGTCATTTATGGTAATACAGAGGAGAATAATAAAAAATCTTTTTCATTCTGGTTTTGTGTCTGGCTCTGCATCTTACTTTTACTGCTTATTTGATGGTTTGGAGTACTGTGTGTTTTTAAACCCTTCTAAATGTAGGATTTCAGAGCATATAGTTAGGAGCATATAAAAGATTATCTGCCAAGTTATTACTTTGTGTTGTTGTGTATGAACCGTTGTCTGACAGTTATACCGCTAAAGGGGAGGGCAGTTTTCCAAAAAATACTTATCATGTATTGGGTGTAGCAGTACAGTAAGCCCATAAACATTTTGGGAAGCTCACTTTGGTCCACGCTGTATTTGCTTTCAGAAATCCCCTCAGCCTAGCAGAGCAGAAATGTGTATATGTAATTGGGCTTTTCAAGTTATGTATATTTAAAGAACATAATTTAGGCACTCCACTGTGACTCCCTCATGCTATAAAGAACAAACGAGAGAGAGAGAGCAGGAGGGAGAGAGGCTTATTTGAGGCAAACACTTGACTGGCATTTCTATGTGTACAGGTGTGTAGCTTCTTCATGGATAGGTTTTTGAGGTGGGATAATGGAAAAAGAAGTGCCTATGTTTGGCCCATTCTGCTAGAAAACATCCTTCTGCCCATTTAAAAACAATAGTAGATAAAAATGACTTTCATAAGGTCACTCAGAGACAGAGCCAGGAATAGAAAGCAGGTCATATAAATCCAAGTCAGAGCACTTTCTATGAGACCAGACTGGTATTTCCTGCTGAAAAAAATGAAATGAGTTAAAATCTTGAATGACTGCTTTTACTGCACAACAGAGGGGGTTTGATTGAGGTCTCCTTCATTTTTTTTGTACAGGTCAGTGTAAAAAAATTCTGTGGCTAATGATGGACAGCTGTCACAGGATGAATCTCTTCTTGGTAAAAAGGTGTAGCAATCTAATATATTTTTAAAAATATGCCTGGCAAACTGAATGAATATAATTACAGCAGAAGCACTTGCTATATTTAAGGTTGATTTATTGTTTTCATTCTAAGCCTATTTTTAAAGCTGGTTATAACTTTCTGAGTGTGTATATATGTATGCATGTGTATAATGTGGCAAAGTTACAGTAAAACACCTTTGTTCATAAATTGCAAGCACGCAAAAGTCAGGGCATCCACTTATGGTTTTCAATGTACCAAAAATTCACCTGTCTTCTTAATACTCAGTACACAGAATTGCCATACTTCAAGTTAACTGTGCTGGTAAGGCATTGAGTGCATTTTTTTTCACTGGCTTAACTGGAAACACTTCACAGAAGGTTTGGGATCCTCATTATGTAACAGCAATTTAGAAAATTTTAATTAAGGATGTATATGCATGTGAGACATCCGGATTATGGTTCCAGTGCAAAGCCCACTGCAGGCAATGGAAGGACTCCCATCAAGTATATAATTTCCTTGATCAAAACCCAAGTGCTTACACTGGAAATAACACACAAATTAGGGTTATTGCATTTTTCAAAGGATAGATTAATCTGCACAGACCTCAGTGCTACCACAACAAGGCTGCTTCCCATCTAAAATGGGCTTGTATATGTTTACAGTACACCTTGGCGTGCAGTGTGGATATGCGCAACTAGTGTGCCCAGGCTGTCTGAAAGGGCTGGAATGGCAATATGGCAAAGTATCTGTAGCCTCAGGAGTGGTGTGTGGAGAGGGCTTTACCATGAGCAGTGAAGAATGGAGACCACATCGATCAGAGATGAACGAGGTATGTAAATCTTCACTCCCTCTCTGTGTTTCAACTGGGTCTTAAGGCACATATCCAAACACAGTGTTTTAGCTGAACACCAAGCAGGAGTGCAAGCTGCTCGTGCGTAGGGCTAAAACAGCTGCAAAGCACAGAACTGGGGTCCATGTCATGAAGGCCACAGAAAGTTCGTGTTAGAAGACGGTCCTCACAACCTCCTGTAGAACAGCCAAGAAACACAGGGCTTTCATCAAAGCATTTGAAAAACAGATGCTCTTACAGCCTTAGAACTGCAACAGCTTCTACCAAACAGCTCTATCAAAACACACCTGTCATCTTCTGTCTTGGCATTTCACTCCCGTCACCTCACTTCACTGTCACCGCATGTCCATACCTTGCATTTCACTTCAGACCCAAATTCACTTCAGTTTCTCTCTTCAGGGCTTATCCCTGTCTCATCCATCATGAATTCATACGGTAAATTACAATCCTTAGCTCTCATCTCATTTTTTACCAAAGGTGAAATGCTTTTCATCCCATTTTCTTACGAAGGTATTTTCCCCATGCCTCTACATCCGCATGTGAAGGAGACCTTAAAAACATCTGCCTGGTCATTTTGTCACCCTCCTTCAAATCATTCTCTTACTCTCACTGTTGCAATGACTA
>Ga0181612_113318_pt1 | contig 12061 bp, 3 predicted proteins | sample HoacroProtozoa21_FD_119630 | JGI IMG/M metagenome (GOLD analysis project Ga0181612, IMG submission 119630) | Hoatzin crop microbial communities from Cojedes, Venezuel. Combined Assembly of Gp0051906, Gp0051904, Gp0051908
AGTACATTATGATCAAAATGGAAAAAATATTTGAAGGGGTAGAAGATGCATGAGGAATAAGAAAAGAGTGAAAATCATTTAAATGGACAGGGTGATCATTCAGGATAACAAGGTAGAAGTCATGTGCCTTTTTCAGGAAAGTACAAATATGAATGAACAATCTCTCACTGTTAATATAAAATCCTAGGTTTTACTAACTGGCAGGTTCTTTATGTCATGCATGAAAATTGTGTCAATTAATATTGTTAAGACAGCAAAGACTAGGATAAAAAGCTAGGAAATGCCAGAATGAAGGCTGTCTGTACAAATCCATTTCACTAGTGTGCACAGAGTATGGTTCAGGGAAAAATATACAGCTTTTAATAGACTAAATCCAGCGTTAATAAATTACCTGATTGCAGATTTCCAAGGCTACAGATCAGAACCATTTTTTCCCAATTTCAGTGTGAATTAGGAAAATTACTTTTATTTTTTTCCTTTTCCCTGTCTCATTAGTTGCCTTTAGGTGCCCAAACGCCTTTGGAAAACAGGTCTTTCAATTATTTATGGAGGTTAAGATGCTGGCATAAAAGCTCAGGCAAAGTTTTCTATGACAAGAAGTTATCATACGCATCTTCCACATTTCAACAGAACATGAATTAATTCATAACTGCTTTAATGGCAAGTACACTGCCTTAACTGGAAGCCTCCTTATTTGATGGTTTAGTCTGTAACACCAGATTTTCACTGAAGTGGATAAAGTTCCAGTGTTGGCTCTCTTCAGGCATCAGTGCTACTTGAGTTGAATACAGAAGGAATATTTAACTGGGATAGTAGCCTCTTAACCTGACACAACAGCTACTCTGCAAATAAGATTCCAGCAAGTGACAAAATGTTTGGTGTTTTTTTTTTTTTTATTTTATTTTATTTTAGGGGATGCTGTTTCTGGGTGTTTTGCTCTCTGTTTTTAATGATACAATCATATATAATTTTTTCCCCAGGTTCATGTCATCCTCCCCTGGATGGACAGTCCCAATGTAAGAGAAGTAAGTATAGTGTTATTTTATCTTCACCATGACAATATGCTCTGTACAACATCTGAAACAAGTTTATCTTTCCAAAGAGTCTTCTATGGTTATTTTCACTGTAGCATTTGACTACAATCAAATAACATTCTGGTGTTATTTTCACTGTAGCAATTTCACTCTTCAAATGAAGGCATGATTGCATCCACTTTACAGAGAAAGAGTTTTGCTAAAAAAAACAATTAGGCAAATAATCTGGTTGGTGATTGCCACCAGCCAATAGTCACTGCTTGAACTGAACTTGAAAATGCCTTGGTGCACTTCTTCCAGAGTGGGAAGAGATCCAGGTCCCACTGACACTCAGTAGTGGTGTATATGCTTGGCTCTTTTGAAAAGGCAAGCTCATGTTGTTTCTATTCCTGAAAAGCAATGGATAGATCAGATGCAGTTTGCATCTCAGATTTTAAAAGATTGGACTGAATATTGAAAATCTGTTACCTTTTAAGGCATCAAAGTGAATGGTTGTTGTATAAAGCTTGAACCAAGCTATGAGTTGACATAAGAAAAGTGAAGCAGGCTTTTTAAAGAAATATTGGTCCCAAATCCTAACTCCAGCTGTCCTGCAAGTGGCCTTGGGGAGCCTCTGATGCCTTGAGGGAAAAAGAGAAAAACTGATTCTTGAATGCATTGTAGAGATGAAACTGGGCTCTTGATGCCCCAGGACCATTGCCTGCCTCCTGGGCCAAAGAGCATTTTGGCAGAGTCAGCAAGAAGTCTATCCAGCTATTTGTCAGTTGTAATGTTAACAAAATTATGATGTTATGGCTTCTGTTACAAGTTATCTTAAGCAAGAGTAGTGTTTTCCCACACAAACAAGAGTGGAATATGAAATTGTGGAATCTCTCTGACAGCAGAACTATTCATAACTCAGATTTCAAGAACCTGGCACTAGGTACTGTGCAGTTAGTACCATTCAATGAAGTGGTTAGTTATTTTTCCTACTGACAAAGTTCCTTAACCTTGATCTTGGAGAAAACCCTTCATTACTCTGCGTAACAAATGTTATTAACCTAAGGAAAAAAATCAAGTATTCTCAGTAAAGAAACCTATGACCAATTCTATCCTGAGTAGTTATATGGTGATTTTACATATTTTTACTGGTGTTTAAGTCTGTATGAAAAGATTTGTCTGAAGTGTTGTGCCTATATGAGGGTTAGGGACACCAGAGCTGAGGTTTAAAAAGAATCCAGAAGATATGGTATGCCAATGCCCCAGTTCCTTCTGGAAACCACCTATATATATGTCTTGAGTTGCAAGATGGTGAACATGCTCTGCGTTGTAATGTCTTGGCAGCAGAGGAACAGGGAACCAACCTTGTCTCACATGTCTGCTGCTTTTATATACTGGGGAGTGAGATTTATCTGACTGAATGTGAGGTGAATAGAGAGACCATTCTAGTGCCTGTTTCTAATGTAGAAGTCTAAAATAGCTCAGATGGTTTGTGCCTGCTTCTCCTTTTTGGTGATAAAAACAGCCTCAGGTGACTTGCTCAGATACAGATGGTTACACTCCAGGTGTCTAAATGAACATGAAATTAATTCCGTCCGGGTGCTTTAGCTCTCTTTTATGATCAGTTCCTAACATTTAAGATTGTGTCCCTCTCTTTCTCGTATTTATCTTTTTCTTACACTACTCATGACACCTGATGGACAGCTGTTTCCCCTTTTAACAGCTGCTTTTCAGTTTCTGAGTTCCACATTTGCTTACTGACATTAATAACACATATGAAGACTTTTGGTAGTGGATGTCTCTTTCCCATTTGTGAGAGTGACAAAAAGCTGCTACCTGTTGCATGCACTTTACCAGATGCTGCTCTGCTGTGTAAGGTAGATGTCTCCAGTAAATTACATTGTTGCTCAGTTACCAGGAACTAAAAGTGTGTGACTAACTCACAGTTTAGTTTGCTTGTTGTATCAAAACACAAAAGGAAAATCTTTAGGCATTAACGTGAAATGAGCTTATTTCAATTTTTTGGATAAATTGGAAATCATAACAGCAGCAGCATTAATATGCATCTGTGTGAATATTACCAGTAATGAAACAAATGGTGCATGTGTCACTACTTGTAACTGTTACGAGTTGAGCACAATGTTTCACGTGATCTGACAAAATTGTTTCATTTTATAACAATTATATTAGCCTTTGATTGCTTTTAAATAAGTCTGAATAAAGCTTTGAAATAAAAGTATGAAAAAAGGTTTAATCGATAGTGCCAGCACCTCTGAAAAAGTCTAAATGCCTTGTGTTTAAATGGCGAAATCTGAAATTAGAAGAGTAAGTCAGGTGCCTAAATCTAGTTTTCTGCTATCATTTTAGATGTCCTAGGATATCGAGGACTGATGTTCATGAACCTGGCTAGTAGGACACCATCGTAGCAACTGCAGACTAAGCAGAACGTAAGAGGGAGTTTAAAATTACACTAGACAGCTATGATTAGGAACCTTGATTATTCTCTACATTTTTTACATTTGGATGCTAAAGTCTGAAAATTTTGGCTATAATACTCTCTTCCTAGTATTTCTTGCTTAGTACTATGTTGGTGAATACTTTCCAGTGTGTGGAGTTGTACTGCTGGCATTCAAGCTATGTGTATCTGCTTTATTCAAATATTGTTTTATCAAATGTGGCTTTGCTAATGCAACTTTCTTTGTTACTCTGTTTGGTGTGGGCCATTACAGCACTGACGAAAACTCAAAGAGCTTGTCTTGTTGATCTCGTTGGGATTTTGTTGGTCCCAAAACTGATGTTAAACTTGTGGAAGAAATGTAGAAGCAGCAGCAGAAGAGGTAGTAGGAGCAAAGTTAATAATTTCTCCCCCAGAAGAAAAAACAGGTGATTCAGAAATGAAGAATGGGCATCCATGGATTTGACTAGCAAATGGAAAAAAGTCATTTGGATATATAATAATATCTTAAATCTGGCTTTTATGATGTGTTATGCTACTCAGCTCACTCCATTGACAGAACAATGATGTAGCCTCAACAGGCTGTTGCTTATGATTGCTCTGAGAATGAGCTTAGCAGAGTTTGTGCTGAATCAGTTCCTATAGCTGTGAATCTCCCAAGCTAGAGGAATAAATCCCGTGTTTAAATCAGAAAAGTCAGAATTGATAGCGCAGTAATTGATGAGTTCTAGTTCCTAATGTCATCACTACTTACAGTTTATAGAGTTTTAACGCATGGCTTTTGCTGGCTTGCATGCAACAATTTACTTTTGACTACAACAGAAGATTTAAATTCTTAATTTTCTGTTCCTCTATCTCTTCTGCAACCTGCTTCCAGAAATCTGTCTGCTTCTGCAACTGAAATCAGAACCCTCCTTTGGTTATCAATGTGACTTACAAGGGCTGTAGACAGTGCTAATGGTAAGTAAGTAATATGACATAGTACTACCATTCTTCCTTTCTGGTAACCTAAGCCATCCATTGCTTCCTGCTATGATAATTATCTAAAGTCACTGTCTATAAGAATTAATCTATAAAAAGGTATTCAGCTTTCAAATATATTGCTGTGATGTATACGTACCACTACTACAATAGTATATGGAGTCCTATAACATGTGGACTCATGTACTCCAAAGCAGAAAAATAATTCTGTTGAAAGGGAGGGCTTGGTGCTTACTTGGAGTACCTCCTTACAGAGTCAGTGCATCGTAAATTCACATCCTGGCTCACTGCACAGGTGTCTCCTTACACAGGAGTCCAGAGTGATTATATTGCTACTGAATGTGCAGAATGAGGTCTCCCTGAATGCTCCTGTAAGGGGAAAAAAGAGATTAAGGAATTAGGTACGTGTAGACGTGCTCTTTCTGATTTACTAAGTGTGACTGTGGGAACCCTCCACCCCCTCTTCCCCACCCCAGCATCTTATAAATGAGTACAGATGTATGTAAAAGGTACAGTGAGACCAGGAACCACGCTCTATGCTCCACAGACTTATTTCAGTGGAGGTGAATCGCTAGTAAGTACAGAGCAAATAGAACCATTCACCAGTAACAGAAACTGCTGGCTTTCAAAATAAATCTAGACAGAATCATGTCAGCCCTTTCTACCTGATTCAGTGCATAAGTTTTAGCTAAGTTTTTTTTTTTAAACTATCTCCCTTTCAATAACTAGACTTTTTTTTCCCTCTGCAAACTGCAGCAAGAGAATGACAATCTGGCTTTGTCTTGAAACACTCTGAGCCTTTTAGGTGATGCTGTCTTGACAGCTCTGCTATTAATAGTGGCATTTTCTCTGCTGTTTAAAAAGGGGATTTGTGCTGAACTGAAATCAGTCATGTTAGTAATAACTTTTCACCAAGGGCAAATGCAGTGTACTAGCTTACGTAGGAGAATTTATGTTGACAATACCATGAAACATAAATTAACTTATTTATGGTATGTTGGCACATGTGGCTGCAAAATAAGACAGCTCTTTATCAGAGAAGTGCAGTAGGGCTGCATTTACTGTATGCTTGGATTATTATATGTGTGAGTGCAAGACCTGACCTATTCGTTCTACTTGGAGATGAGAAAAGATTTTGATAAGCACAATAAATGTGCATCAGTACATGAAATTGCCTCTCCACTGTAAGACGTAATTAAAAATTCATTAGGACTTCAGCATATGTATCTGGATAATTTTAGTGGATTTTTGCTCTGTTATGGTAGTGTCTTTTACATGAAATACTGCTGTTTTCATCTGTTTAGCAACCATTCCATTTTTGGCTGAGATGGTCCCTGATAACAGAAAACATGAATGGTATGGAAAAGTCAGTATTTAAATGTGAGCTTTCACAAATACGTTAGGAGCTATAAGTGATATGGGTGATTCAAAAGGTGATGTTTTTTGCAACAAACTGTTATTGAACCAAATACCCAGTGGAAAATTGAAGGTACTGTATTACTACAAGACAAAAACTTCTGAGGCTCTGGAAAATTTCAGTCATTAACATATTAAAATAATTTCGTATTAACACATATTCTGCCAATGAATACTACAGTTTCAATGGGACAAAGCTGAAAAGTCATCTTATCATAGCATTTGATTCAGAAAAGAACCTTGTGCAGAGCAGCAGAGAAGCACATACTTCAGGACAAGTGTCTTTAAAATCCGTGGGTGCTGAGTGAGTACTAAGTGTTTATTTACAATGGGTATCTTAAACTCTGCTTTTGGGTTCAGAGTCTTTTCTATTGCATAAATCATTGTCTAGATTGATGGTGGTCTTTTTTTTTTCCCCCTTGATTTACAGGATTTCTACACATTTCCAGCTGGGGAGATGTTTAAGCATTTTCTAGTAACCAGTATCCAGCCTGATGTCATCTCTGCACAGAACGCATATTATCACATAGCAAAAAACTAGGGGACTTGATGGATAGTGAAAGTGAAATGCTATCAGGTTACATAAACCACTGATTGATGAATCATAGTTAATGTCATTTTCTTAGAGGAAAAGACTCCAGAGAGACTTTGAAGCCTTTGAACTGTCAGTCAACCTACAGTATATTTGTTCCTTTAACTTTTCTTAAAGTATGTTCATGAGACAATATGCCTTGTTAGTGGAAAGGTGCTGACCTGAGCACACAACAAATCCCTTTGCACTTTAAAAAGGAGGTACTGCCCATAAGTGTATAATTAGATTTTCAACTTTTTTCTTTATATAGGTAATTTATTCTGAAAAGCTGTTTTGACAATTGGAACATTTATGTTTTCTGACATTTAAAAATAGAAGTTTGTGTAACAGAATGTCCTCCAGCCTTGTGGCAAATTTTATGAAGAATAAAAAATTTTATGTCTTCATAAAGTTTACCACAAGGCTGGAAGACATGAACTTGTTTTGCTGTAACAAAAGCAAACCCCCCAAATCCATACAAGTGGAAATCAATGTGCTAAACGACTTTCTTGGGAAAGAAGCTGTTACGACAGTCTCACTAGTTTAAATAAATAAGTAGTTGTGAAAATAGACAACAATTAGCGTTTGGCACATAGACAATATTACCTCCAATGTATGGATCTGAATGCTTGATATAGATGACTATATATTGTTGTTGTGTTACAGGGGGAAAAAACTGACATGATGATGAGTTAAGGGGGATGCACAGAGTCGATGGCAGAGTTGAGGATGGAAGACAGATCCAAGTCTTCATCTAGTCTGTAGCTGACATGCACTCCGTGGTGAGAGGAAAGGATATTTTACTGGATGGTAAAACTAAATTTGAATTCAGGCTCAAAATGGGCAGAAAGTCTTGTGTCTCTCGGTGTTTCTGCATGTACAGGGACAAACATCACCCCACTTTCTGTGTTAAATGCAGATGGGTGCTTCCCTACCTGGCTGGAGAAGATGAAGTGCTTACCTATTAGTCTCTTCACTGGCCCGTACAATGAGACCTTGTGACTTCCCATGACTTACCTCAGTCTAGTATAACCACTGCTAGAATACATAAATTTTTGATTAAAGGAGGATCAGTTACATTATTACATCTTTCTTTATTTTGCATCCTTCCTCTCTATCTTCTGAGAAAGTAGGTTCCCAAAATATCTTGAGAAGTTTTTTTTTTTTTGCTTTGTACAGATGTTGTGATTTCTATGAGCAGCTGAAAGGAGGGAAAATGTTGTGAAAGAGCCTGTCTTGCGAGGTTTCCAGACTTGGTTTTGCTGGTCTCTTCAAAGGCTGAACTTTGCAGTGAAGCTTTTGGAGTGTGTACCCAAACCAGGGCACAACCCTGAGCAGAAAATTCTGTATTGTTCTTGTTAGAAATTCTCTCCATTAGCCTCTATTTGTTTGGAAGCTGCATCACTATCCAACAATCACAGCTCTGCATGGCTGCTGTCCCAACCAATACTAGTGAGGGGTAAAATTTTAAGCTCCCTTGTGTCTCCTGATAAGCCTGCAGTGGAGAAGCAGATCTCAGGAGACAGAACTGAGAAAAAACCATGGTTTTAAACATAGCTTGCATTGCAGTCCACCTCTGAACTGATGGGGTCAATGACAGTGAACCTAATCTGTGTCATGACATCCTTATCTGGGTTGCCGTGCTATGTCCCAAGGGATGTGCAACCCATGATTGCCGTAGTGCTCAGTTCTGTGGAGACATAACTCATATTTCCAGCTATTCTTGAATTAGTTACATTCATGGTTGTTTACAACTGCGGTGCTGGGAAAGAGCTACTTAGTCCTCAGTGTTTCCAAAATCATGTATTTTGTTTAGAGTGAAGCTAGAAATGACTTCTGGGTTTTGGTATGTAACCCATCACTACATATAACATTTGGACTACGTCCAATAATTGTACATCAGCTCTGCATTTTTTACTGAGAACTTCTGCTGATTAGCGTAAGAACACCGTGTCTCCATTTGAATTTCCTGTGAGCTTGCACAAGCAATTGTAAGGGGGTCCTGACCTTAGGCTGGGGGCTGCTGGATGACTGGTTTATTTGTTGCCTGGCCATGAAGAGTAGAACTAGAATGACAAAGAGAGATAACCAGGACAGGTATCATCTGACCTGATTTTTATCTGTCTAAAAGTTAGTTACCTAGACTAAGCTAGCTCTAGAGACTTTCAAATCAAAGGGAATAAAGAAGCACCTCCAGAGACCGTTTCCTCCCACTTATTTTAGATGGCTGTCTTAAGAATGGATAAATGACTCTCTGGATATATCTGACTCTCTCTAATGCCTACTGTGAGACTCTAGATGAGGATCTTCAACAAAACTACTTGCTAAGAATAGAGTATACCTGATTCTACACAAATACTTGATTGTCTCAAGGTATTTTCGTTCTATTGAAGCATTAGAATGATTAAAGAGCCCCCTCAAAGAAAATCTGTCCAGACAGAAAAAAATACTCGTAGTCTCCATTTCTCAAGCAGTGGGCTGATAATGCAGGAAGCAGTGAACTTGGTGCAAATACAGCCTTTAGGAGAAATCCCATGAAGAAGATGGGAACTCAATATGCTTAGACATCATAGACTCTCTATAATGCTGCATTATCCATGAATTAATCACAATAGAGAAAAATACTGAATTCCATATGCACTGAATTTTACATAAATTTACTGAATATGAAACTGTGCTTTTGTGAACATATCATAATTTCATATCTCTACTTCTGAATTTTTTGGAGAGGTATTTAGTTTATACATGTTACTGATCACTGGTAAATGTCTGGGAGTGACTCCTTACCCTCATTCAGTATTCCACTGCCACCACAGAATGCTGTGTGCTGAAACAAAAGTGGGTTTTAAAGGTCAAGATCTGCACTGTAGGTGCTTACCAGTGTTACCTGAGCACATCCGACCGCTGAAAATTCACAGAAGTCACTAAAGTGCCCAGGTATGGCCCTTAAGGGTGTATTGCTTCAGGCACTTTTTTATTCACACAGACCACGCAAGTAGGCTACAATTAGCTAGTTTAAGATTGGGAACACACACCCCAAAAAGGTTCCCCCAACATCCTTCAGCTTCCAAAAAGCCTGAAGAAATATAAATGCTCTCCAGCACTCTCAGGCAGCTAAAAACTAAAATAAATATATTTTCAGTCTAATTTTTTTTTTTTCTGGGAAAACACAGTTTTCATAGGAATGATTTCTTTCGTTATCCCTGTAAAAGGCCTTTTTCCTGCCTCCAGGACTGTGGAGCCAGTTTTATGGATACCAGCCGTTGTTCATTTGTAAGCAGAAGTCTCTAAGATACCTTCACCATGAAGCAACTATTGATGTATTTCTGATAGTACTTTTTTTCTCATGGTGCTACAGAAAAATAAAACACCAGAGAGAAGGTCTGTATGTAGAGAATTTTGGGGAAAACTCTCATTCGTGTGTGTTTGTCTGTGTGTGCATGTATGTGTTTGAAGGAACATGCCCTTAAAACATCTATTTCTTCATTCTGCTTTTAAAGATAAACTCAGTTCGTACTTAAGCACTCCAGTAAGTGAAATTCTTTTGACTTCTGTGAATGTTCCTACTTTAAGGCACTTTGCAAATATGCTAATATGAATTGACCAAAATTGAGTGTTATGTATAAGAGTAAATCTTCTGTAAAGGGAATGTGAATCTTTGGACAAAGGCATCTAAATTTCAAAAGTCAGTTGAAGTAAGCAGTGCATGCAGGAATTAAAGCCATCATCCTGAAAAGGTACTTCAGCTTTTAGAAAGATAATGTCGTCTTTTTTTTTCTTCTTGTTCTTCACCTGTATTCTTTTTTCTTTTCAAGGGGAAGGAGGGCACTTATTTGTCTTCAGTTCCTAAAACGCAAATTACTGATGATGAATTCTAGGGGAAATTTCAAAAGCAAGGTTCTTTAAAGTGGAACTAGAAAAATCATATGACAGTACACACAAACTATAAATCACTTAAGCTGCCATTTTGGTTTTTGTTTCTGATATGGAGAGAAATATTTAAAGCAGATTAAGTGCCTGCTATAAGGAGGTGTTTATTTGACTGGAATTTTTGCTTTCTGTTTTTTGTAATTCCTTTGCTGGGTCTGAATTTTCAACCTTACTCACCAAGAGCAGAAATTATTTTTGAACAAAATAATCCTGCTAGGATTGTATAATTACAGTCCTGTATGTGACGTTACTATGACTTGCTATCTCATCAAAGTTTATTTAATAGTTATTTTTTAAATAATTAATTAAAACACCAGATAATGGCTTTTATTTCGCTGGTTTTCTTGTTTCCTGTAGATACTGAAAATATTGCATACGTCTCACAAGCTCACTTTTAAATCATTGTGATGGATAAGGAGATTGGAAAATCGTGATCTCTGTGGACAAAATCGTAGTGTCTCCTCCCCCCAGATAGACATGGATTAAAATATAAAATATATGTAGAAGACATTCTGCAAACAGATATGAGAGAAAATATTAAAAAGGATGGGAAGAGAGAGAATAATAATGTATTAGCCTGTAATAGCTAAACACAGGGTAAAAAACAACTAAACTGAGATCTACAGTTCTAGTTTCTAATCAATTAAGATAAACACCATATATCAAATTCCCTGTGCATTCTCTCAGCTAAGTCTCTTGATTAGGTGCTTGCAGTCAGATTTCTGTAGCTAACTATGGAAGTTAGAATACTGAAATTAAGATATTTTTAATGCAAAACCAAGGGAAATGCTCTAATGACACCGAGACTTCTCCCCTACATAGACCAAGGCTTAGTCATACACAGAGGGCTGTTGCACGTTGTATAGGTAGAGAAGTCACTTTACATCTGAATGAACACTACATTGCTGTTGAAGTACACTGTTAAACAATTGCCATTTTGGTGGGAAGCATCCTTTTCCCTCAAAACCTTTAGCTGTTTTTCTAAAGGAAGCAAGGATGGCCACATGGAATTAAGGGAGCTCTACACTCAGCCATTTTCTACCTCTGATCTCTGTTGCTTTTTCATTGTATTGTCTTCTATGAACACAAAGCAGTATGTGGCAGAACTTGTTCCACCGTCTTTATATTTTCTTCTTATTTTGTCAGAGGATTTTTTAATTTTTGAAAAGTGGCAATGAATAAGTGGAGAAAACATAAAATGCAAGAAAACTTTCAAAATGTCTTGGTGGGAAATAAGACTTTACCTCAGATTTTAGTTAAAGGAAATCAAAGGTGGAAACAGAATTTCTATTTCTAGTTAAACTGGATGAGCAAAATCCTAGTACATATAGCCTTCAGTTGTGATGTGGAGACCATCATGAAGCAAGAACAGAAAGGAGCACAATAGCTCTTATGAAATGTGTATTTTCTGAGGGAGAATGAAGCTTTTCACATATTAGAAGCATGTTAATAGATTTATACTTCAGATATTTTCTGGTGTGTGAGAACTGAGAATATATGCTCTCAGAAATTCATAACTGTGAACTTTTATTCTAAGAAAACTTTTATTCTAAGGGGAAAAATGCCTTACCTCGTGCTTCGGTGCAGCACTGAACAGGCCAGGATCCTCGGCCACCAGTGCTCTGTAAGGCATCAGCAGAGGCCCTACAAAATGTTCTTCAGTACAGCAGCAGATTTGTAAGTTTTTTGAGACAA
>Ga0181612_149206_pt1 | contig 12061 bp, 7 predicted proteins | sample HoacroProtozoa21_FD_119630 | JGI IMG/M metagenome (GOLD analysis project Ga0181612, IMG submission 119630) | Hoatzin crop microbial communities from Cojedes, Venezuel. Combined Assembly of Gp0051906, Gp0051904, Gp0051908
CTGCAGAGTTGTTTTCTCTCACATATTCTCACCCCTCTCTCCTGCTGCAAAAATGCCATTACGCAGGGGTTTTTTTCCCTTATTAAATATGTTATCCCAGAGGCTCTACCACCATTGCCAATTGGCTTGACCTTGGCCAGCGGCAGGTCTGTCTTGGAGCCTGCTGGCATTGGCTCTGTTGAACATAGGGGAAGCTTCTTGCAGCTTCCTACAGAAGCCATCCCTGTAGCCCCCCTGCTACTGAAACCTTGCCATGCAAACCCAGTACAGAAGGAAAGATGGAGGAAACGCCTGCCTGGATTCCACCCCCCCTTGACCACGAAATCTCCAGCCTGATCACTTGACGTCAGTCGCCAAGGCGAGCTGCCCTGGAGCCAGTCCTATCCCCAGCGGAGCAGCAGATCTCAACGCACAGGGGGTTTCCTGAGGCAGGGAAGAGGCAGGGCAGTGAAGAGACCCACCAGGAGCCAGCAGCTCTCAAGGGAGATACCTGGGCACTGTCAGAGCTTCTCTGTGCCTGGCAAGCTCTTGGAGCAGATCCTCCTGGAAACTACCCAAAGACAGATGGAAAACAGGGAGGCAGTTTGTGACAGCCAGCATGGCTTCACTAAGGGCAAATCATGCCTGACAAATCTGGTGCCCTTCTATGATGGGGTTACTGCGTTGATGGATAAGGAAAGAACAACAGATGTTATCCACCTGGACTTGAGCAAAGCATTTGACACTGTCCCACACGACATCCTTGTTTCTAAATTGGAGAGACATGGATTTGACTGGTGGACCACTTGGTGGATAAGGAATTGGCTGGACGGTCACGCTCAAAGTGTTGCAGTCAGTGGCTTGATGTCCAAGTAGAGACCATGGACGAGTGGTGTTCCTCAGGGGTCGCTATTTTGATATGCACTTAAACCATACTTCAACTCTCAAGTGTTACAAGCAGAACAATCAAGTTGAAGAGTACACATCAACATACGCTGTCACCACAGTATGGTAAATGTCTAGCATAAATTCTCTAACGATGTCTGATAAGAGAATTCTAAGTAATTTTTAAATAATAGTGGTTGCATATGCCTTGTTTAGTTATAACAAATTCCCATTTGTTTTGGAGAATAAACTCTAATTTAGTATGATTAAACTTTTGTTAATACAGCAGAATAATCTCCCAAACTATGAAAAAAGAGACATCATGGTTGAAATAGCTCTATAATTTAGAAAGGAAAACGGATTTCCTTCCATATAAAAGAGTTTAATTTGGTTTGTTTCTTAAAACAGTATCATCCTAAAACACCCACCAAAGAACAAGTTGTTTAGATGCCTAACTTCTTCAGACATGTATCTAGTGGAATTTTCTAAGTTATTTTGCTTTTGGGATATTTATATGTAACAATTTCAATGGGAACTTCACAGACTTTCTTTTAAGAGTCACATGGTATAAACTCTCTTACTTTTTGACATCAAAAGGTTTTTGAACACCTTATCTATAAATACCCTAGCTTTCATAATTTGAAAAGGAAAATTATCTGTCAAAATTTTAAATTAAGCAGATGATTACTAGATAATTATATTACAGGATTATACAACAGAATTCAGGAGTAGCTGTTCTGAGCTGTTTTGTAGGCAGACATCAATGTTCCTTTCTTCTTGCCATGGCCCCTGGGTGCTGCTCTTTTTTCTCTTCCACGTCTGCTTCCTGCCTCTCCCCCAGACATAGTTTCTGTTTTATGCATGACCACATTTTTTAGAACAATAGTGCAGATTAAAGAGATATATATTTTTAAATTTCTATATGAGTTTTAATGTTTATCATTGTATAATTCCTAAGAAACAAATTAAGTCCAGACAACTGGTGCGCATCCTCACCCTCAACCTCGTGTTGATGGCGAATCAACACAAAGCTTTTCAACACATTCAGCTTTCTTGCTGTTTAGCTGTGATATAGGCCATGCAGCAAGCCAAATATCTTCTCCTGGTTTCTAAACATGCTGTTGTTGCTCCCCAGGTTTTTCATTTTAACACACAGACTTTGTTGCAGCTCTTCCCCAGTCACTCATCATAAAACAGCAGCTGGAGAGATTTTCTCCAAAACTGCTGCTTAAAGGGCTAATCTCTGAAATAAGAGCTGTCTCCTGTACGTATCTCAGCCCTTCATTCAACAGCAAACCAACCAGCAGCAGGACTACCCATTTTAGGTTGGAACTTCGCAGCCATCTCTTCAGCTGCAGCATATAGATCCATGTTATTCCCCAGGTCACTGTGTTGATAAATGTCTATCCATAGGACCTACATGAAGTCTCCATGCAGTGAGACATTGCTTCATGTTACACAAACAAGAGTACAGCAAAATCTAGGTCTTGTTTTTGATGATGGAGCAATGCTCCCTCTGTATGGTTGTACCATAGGGTACAAAACCCTGAAATGGTTTGAGGAAAATAAGAGCCCATGCACCTACAACACGCTGCCACCAGATTTGTCTGACTTTGCTTTGGGGAATGAAGTAGACAGTGAGGCAGAGTCTTGAAAACTCAAATTATGCTCTCAGCTTCTGCCAACTACTAATAAAGGTCTAGGTATAAATGACAAGAATGTGACAAAACCAATGCTGTTGCATTTTTGCTCCTTCTTTACACACTGAGAAAGATCAAGCTCTTTTTGTAAATCTATGAGTTACTGGAAATCTGGATGAAGATTCCCCCAAATTGTGACATTGCCTTTAAAGTAACAGAATTTCTCTTCAAGCTTCTAAGCATCTTAGAATCATATCAGTATTTCTCTTCATTTAGGGGACTGAGAAGTGTACTTTAATTTAATGGAAAAGCTGACATTCTCAGTTGTCGTGGACTCTAGAACCTACAGATTTAAAATATCAGCTAACCTGCTGCATTCAAGAGTTCGTAGTAGTTTCTGTAAACATGCCATTAGCTGTGATACTCTCAGTAGTTTAGAGAATCATGGATTTCAGTGACATTTATTTTTAGAGTCCTACACCAACAACATAGTGCAGCAAAAATGTTTTGATTCTCTTTTCAGCCTGTGTTTGGCTTGTGTCCTTTCAGGTGCTTCCAACATCCCCAAGATGGCACTATGCCATAGAAATATTAAGAGTGAGGACACTGAAGTTAAAATTAAATTATGGAAAATAAAAACAACTATAACATTTTGTAGTGTTGATAAAAGTAGGATTGAATGTGCGTATTTAAACCAGGACATATAATGCTAAAGTATTGGTAATATGATTTAATTAACATAAATCATGAAAAGGTGTTTTTTTTCCTTGGAATTTTTTTTCTGAATATACCATAGAAAGATTATTTTATTATCGTAAGTATTGAAACTATAGATCACTTTAATGAAGGCTCCTGCCAGTGCTGCTCACATTTCTTTTGGTCATCATTGTAGTAGAATAATAAATGTTAACCACTAATTTGATCAAAAAATATATCTTTCTAGACAATTTTCTCCATCATATACGTGCCTACCTGGCCAATTTATTTGAAGTGGATAGATTATCTCCTGAGGTTAGTTATGAATCATTTAAAATTTGATTGTGGTCTGTATGAAGACATACTTTCTGCAAAAATTATTGCTACATGAACAATGTCGTGAAAAATGTGTTTATAAGTTTCTGTGATCTATTTCTAGTTTTTGACTGATCACAAAATGATATGCATATGGATTAAAATGAGTCTTTCAAAATGGAAAAGTGATACCTAAAGACTTTTACAAGTGTTACAAAATGATTAATTTCTCCCGAGAATGGTTTATTACAAGAATTACTGATAAAGCTTTAAAAAAAGCAAATGCAGGTCATAAAAATGGGCATAAAAATGCAGATGAGCAATGAAAGCCACCTTCTCCATGAAACAAAAGCAAAACAACATCACTTTGCTTACTCATTACAATCTAGTTCAATAAGCTACTTAAGCACGCATGCAATTTTACTGCTTTCATTGACAGAAATACCTACTTGTTTAAAATAATATACTGGCAGGGAAAAAAACGGTTAGGTATTTCATTAAACTATGCTTCTTAAAACTCAAGTGCTCTCCTTTGCCTAGAAACATGTAAAAGTTCCCTAGAAAACCATACATAATCAGCATTCTTAGAATACAATGTTTTAATATTGAGCAGTTACCAGTAAAAATGGGAAAGCAGATAAGATGTTTTATATTTATATATAAAGGTGAGCACTTCAGTGAAACAGAGGTGGCTATGAAGCTTTTTAGCTAGTGGGATCACAGCATGAAGGCACAACATCCTTCTAAAATACTCAAGTACAGCAACATAGTCCCTCACTTCGAGTCTTGGTCTTATTCTAGGTAAAACTGAAAGATAAGCCAAGGGTTTATATTAACAGTGTTTTTACTTTACAAGATTAGCTAAATTTCAGATTGGTACCGAAATTTACACAATGAAGGAAAGGCAAAAGAGTCTATAAACCAGTCCAGAACAAAACCAACGTATGTCTAGCCCAGGGCCAAGTAAGAAACCACAGTCTGTGTGCCCTAGAAAGCACAAGAGTGGGTTTTAAGTATATTATTTTTCTTATAAATACCTTTAGCAACCTTCTGAATCTGAAGTTTATCTTAAAGTTGATTCCTCCTGCAAGGAAAAAAAAAAAAATAAAATCAAATTATACTCTGCTTAAATTTACACTGATTCTGGAATGCAAAATTTTACATCCAGCATGAGACTTTGATCAACCTTTTATTATATAGATTTGGCTCAAAATTCTGCAAGGGCAGTTTAAGAACTTACAGCAGCTTGTTCTAGTTATGACAGTCAAACCAGGCTTTTAGCAATGAAAGGAGTTCAGCAGTTTTCCTTTTCTTTTGCTGTATTTGTGAATCATGAACCTGCCCATGGTCAGAACTGTAATAAATATTGTCTAAAATTTTAGAACATTTCATTCTAGAGTTGCCAGGTTGGTAACAATATTTTATATTATTACCATAGTATTTTAAATGACTCCCCTACTAAAATCTGTAGAGAAATAAATTGCAAAAGCCCAAAACAGTGTGTAGGTAATATGTTCTAAGAAATACAAAACCTGGAAATGCATTAGAAGAGTAAAAATCGTTTTTCTTTGCTTTGGAAAGTGATACTATTCTATACACTGTAACGGTAGTAAACACCGGATGTTCTGAGTAACCCAATTCCTTCATTATTTTGAAATCCACCATCTCCTTTACTTATTTTTTCTGTCATGACAACTAAATGAGATCAATAAATTATTACTGTACCATGTTTTTATGTAGGGATAAGCTGAAACCAAATCATAACTAATATTCATTGTTGATAAGCACTTTCTCAGCTTTCTGAAGAAAACACATAGAAACATTAGAGGTTTAGTGCTTTTATTTTATTTGTGGTGGACTCTTTGTATGAGAGAGGATTTTAGAATTTATCAACGCAGGTTCAATAACAAAAGCCGTACTGCCCCTGAACAGATTCTTATACAGTCACCATTTGTAAGGATATCAACAGGTCTAATTGTGAGGCATAAAAGCATATCAAACAGCATTCTATTCTAGCCATCCAGTCACGTGAAGAGCTGCAGTTCTATTATGAGGAATATCTTACAGCAACTAATTGGCTCACTTAGTTTTCTTAAAACAATTCTTTACATGTTTACATCCTGGCCACTTATTTATTTGGATATACTGCTTCTACTTTGTTTTCCTTTTTGTAAATAAATAAACAGGTAAAAAATTAAACTTCCAACTGAGAAATGTTTATTCCTTGCAGTTCTCTATTAAAGCATTTCCTTTTAAAATATTTCTGTTGCTTCATTTTTATCTCTTGTACAGACAGCCAGTACAGTATGCATACAAACCTAAAAAATAAACTAGCAAATAAAGCAGACCTTTATAAGCTATTTAAGGCAGTAATGACAGAACTGCAGAGATCGTTCTAATTAGCTGGATCCAGGCTAGAGTTCCCAATTTCCATTTGTAATGGCGGCTTTCAAAAATCCAAGGCACTCCCAGCTAAATCCATACTATTTTGAAGATAAGCATCCTTGAGAATACCAACTATATCAATTCTAAAATTGCACTTTTCTTCTCTCAGGCCCTATGTTGCATCGTTAATTTAGGTCCAAGTAAACTGTTGTTTAGTAAGAGCAAACTTCTGAGGTTGCTCTGTTTCATCCACCCTATAAACACGTTACTAGCATCCACTGACAGTGGTAGAAATCTCAGTCCTGGGGACATTATGCACGGAGCAAAAGCTATCTATCCTCCCTTCTGCCAGAAAGCGCTATTTCCTAGAAGAACACCAATTTCTGATGCCCCATCTTGGTCCAAGGGCAGGCAGACTCTTCCATCCAGCTGTGACAAGCCCCCGCAGAATTATTTCACAATCACTTAGCACACATGCCTTAGACAATCACCACAGGGATCTGCACAACCTTATTCCAACTACCTTACTCACAGGCAGCTTAGCCTGCAAGACACCCACAACAGTTCCGAGCCTTTCAGGCGACACACCATGACCAGCTGCATGGCTTTGACACAAGTCTTATTTAGTATTTATTTCCAGGCACAATGCAATCAGGAAGGGTGTCACTGACCATACTTCTAGATCTCACTTATCACCTCAAGTCATACATGTTCATCAAGGACAGCCTCAGCACACACAGGTTCTGCACTTTTCTGAGCTTTGACATCCACTTTCTTGGACAGGGAATGTCTTCCTAAAAAACGCCAAGATATTTGCCCTCACCACCACCACCTGTCTTTCTTTGACCATGACATCTGTAGCTTCACATACAAACAGGCATGAGCAAACCGACAGGCTCCTCTTTGCCTGGGAGCCAATGTGCCCCCATGCAGCGCCAACGCAGCTTGTGCAGAGTCAGTGCAGAGAACATAGCTAAGTTGCCTTGGCTGGTGGCACACTCATCTCAGACAAGGTGACCATGACAAGTGTCTCAACAGACATAACTTCAGGAGGTTTCTGCACTCCCAACACAGGGTGCCATCAGGGCACAACAGGTCCAGCTCATCCCTTACAAAAAAAAAAAAAAATTAAAAAAAATTTTGCTTTCTTGTGTACTCTGTACTATTTGCCTGCAATGGGGGGTAGAGAGAAGGGATGGGAGGACAAAAATCTATTCTCTGGATGCATTTTTTGCTCCACACCCATCACTGCCTCCCATAACCAGGTCATCTCAGGCAGGCTGCATCTTGATCAAGGCTGCCTTGCATAAGATCATATAGAAGATGCAACATATCCCTTTACAGCTTCCTATAACATACACACCACCCTCATGCTTTGCCTTATGATGCAGCCCCAGTTTCTCCAGGAATGTGAATCCACCAGCTACCTTAAGCAGAAGATCTTATCCACACACCTTTACCATCTTTGCACACTCTGGAATTAGGCCTCTATGTCCTGCTCTGCCTGTACCCTTTCTCATCTTCTGTAGATCACCCTGCACCAATGATGGTTGCGTCCTTTCCAACTGTGAGTTATAGAAAAGTATTCCTTTCACATACACCTGTGAGTTATGGCAATGAGGTAACTGATGTGTGAGAAACAGATTTGTATCTCTTGCCCATCTTTTTTTTTTTAAAAAAAAGGAAGCCACAAATTCATAAATAATATTAAAAATCCCTAAAACCACTGACAGACACACAATAATTTATTCCCACCCTACTAATTGATATGTAAGTTATAGTAGGTTAAAACTCACCTTCTATTTTGTGGAAAATCAGTATTGTTACATTTGTTTTGCTTCTGAACTGGCTTCTTTAATTTTATGAAGATGACAGTTAAAAGGATTTCTTTTGAGATTGTAAAACTTCATTCAAAATGTTCTTTTCATTTTAGTGTTCTTCCATTATGACACGTCATGTCAGCAGTACAAGCACATGAACCGTTTGACACTTTTTACCCATCAGTGTCAGAATTTCAAACCTGGTCATTACAACCCACAATCTGCAAGGACACATTGAAAAGAAAACAAACAAGACTTTTAAATCAGGAGGCAGAATCTATTGACTTTACTGACATTGTGGAAGCTCTTTATAAAAAAAATTAAAATAAAATATTTCAGCTCTTGTATTAGGACATTTCAGGAGTGACTAACATCATACAAAGTTCTTTAAACATAATAGCCTATAACGATTCTACAGAATGTAAAATGTTTTGAACTGGCAAAAAATTTTCAAGTACTTTCCCTTTTAGAATTCTGTGAAAGCAAGTTGATTTAATAAAAACAGAAATAAACATTATACCAACTTTTTCTCATTCAGAAAAAACAACCCACCTATTTTTGTAAAGATTTTTCCAATTACTTCTACTTATTTGTAGATGAATGCTTTTCATTTTGTGAAAAACATGTGAAAAGTTTGCTTTAAAGTTTTTAAAACAATTACGTGTTAAGGAAGAGATATGCCAACTCTGAATGGTTAGTCAACTGTACAATCAGCAAAGACATTTTCATTGGGGCTAGTATGTTCTTGTTCCACTTATCCATGAGCAGTTGAATCAATCCAAAATACTCTCCAGTAAACTTGGGACCATTGAGATAATTTTAGCACCACGACCTTGAAAGTATTAAAGCTACTCAATGCTTCTATGTTTTAAAGAGCATTGGCTAATATTAGTACTTGGAGCAAAATTATGGGTCTTTTGTGAATCAGACTACTGGAGGATCCTGCTGGAATAAGTATCTCTTCAAGGAGAACAGAGATTTGTTTTACTTCCAGATAAATTTGCTGCTCAGGAGGAATAGGGGAAAAGGAAATAACACGGACTGATTTCATGCTATGACTTCGGATGGCTAAAATTTCAGGGATAAAACATAATATATTTGAGTGGAAGCTTCATACATCGGCAATCAGACCAGCTTTTGCAAACTTCCAGGATCTAAAGAAATACAAAAGTTTCTCTGGAGAACCTCATTTTGTACAAAAGATCTATGACATAATCATTATGAGTATATCATTAGTTAATAAAAGACTAAACCATATTTTTTTTCTTCTGTGAACTCCTAATGGAAATACAGACTGCAACCAAAATATTTAAAGGCAGTCTATGATGCACCATGATCAAGATGCGGGGAAAACTAATCAATAAACACAGGAAATAAATGCTTCTATAGGAAAGCACTGTTTATACTTTTACTTAAAATTAAACTCTCCATGGAAAATTTATCTTTATGGAGAGATCTGAAGGGAGAAAGACTAGTATGCTATCAATGATTGACTTTAGAATAAGAAAGATCATAGTAGAGGTCACAAATATTAGAAATAATACATAAAACCAATAATGAATAATAATTCTTGGCAGAAAGGAGATGCAGGTGGAAGAAGGTAACATTATAGGTTACAAATATTTATAGAAAAAGATAAACTAATGTAGAACATTAACACGTTTTTGGAAGCAAAAGGTTTGAGGTAGGCAAATGGCATGGCCAACAGCTCACATTCAGAGGTTACATTAAGAGCATTTTTTTAAGAGACTGCAATTTTTCCTCTCAGAAGTACTGAAGATTTGTTCCTAGCTTTCCTTGTGATGTATTGCTGCATCTCTAGTTACATATAAATTCAGACACACAGATACCTTTCATATCCCATCCATGATCTAGCCTCGCACTGGGGTAAGACCTGAGCCCATTCATAGTTTGGCATTTGATTAAAGATACCTGGATGCATGGATCAGCGGGAAGCCACGGCCACTATGGACAATCTCTGTGATGTGAACCTCTAGGGAAACAGACCTGACTGATGGTGCACAGCACATCACAGACTGAATCTCTCCTGTGATCCCGTTCTAATGGTTAGAAATACTGAATAATATTTGTTCCTTATTCACTGCTGATACAGCATCAATTGAAGGAAAGACAAAGCTTCTATGGCCTCAAACGAAGTCACGTTTAGCCTTGAAAAAAGACAGAAAAAAATCCATGTAATTTATATAAAAAACTTGGCCATCAGTAGGCAAATTTTATACTAGATTCTTGGAAACTAGTTACCCTTCTTTAGGGCCAAAAAAATGGCTAAAGGGTTGAAGCATGTCTCAAACAAGGTGAGGCTAAGAGAGCTGGGTCTGTTCAGCCTGGAGAAGAGAAGTCTCAGAAGAATCATCTCTCGATATATAAAAATGTGATGGGACTGAAACCCATGAAATTCTGTCTGAAACACATTTTTACTGTGAAAATCAAATACCGGAACAGGTTGCCCAGCAAGGCTGTAGAGTGTCCATTCCTGGAGATATTAAAAACCCAACTGGATGAAGTCCTGGAAAACCAGACCCAGCTGACTCCGCTTGAGCGGGGAGATTGGACTGGACAACCTCCAGTGGTTCCTTCCAATGTCAGCAATTTTGTTACATTCTCTTTCTGAAACACCACATTGATGGATAACAATGGCTTCACTTTATAACCTTGCATGAATTAATGCAAATACAAATTCATTAATTTGCCTTACCTCTCAGTAAGAATCAATTAAATGTACATTAAAAAATGGTGATTTTTTTTTTTAAGATAAAATGAATTTTGAGTCCTGACAAGTCTCTTTCTTTCTATCAGAACTGACAAAAGCATCCATAAGTATTCCATGAGAAATCTCATGCTTCGCAAAACACCTCAGCTTAGAGCTGTACAGGCAATATTGACCAAATTTTTAGCACAACGTGCTGCTAATCTCCAAGCACTTTAGACTTTACACAGCGACATGAGCTTTGTTTTTATGAGGGATGTGTCCAATAACCTACACAGGCTGCATCTGTGAGTCTAGTACTAATTATTATCAACTGAATTTGTCTTTAAAGCTCAATATTGCACGGAACTGCTTCTGCTGATCTGTCAATATGTCTACAAGAACACTACATTTCCCCACAGCTGTGTGAAAAGTCAGCACCTTAAGAGACTCTTACTGTCTCTTTCTCTCCTTTCAATCTTCTGTCCCTCGCATCTTGTGTGGTGGCCAGAGAAGTCTATACAACTAATAAATTTTTTTTATTTTTAAGATATCCCATTAAAGACCAACACCATGACTGCACTGCTGCTGTTGCTCTGAGAATTGTCTGGAAAAAACTGATCAGAAATATAAAAAAGGAGACACTAACAGGAAAAGACAGAATTTGGAGCATAGCAACAAAAAAACTGCAAAAATAGCTAACATTCTGTTGTTAAAGGAGAAGAGCCTGCAAAAAAAATGGGATGGAGATGAATTAACTCATTTCAAGAAGATGCAGTATTAAGCAGGAAGACCTGTGTGGTGGTTGATCCTGTGACCCACCCTTGGCAAAAGGGCTGGTTAACAACAACTGGTAAGTTAAAAGTGTGTCAACAGCGTCTGGATTAAAAATACAGAGCTGTCTGGAGAGGGTCTTGCTCCAAAACTGACCACGTTGAAGAGGAAGTGGAATCTATGCAAGTGTGAGGGGGAACTGGATCTTTTGGATCTTAGTTATAGAAGGGCATTGGGAACTCTGTAGGTGTTCATTAACATTTTGTCAGTGTCTAGAATTGTTATTTATCTGTTGTATTGCTGATAGTGAGCAAGGTTGCATAACTCCTGGTTGCTGGTGAACAGTATGTCGTTACTAAATCAATAAACCACTTTAATCCTGATATAGCATAAACTACATGAATTGAGCATCTTTTCCCTGCAAGAATATGAAAGTCTTAATATTGACTGCAATTATGACGTAGCTGGCATGAGAAGTTATTTGTTGAGGTCATTCATACGAAAAACTGCTTTTTTTGTTCAGGAACAACAAACACAAAACATGGAATGATGAACTCACAGTCCTGTACCCTCACTGATATTTTTTATCACAATGGAAATTTTTTTGTCTCTTCAGTTTTCTGGAAAGGCCTTGCCATTTTGAAAGAAGCCACACATATTCAGAGGAGGGCCACAAAGATGTACTGAGGGCTGGAGCACCTCTCCTGTGAGGAAAGGCTCAGAGAGTTGGGGCTGTTCAGCCTGGAGAAGAGAAGGCTGCGGGGAGACCTGATTGCAGCCTTTCAATACTTAAAGGGGGCTTATAAGGAAGATGGGGGCAGGCTTTTTAGCAGGGCCTGTAGTGATAGGACAAGGGGTAA
>Ga0181612_181462_pt1 | contig 12061 bp, 8 predicted proteins | sample HoacroProtozoa21_FD_119630 | JGI IMG/M metagenome (GOLD analysis project Ga0181612, IMG submission 119630) | Hoatzin crop microbial communities from Cojedes, Venezuel. Combined Assembly of Gp0051906, Gp0051904, Gp0051908
ACCCTGCTTTGGCAGGGGTGTTGGACCAGATGACCCACAGAGGCCCCTTCCAACCCTGAACATTCTGTGATTCTGTGAAGTAACACAATTGGGTGCCCCGGTGGATTGGGTGTGGCCGCACCTTTTGGCATTGAGCACTTAATCGGAGCGTGAAAATGTTTCTGCTGCTCACCCACAGGTCTCAGCTTGGGAACAGGTGACACGTGGGGACGCGGTGCTGAAGGCCGACGCAAGACAAGTGGCAGGGAACGGTGGTGGGGCTCCAGCATGAGGTTGTAGACATTGCTCCTGATGTCTACTTTGACCTTCCGTCGCAGCCTCCCGACCTGCTGCATGCCGGCGTACGGCTCCTGGGAAGTCACAGGAGTTACGGGGTGAAATTCTTTGCTCATCACCCAACCAACGGCTCATTCTGCACTAGAAGAGTACAAATCTATAGTAGTACAAATCTGTATTAGTAAATTGTACCCGTTGTGGCTCACCATCAAAGAGGAGATCTGTTGTCGTCCTCCTTCATCGGTAATGCCAGCATGGAAACCAGTGTTGAAGTTGCCGCTAGATTTCTTGCTTCGGTAACCGTAATCTTCTCAGAAAAAAAATGTAAATAATCCTGCAGTTCTGAATCTATTACCGCTAAATTTCCTTGTGAGCGATTTCCCCATGCGCCAAGGTTTATTTCTTTCGGTATTTTTCTTGTGTTCGGGGAGAGGTTCTAGTTCTGAGCCAAAGTGATCCGGCTGCACGCTTTATTGCAAACGTTTTACTCTGAAGATACAGATATTTTATTTTCCACCACCTCCCAGACTGAAAGTTTCAGCTGTGCAGCCATAGTGAATTGCTCTTAGAGAACCACGTAAAACACAGCGGGTTTTTGTCGCCTGTTTTCCGTGCACGCTGAGTTTGAGACAACGCTGCAAACAGACGTTGGGAGTAGCCTTTGCTTACACTCACCCCGCAGCACAGATGCCCGCGGGAGCTCCCTCCGCTAATAAATTCTCGCCACAGCCGTGGGGGTTTTTGGAAGCAGATTTAAAGATAGCTGATAATCTATGCCTAGAAAATGAGCCTCAGCGCGCCGATGGTTTTCCTTCCCACCGAACAAGGAAACTTGAAATATCGGTGTGGGATGTGTAATCCTGGCCTACGGTTACTTCACATACAAAAATGCAAAGTGCCTACAGTTCCCACACGCTTACTGCGTTACCTGTTATATTTCCTGGAACTGGTTCTGGATTTCCATTTGCGAAGACTTTTTGGCAAGCCGGTAACAGCCTCTTTTACCCTGCCTCCCAGTAATAATAATATTGCCCGTTTTTTTAAATCCCGTTATGTAAAATACTCTAAAGACAGGAATCTCTCAAGCACTTTTTCCATTCTCCCTGCGGGGGCTACTGCTGCAAGACCAGAGACAGCAAGCGCGTTTCCAGTACGTTCCAGTATGAACACACGGTTCTGCGGCTACTGACGAGATTCCCTGCTGATTTTTAGTGCCAAGGTGATATTTTTGGTGTGACAGCTGCGCTCTTTCACAAGCCAGCTGTTTAGCAACGACCTGGTTCGAAACCTCGTCTAATTCGTCTCTTGTACTGTAGGGGAGGAGGGGGGAGCGGAAGAATGCAAACTGCAGCGCTCTGGATCTTTCCTTTCAGTGCTCTGGTTTCTGTCTGAAATGTTGCAAATAAGGTTGTGGGAAGGAAAAGAAAAAGCTACCACATGAACAAAAATATTTGCCTCTCATGACAGTACCTCGTGTTGCACGTTCTTGACCCTACATGAACTCTCATTTTACTCATTTCCTTTTTTTTTTTAACTTCGTATGCTATTGCCCTATTCCCTCATTTAACCTTTTAGTATCTTCCATCACGAGTATTCTGCAATAAAGCTTTTCTTAGAACTCACTTCGAGAAATTAATGCTTAAATAATTTCCTCGGAAATTCCCTTGTATGTGTTTTAGCTCTTGAGGGCAGAAAAGGCAAGTTGTGCTGTGTGTGGACCTACGAATACACAGCTCAGGAACAACGCAAAGTGGTAAATATAGTTTCAGATTCGCAGAGTTCAAGGGCAAGAGTGACTCAGGCCCTATTCTGAGAACTTTTGGTGCATATTTGAGGCCATCACTCCTTGCTCCTGCTATGACTAAGCCTAAGAAGTTTCACTTGGTGACCCTTTTCCCTCCCGAAGGCGCAGGTATACAAAAGAGTCTTAGTTTAAAGAGGGAATTTATTTTTTTTACTTTTAAAATAAGCTACAAGAAACGCAGTAAAGATAAGGTCAGAAATACAGCCGTTTGCTTGTGAAAAGTGTTACGCGTTGGACCCGCTGAAGCGACTCTGATTCTCGTTCTGATCCAGATGTTGGACTGGGCTTTCCCACACGGCAGCGAACCCCCCGTCGGGCTCCCCTCTCCAGCAGAGTGGTATTCCTCGTCCCTCTGGAAAGAGAAGACAGGCCATCTGCTCTGCCATCTTTCACACCATATCCCGAGAGAAACAGAAAATTGCAAAAATGGTTCCCAACACAGTGCAAAGAAATTTGAAATTAAAAATCCTTGTAGCTTTTGAGCTGGTTACACAGCCAGCAGTAAGCATAAGCCAATGATTCTCTTCTTAATTTCCACAACTGTACATGTATTTTTGTAAGACAAAAATTATGAGGAGCAATTTCTGGTGACGTTGTGCTTCAGTAAAGAAAAAAAGTGGATTTTTTAAATAGTAATTATTTTTTAAGTATTACCCTTAAGCTGTATTGTAGCAAAGTATTCCTAGCATATCCCTCTGAAAATAATCCACATTTCAGAGGATTTTTCTTTCTAAAAGGGGCATAGCAGCGTTAATCTTCTAGGAGAAAGGGCTCTGAAAAGCAGGTGGAAGGAGGTCTTCCCAGTTCAAGCACATGCACTGATAACAGCTTTCAGGGAGGTTAAATCCTCCCCTCGGATCGGCAGGGCAGATCTCAGATAAGCAGCAGAAATTAAGGATTATCTTGACTACCACATGAACTGTTTACTTTGCTATTTTAAATGGTTACGTTGGCTCCGTTTCATTTGTTGCCGGGTAATGCTTTCCAAAAGAGAACCGAGGACCAGACACTGCAATTTTGACTCTATTCGAGTATTCCTACCGATTCCAGCAGCAGTTCCTAAAAATAAATTTTGCTTTTGTGAGGCTAGCTCTCTGCACATCTGGCCAACACTTTGATATCAATCCGAACGAAAGGCGCTCAGTCACGAGAAGCAGTCCCTGTCGGATTATACGGAGGGTAGGGAACAGCTTCCTGCGAGCACAGAAGCATAAGCAGTAAATAAAATTACTATTTAATTTAACAAAATGGAGGTTTAAATGTTTAGGTGTAATAGCTCAGAAATCCAAAGAGGAGGAAAGTATTCAGAGGAATGACCTACCTGGAAGGTGACAGTTGAGGGGGTGACCTCAAGTGACGAGCAGCAGCGAAAATTCACGCTCGTTTTCCCCGCACGGCGCGTTGCTGAGACCACAGCTCCTTTTTCGTCGCCCTCGTTCCAGGTGAGCGTGGGCAGTGAGAAATTAATTCAAAGGAAAGCAACAAAAATATTTGGAGGTTTTGCTGAGACTGGCATGAAGAGAGACTAGAAGGGCCTGGGACATTCCTAGCATGGTTAAGAGGCGGTATGGGATGTTTTCTAGTGTGCACGACAGAGCAAGTAAGCAATTTTTTCAGGTTTTTTGAGGACGACCTGCAAAGACTGGTGTGATTTTTTCCTATCACTCTGTTTGTTAACCCGTTTCCTGTCGTCTTCGCCGGCGAGACTGAACCGTTGTTCCTCATGGGCATTACTGGTTACAGCACCTTCCAGATGCAAAATTCCTTACCCAGGAGAACGTTCACCTGCAGAAGCTGACAGCTTACCTACCAGAGAAGTATCCTCTCCTGCCTCCAGCACTCTGCCTGTTATTTGCGCTATGGCGTACCTAAATCACAGCTTTACAAACCCCGTGCATTCCACCCGCCATCGTATTTAACGCCGATTCCCGATGACGCCTGCCAAGCTGCAGTCTGGATCTCGATGCTACAAGGAGGCCAGGGAGCGGGAGCGAATTTGACTCTGCTCTTTCTGTTCCTGATCCTCAAATATTAGCCTTGGTAATCTTGTGCTAACAGAAACAAGCGACAACGTCATCTGGCTGCTCCATCGTATCCCAGAAGTCCACGCCGAGCGTGCGGGAGGGACCCCAGGAGCTCAGGTGAGCCCCTGAGCTCACATGTAGCTACTTTTGAGAACCTGAGAAAGCGCTGCCTTGCGTGGAAGCGAAGGTCAGAGCACTCGGGCCAGCCGCAAGCTGGCTCAGCTACGCAGAGCTGGGCAACCGGTACCCTCCGCCTGTGCCACCCCAGCGCTCAAGTGATGGAGATGGCTGTGCGCTGCGGCCACTCCTCGTCCCAGGCGGGTTGGAATTTCAGCTGAATTCCAGCGCCTTACAAACTGGCACTTGGAGAGATGCAGTCATTCCCATGGAGGAAAAGCCCCCCTCTCACACACCTGGATTTGCCCTTTCACAAATTGAGGTTGGAATTATTTGTGGCCACGTAGAAAATTAAGCCTACAAGGACACCCGGGTTTAGGAGCAGGGTTGCCCACGCTGGAGGAAAATAAAACAAAACAAAATGAAACAAGGTAAAATCAAGCAAGCAAGACAAGCAATCAGACTGTAATGGAAACTGTCTCATCGTAACTGTTAATCCAAACAGTTAAAAAGGCTCCGACCTCCAGAAGGCTCCTCTGGAGCCCATAGAAACCTTTCTGACAGAGTGCAGAGAGTAACACCAGCACCAACAAACCCCCAAAACCTCTGAAATGGCCAACTGATGGGCAAACCCACGCATTTCTTTCCGCCCTGATATTTCTGGCACCTTCTCATTTCCGTTGCCGCGCTGAAGGAAGAGGAACGGACGCCTCAGGTGATTCAGGGCTCAGCCTTCCTTTGCGACCGCCGTGAGCTGCAAGTCGCCTCGCAAGACTGTTGAAGTCTCCTGTTGACTTCAAAACAAACACAAATGGGAAAACATCCAAAGTTGTTTAATTCTTGAAGGATGTAACCTTGAAAGAAGTTCTTTTTTTTTTTTCCCCTCTATCTAATTCTCTCTTTATAAACATCTAACTTTCTTAAGGAGATGAAAGGGAGGAGGCGAGGGAGCATAACAAAGCAGATACTCCCGGTAGCAGTGGGCGAGCCAATGTGTTGCTGGTGACTGTGGGCACGCTACCAGCAGCACTTCCAGTAGCACACAGTGTACCATCACACTCCAAGGGTGTTTAATCTTTAGACAAGGACTTTTGAACAGTTCCACAGCAGTAGGCCAGCAGGGACTGAAGATTTGTGAAACTGAATTCAAAGATTTAAAAAAAAATGGAGCAATCAATGTTGTAAATTAGCCTGGATTAAGCATGCATTTTTGCAAATAACTAGATTAGTGCTTAAATGTGTGTATGTTCATCCCAACTTCCAAGAAGACAACATTCAATATTCCTTTGAGGTACTTTTTGGTGCATTTGAAGCATTGGTGAGAATGCAAGATTTGTGTTTCTTTATAGTTAGCTGCTGTCACGAAACATCTTCACGTCACCTTTAACTGCTCCGTAATGCTCCGTCTTATCAGGCAGGCCTTGAAACAATTCTCACTGAAGTCAGGACTTGATGGATAAACACACAAGAGCAGAATATCGACTTTTCAAATAGTACTTTTAGCCCTCAGCATAGTTTCCATAGCAGTATTAGCCCCAATTATGTGGGCTTCTGCCTCGGCTGGCCGGGTTGCGCTGCTGAGATGCAGGGCGTTTCTAGCATTACGTGATCTCTGGTGGCAAAGTCACTCATTCCCCCGCGCATGCTGTGGCTTGTCACCCCCTCGGTGGTTCCGAGACAACCGTTGAATCGGGTGAGGCTGGAAACTGCCCGAGTGAAACGACCTGGGTTAAAAATCGATGAGCGGTAACTCTCCGCTTTGAGGAAGAGGACTTTCACGTCATAAACCGGTGAAACCCCTCCTGAGGAGCTTCGATTTAGACGTGCCGTAGGATGGCTCGAAGGAAGAACTGCGGCCGGGAAACTTTGATAATCTTGTTTCTCCCTGCATACTTGGCCTTGTACCGCAGGAAAGGGATGTTGTCGGACAACAGACTTCACAGCCTTCCTGTCACAGGCAATTTTTAAACGATGACCAAAAGCCTGGTTATTCAGAATATTTAGATAAAGTTTCATCTGGTAGCTTGATCACCGAACAGAGCATCAGGTAATTGGATATCCTTATAACAAAGCATGAAGCCAAACCAGTTTTCTGTCTGGACAATATGGTTATATTGATTTTAGGAGGAAATATAAGCAGTGCTGGAATTACTAGAACATCCCTTGTTCTGTCACATGCTTGCACAAGAAATAACCTTGTAATATCCTACAGTAATCACCCAAGACATCATGGGCCTAATTTGAGAACAAATCTAATAGAGCTTACAGGTAGCCTGTTTGATATGGTTATTTTTTTTTTTGTCTTGTCTTCAGGCTCTTTGCTATTTATGCTGCGTTAGACTAAACTCTCATTAGGCACTTGAGGATCGGCTCTGCTAAAACAAAGTCTGAGCAACGAGACCAGAACCAGGCTGTGTTAGGGAGGATGTTTTGGGCTGAAAGGACTTTCAGAGAACAGATGAAAAATGAACTATGTCGAGTATTTTGGGCCAGAAGGCGTGCAGAACAGACACAAGTGATTATTCACATACCTGTGGTCAGGAAAACATCACCCAGATGCCTCTCTGTGCAGAGTTACAAACTCTCAAGGTAGGGCACGTGTCTTCCTATTACTCATGTTTAATCAAGAAGGTAATTTGGTTTATTTCTCGCACTTTCATTGTGTGTGTTCTGATGCAGTTCTTGTATTCAGCTTCAGTTTATCTCACCTTGTCCATTTCTGCAAGTTATCTGTCCTCTAAGTTGTATCGCTTTGTCTTTTGATTGCTGTAATTAATTGAGAAAGTGTGATCTGAAAAAATAAATAGTGGCTCAGTTTGCTCTGCTTTACCTATTAGCTACATTGTTTGATATGTCAATATATTTTATTAACATTAAAGGTGAAATTCAGAGTTGAAATACCACGAGCATAGAATGTGTTGCCTCTTTACACAGCAGCATGATTGAAGAGAAGGGTAATAACTACTCAGGGTGGCTTACTTAATCTGTCTTGGTGTAAAGCCAAATAAATTCTACCCTTTGAAATAAAAAGTAATTCTTAAACTACCAGTAGTTGTTAATGATTACTAGAGCTGGAAATAATCAATCAAAATCCACATGCTAGTGAGTAATAACCTTCTACAAACATCCTGAATATAGAGATTATACCCTTTATTTTAACAGCTGACGGGGTCAAGGTTAATTGCCATCTCAAGACTAATTTGCATAGCGAGAACCATTAACTTACGAAGTTAATGAACTGATGCACCCACCAGCTCAGTACAGAGGCCCCGTACTCAAGGAGAAGCTGAGGAACATCTGCGGTGGAACGCTGCGGGTCGTTTCCCAAGGGTCTGGCCCAGCTCTGGAGGCCCGGTGCAGCCCAGCCGAATGGCGTTCGTCTCCGCTCGGGATTACAGAATCACAGAATAGCAGGGGTTGGAAGGGACCACTGTGGGTCACCCAGTCCAACCCCCCTGCTGAAGCAGGGGCACCCAGAGCAGGCTGCACAGGACCGCGTCCAGGCGGGGCTGGAATATCTCCAGAGAAGGAGACTCCACAGCCTCCCTGGGCAGCCTGGGCCAGGGTTCCATCACCCTCAGAGTGAAGAAGTTCTTCGTCCCAAGGTTAGTAGGGAGAAGAAGGATTTTTGCATTGACTGGAATGTCCTTGTAAGACTACATATATTTTGAAATGAAAAGGCATATATGCTGTAGCAATTTGTGAGTGTATATGTTTATACGGGTGGACACATTTGTTTATTTCTTAATCACAGTTAAATGGGAGAATTCCAGAGGGCTTCTCTTTAGGTGTGACCGGGATCTTGCAAAATAGGCATTAAATTGTTGAGCAGTGCTTGCTATTTCAGAGATCAGTGTCCATTGTATTTTTGTTGAGGTACTACACAACTGTTCCATGTTGAGTACACAAGAAAACTACTATATTGTATTTCAGACTCTTGTGACTAATATGGGTTCCAATTGCAGAATTATACTCCAAACCATTAGCTAGTCCTTCCGAGACCCGTGTTTGTTGCATTTACTTCTTAAATTTATGGAGCCTGAAAGTAAGAGCGTAAATCCTGTGTGGCAGGTGCAGTGTTTTACACAGAAGATAGCTGATGGGACTCATGCGGCCAGGAGGAGACAGCCGAGCTAGCTCACATAGCAGAGACAGATTAGCGGCACCAGTGTGGCACTGCAGCCAGGCTAGGAGAAGCTGCTTCAAAGCAGGATGATGGAGCCTGCAAAGGCAGAGCCCAGCCTGTTTCTGGTGTCCAGACTGGCCTTGCAACCTTTCTGCAGCACTACGTCGTGCTGTAGCACCATCCCCTTGGCCAGAGCACGTGCAGAGCCCTTCTTGCTGTGGCATCTCCAGCATGTACAGTCATCTCTGGCAAAGAAGATGGCTGGTGAAGTGCATCTTCCTTAAATGACTTGCACTGCTCCCCCTTGATGCAAAGCCCCTTTTTCAGAGAAATCCTCGTTAAGGAATTGACATTCATTCTGAACTCGTCGCCAGCTTATTGACAGGAAAGCCAGTAGCTGAGCTGATAATAGCAACCACCCTTCTTGACAGTTTTCAGGCATTTAGATAAAAAACCTGATTGTAAACAGGATTACAGTGGAAATCACTGTAAGAGGATTAAATGTGGGATCCCCCGCCATGCAGCTTTTCCTTGTGAGTTACAGATGAACTACTTGTGTGAATTTTTCTGTTTGCTTTGTGCTTTAACAAAACTTGCATCTTTGGAATAAATTTGATGCTGGTCGGATCTCACGATCTCTTCAGTTCTTTGACAGTGAAAATTATCCCAAACAGATGGCTGCTATTGACGAAGGACAAAGTAACATAATAAGTAAAATATGTTTCTTAAGGAGAGCTACCTTACTTTCATGAAACGATCCTAATAGATGATAACAAAGCAGAAGGAGAAACTAGACTTTGGCTAAGAGTGAATATTCAGTGGTTTTCTCTGTTGCTTTGGGGGACACCTCAGCGAAGCGATGGGGATGCTGTGGCTGGGTCCTGCCTGATCACACCATTGGAAACTGTGCAGCTGCCTGTTCATTCAGCATCACTAAAGTACCTGGTTAAAATGTCACGGATTTGAGTGCTAAAATAACCTGGCAAATTTGTGTTCCTCTATTTTCATCTTTCATGCCCTCCAGCTACTCAAGGAGACACAGCTTAAGTCTGTGTGTTAAAAACTGTAAGATGTGGGAGGTCTAATCCAATGACCAGAAGAGTAAGCAAGAGTCAGGTTTTCTGGATGCTGTTCTTAGCTCTGCCACTGTGCGCTCATCCCAGGTGGTCATTATAACATCCATGCAGTTGTCTCACTTCATCTTTAAAACTGAAGGAATGATCCCATCTGAAAAGATTACTGAGTCTGAAAAAATCAAGACAGGATTTTCAAAGCCAGCTTGAAGATTTGGGTGTCCGATTCTTGTTTAATTTTAGGAGGAAAAGAGTGTACAAATATTTAAGCAGTTTTGACAATGTTGGTCATAACATTGGGAAGTATTTTGATGTTTCATTTGAGACACGTTAAACATCTCCAAGAAATGTTAATATTGCGTTGCCATCACTACCGAAGGCAGTAACGGGTGTCTAACTAATGTGTTGCTCTTTGTTCTGCTGCAGCGCCTTCGATGCCAGAGTATGACACGGACTCCCCCCTGAACGAGACTGACACTACCATCACCGTCATGCTGAAGCCCGCTCAGTCCCGTGGAGCGCCTGTCAGGTGGGTGCTTTGTCCTCTCTTTACAGTTCTCCCCTCTCCTGCCTCCAGGCTTCACTCACTCCTCTCTCGTTCCCGTCTGATAATGCAGCCGCTGAAAGCGAGCGCCGACTATAAGACCAGCTCTGCTGTTGGTTCTGTCTTTCACAGTCTCCTTTTATAAATGCCTCAACCTACTTGCCTCCCGCTGTTAACCTCCGGGAAGGATTACTGATAGTGTTGTGTGGGGTTATTGCCCTCTCAGCATCACTTCAGATGCCTTCGCAGCGCTGGAGGACGGCTGTACGTGCCGCTGGGTACTGTGGTGCTGTGAATTTAGCATTGCCGTGTAAAGGTGGAGGAGGCTTCAGGCCTCCGTCTCCTGCCCTCTTTTCCACGATGCACCAGGCCTTTTTTGTAGCTATCCTAAGGATGTCCGAACTGTCTTTAATGCTCGCGAATGCATTTGTTCAGATACTGGATCTGAGCACATTCCTCACGTCTGCGTGTTATCATCCAGCTCTTGCTCCTGGGCTGGTTGTGGAGTAGTGATGGAGTTCAGATGAACTCTGGTTTAGTGAGGCTTTGACAGTTGTAGGCAAGCACATTTTCCCCTGATAGAGTAGAGGATTTAGGAGCAGGGAGCTGCACAGGCACCCATGGCATAGAGCGAGGACCTGACCGCAAACTTTTCTGCCTGTCTCTGAGCTGGGTCCCATTCTTAATGCTAAGATGCCAAAACCACAGAATCGTAGAATCATTTAGGTTGGAAAAGACCTTTGAGATCATCGAGTCCAACCGTAAACCTCACACTACCGAGTCCCTCCCACTAAACCATGTCCCTGAGTGCTACTCGACTGCAGATCTGACTGTGGAAAGGCGACTTGGAGGCCTGTCATTGCTCTCTTCTGTCGAGGTGAGCTTGTACCTGGTGGGAGGCACCAGCCCGGAGGAGCAATCTTCCCTTCTGAGCCAGCGCTGCCTTTCCCATCACTGGCAGAAGCGCTGGCTGGTCGCTCGTCCGGCCACTCCCCTCAGCTGAGCATGAATTAGGATTGCTTACGATAAGAGCAGTGGATGCTGCTTTGCAGAGGTCTCCAGCAGCCATCACCTCCCTGTAGGCTCTGCAGGCTTTTACCTCGAGTTTTCACAAGATACTTTTGAAATTTTTTCTACGGGCAGTATTTTAGAAACCCACAGTCCCTTCTTTCAAGTGACATGGGTTTCTGCGCTTCACTGACAGGTTCTTCGTGCTTTTGAAGGATATCCCACAAAGTATTCAGGAGCAAATTGCTCAGACGTAAACTACTTCATTTATTGAAACATCCAGTATCGATTGGTGGTCCACCCTGTGTCGTAGCTTTCCCCCAAATTGCATTGATACTCTCAAGGAAAAAAAATCTGCTTTTTAAGACTTAACACCATAACTTCACGAGTTTTTCTGAGGAATGTATTTTAAAGTTTCCCTTTCAATCTCTGGTACTCCATATGAGCAAATTTAGGAGCCTATTTTCTGAGTCCTTTAGGGATGTTTTTCTGCTGGAAAAGAGCAGTAAAATCACACAGCTCTGTTTTATTTTATTTCTTTATATGGGGGAACATTCCTGTATCTCATTTTACCACCTGCTGTCTTAGGAGTGTTGCTATTTTGTCTTTTTATTGAAAAGTCTTGTGATTTTTCTGGAAGTCAATTTACTATACTTTAACTACATTCAGTGAATAATGTCTTTTCCAGCAAATGCATCTGTTATAAAAAATTTGGTGGAATTTTTTATAAATTTTCACTCTGGTGTCTTTAATTGCAGTATAGCCTATTATACACACATTTGCAGAGTGCAATATTTACATGCCACAGCTAAGTGATGAGATGACTTCCTGTACTGAACCCACTTCAATGACTTACAGATGCGTGTATGAAAGCCAAAATGGACCAGAGGGGGGTCTTGGGGAGAATTTTAGCTTTTTATTAACTATGACAGCCTCAGAATGTGTAAATACCTTTCTCTGTACAACCATGCAGACTGTTCTTAGCCTAGCCTCAACAAATCCAGTTATTTCAACCTTAGATTTCCTCAACCTCTTCCATTTACTTTCAGTCTGTTCTGCCCATTCTCGAATTTGTGTAAATTCTCTCGA
>Ga0181612_111237_pt1 | contig 12060 bp, 14 predicted proteins | sample HoacroProtozoa21_FD_119630 | JGI IMG/M metagenome (GOLD analysis project Ga0181612, IMG submission 119630) | Hoatzin crop microbial communities from Cojedes, Venezuel. Combined Assembly of Gp0051906, Gp0051904, Gp0051908
AAACTAGACAAATCCTAGCTAAAACAAGATGCAAATTTTTAACATCTGAAGAGTAATTAACTACTGAAATAACTTCCCAAGCAAGGAATTAGACATGGATTACCTGAAGGATCATGGGATTCCCCAGCTATTTTTTCACATTTAGGCAAATCGGAGCCAGAGTTAAAATGAACCCTGTGTTTTGAACTCCATCATAGTATTTAGAAGAGCATTGGCCAACCATGTGTCTCAGCAAGCTCATAAAGAAAGACTGAGACGCCTTCTGCTCTGAACAGGCCACTGTATTGGAGCCTCATCAAACAGCCAGAGCTCACACTGATCCTGGGCTCAGCAGAGGTGGCCGTATACTTACACAAGGTTTAAAATACTTTCAGATCACGTCCATGGGCAACTTTCTCCAAGGGAAAGCCATCACAACTTGGAGTTGTAAGAGAATGACTAAGAGCTATTTATTGAACTACCATTATTTATAAATCAAGATGCAACTTCTGCACACCTAGGATTTGTTGTGTTAAGTCAAATTCCTGCTTTTGGTTGCCAGGGTTGTGCCATGGAAGGTTAATACTGATTCGAACAAACCCTCAAATCTTTCTGGGACTTCTTCTAAATGGTCATCTGCTTTTGTTCCTTTTTATTCATTACCTATACTCACAGCCTAAATATAGGCAGGAAGAAGATCCCACATTGGTGACAATGAATTTTAACCCCAATTTTTCAACATGAGCCTATCTCTAGGATGCATTTGTTCTTATAGGTAATATTTTAATAAGCATGAAAATAAGATTTACTCTTCTACAGTACACTCAACACAAACCCCTGCAAGGAAATCCATTCAGACATCAATATTCACTGTGGGCCAGATTATCTGGTGTTCTGCATTGTAAGTGTCATTGAATTTTGAAGAAGAGAGACGTTCTTATGGAGTTATTTATGGAGTATGCACTTCTCAAAATGTTACCTAAGGGTCTGGCAATTGGCTTTACCCATGTCCTAGTCATTCTCCACTAGAACAAACACAGGAAAGCTGTCCAGAACTTGCACAAATTTTGTGATGCCATCAAAAAGCATGAGATTTTGGTCAAAGTAAGGTACCTCTCTTCCTTGGAATGGGACATAAGCTCTGACTAGTCCCTTGCACCTGCCCAGGACTTTCCAATGCTCAGAAAAAACAGTGGCACTTAGCATTAGATTTGCAAAGGAGCTGCTGGCTGACATCGATCCCAGACCACATAGTTCCCCAGGGGAGCATCCTCTGCTCCACTCCCTTTTGGGTGCACCTTTCCTGGCTGTCACCAAGAGGACTGAGGCCATGGACAAGATGCTGGAAGGCAGGGAGGACATGTATAGGAGGGATCTCTCCTCGGGGTGGGGGAACCAGCCCTGCGCCTCAGCACACAGCATCCTCCCGCCCTTCCTCCTCCCGCCCTTCCTCCTCCCCAGTAGATTAAAAGGGCCATGAAATAAACAGCAGTGGTAGCATCCAGGAGCAAAGTACTGAAGTGATTTTCCCAACCGTTCCTCTGGAGTATTTTAAAAGAGCCTGCTGCAATATCCTCCCCTGCAGGACCTGATGGCCTGGCCATGATGTCCTTGGGCAATGAGGTGCTTTGTGAGAAGGATGCTTGTACAGCTGGGGGAAGAACCACCCTTCCCAAACTGCCCTCCCCACCAGAGACACCTTCCTCCACCGGTTCATGCACACTGACCCATGCACACAGATGCAACACACATCTGTGTGCGTGTCGACATTCATTTAACATTACAGGCCAGCACTTTTTCAGCCATCCTGACCCACTACTTCTTCTGTTGTCTTTCCGGAATCAGGATTTTATCCAAGCTGACCTGGGAGCACTCCTTTCCTTCGAGTGAGATCCTTTATGAGAGGTTGTAGCAAGAGCTACTGGGCTGTGGGACTGCACTACCCTTTCAGCAGGGACTGTGTCATGATTTACGAGGTTGATTTTTCCCAGAGCTATGGAAATACCCTGACATTTCACCCTATCTCTGTTCCTGGTGTTGCAGTCAGTATTTTCGTGATTTCTGTATTCTGCCTCAAGCACAGGCACTCTCGGGAGTCACAGGACTCAGCTGCCTGGGGCATGCAGCTGTGCCCAGGGCGTCTCAGCAAGTTCATTTCTCCCTGGCCCCAGCATCCCTGGACTAGCGATGGTAATGCGTTTGCCACCAGTGTACACTCGAATTTTAGATTTTAATGGAAGTTTTCCCCTCATGGGCTTTGCCTCTATTTGGTTATTGCTGGGAGGTCCTCCAGGATCTCCTCTCTCCTGAAGGTGAGATGGGCTTTGCTAAGGATATGCTTTCCCAGGAATGCATGGAAACCAGCCAGGAGTTTAGCTCTTACCAAGGAATAGCAGAGGAAGATTTTACTCGTTTGCCCTCCCACCCCTGCTTGACCTGTGATGCTGCTGATGTGCCCGGTGCCAACAGCAGCCCGGCATTTATTCCTGCTGCAATCTGCCTTCAGACAGAGAAGCTTGTGAGGAGCAGCTCCCTGCTGGCAGCTGTGCCTCTGCCTGTCTTTCTCTTCCGGAGGGGATTTCTTTCATTTTAAAAGATCTGAGACTTTCCTTGGGGTTTGCATTTATTCACAGGTTGCCTCTGGGAGAGGAATAAATAGAAGCAGCGGAGTGGAGCGAGCGGAAACGCTTATGTGTCCTCTGCTCACGCCAGGCCTCTCTGCGGGGGATGCTGGGGAGAGGGAGCACATGGCATCTGGGCTAGGGCTTGGCTGCAGCTGCAGAACGGGGCGCTGGGTACCTGCTGGCTGGCAGAGGAAGGTCTGCTGCAGCCCGGGTGTGCAGGGCGGTGGTGATGCACAGATCTGCGGTGCACGGCAGTCGGTACCCTGGCAGGCAGAGATCCCTTGCAGGAGGCTGGGGGAAAGGCACTGGGGGAGGCCGTGGGCTACTGAGGGGAGATTGCATGGAGGGTATTTTGGTCAGGAGAGGGGTGGATGCTCTGGAAGGGGCATGGGGACTGTTTCAGCCTGGAGACAGGACAAGGGCAGTGATTTCTCCCTGTCTTTAGAGCAATGGTGCTGCTGGCTGGAGATGCTGAGAGGGGAGGAGAGGGAAGAAAGGACGCAAAGTCAGGAGATCACTCGGCTGGCAGGCCAGAGGGACTCTTTTCTGCCCCAGGATTTGCTGCTCAGTTTTTCTGACTCTGTCCCAGCCCTGTCGATGCCAGAAAATCACCCCCTTTTGCCCAGTCCCTCTTGCAAGAGCGGACGCTGCTGGGGTCCCCCAGGCTGCCCAGCACAGTCCTGGGCACAGGCTCCAGTCCTGCAGAAGAAGCTGCCCTGCAGCTGACGTGGGGTTTGCTGGTTACTGGCTGGAGCCAGACACAGGAGGGAGCTCAGCATCTCTGCAGAGAGCTCAGCATCACCTCGGGCAGGACGGCTTTTGCTGCCAGGGTGCCAGGGCCCTGTGCAGAGGGCTGCCTCCGGGTCTGCTCTACAGCACGGTGCTCATGTGGGGTGGGGTTTCTTTTAAACCTGTCATCAGGAGACTTATGAGTCAAGTGCAGCGTGTTATTGGTGCTGTGTGACTGGCTCCCTGGGAGCCTGCCTGCCCTCGAGGTGGCAAGCTGTTGCTCCTGCCCTTGGAGAGAAGCCAGCTCCGCAGCATTACAATTTAATTAAATTACTCCAGCAGCTGCAAGGGAAAGAGCTTTAACATGAGAGAGAAAATAAAACACGGGTTTGGCTGTTACCCTCTGGAAGGGAGAAGCATGCAGGGGGGGAGCTGTGAGGTTTTCCTGACTGCACCCCGTATCACACTGTTGGGGCAGAATGAAGGGTTAACATCTTTTAGGGTCTCTCAGCTCCCCCTGGGACTGGGGACACCATTGTGGGGCCCTCACAGTCCAGTGTAGGTCCAGGGCAAGGCAGTCAGATGTTTCCCTCTGCCCACCTAGAGCTGTATCTCAGCCTGACCTCTTGTCCGTGTCCAACCTTACAGCTCACCTCTCCTTGGACATGGGACACCAGGCGCCAACCTGCCGACAGGCAACACTGGCTGTGCAAAGGGACTAAAGTGCAGGTGCCCTACAGCCATAGAGACCCAAAGAAACACAGAAAAAATGAAGAGCTATGCACCCACCCCCTCCTTGTTTGCCGCTGGGGGATCCTCTGAGGACTTCTCCTCCCTGTCTTGAGTACATCCCATCCCTATGCTCAGCTGATCTAGCAATAAAACCAGACCCTTTGCCCCATGCCTTGCCACTCATTTCCCTTCATCCACGGAACTGCTCTGTGTTCTCCCTGAGTCTCCTAAATTCATGAAGATTTATGTGTCAGTGCTATCACCTCCCACTTGGAGATTTTTGCTCTTGCTGTCCTTCCCAAAGGAGTTCTCTCTGTATGTGCTCACCAAAATATCAAGGGAGAAAGGGCATGTTACTGCTCAGGACACAAGTGTTATAAGGAGAAGATCCTTGTGTGATCCTTTACCCCTAGGTCAGCTGGAGCACTGAGTTCTCCGAATCAGCCTGGTACGGGCACAGCTCCCCAAGACACCAGAGCTGTGTACTGAGCTGAAATCATGATACAGGCTTTAGCATCATTGGGAAAAATGGGATCTTCTTGATAAGAAGGAAAAATAAATGAGAACAGCAAGGATGGTATGGCAATGAAGATGCTTTAGATGCACTGAGATGGGATTTCATCACTCCAATAAAGAAAGGGAAAAGAAAGCAGAGACATTGAAACAGGAAGCAGTGCTGGTGCAAGACTGAATGAAATAATCTGGAAGTTGGAGAGTGGTGTTCATGCATTTGTGGTAAGGCCTGGAAGTAGTAAAACAGACATTCCCATTTCTTCTGAGAAGGTGGTTAGTGTAGTTGCTTTCTGTGCAGTGGCGTCCTGGCAGGATGCAATGTGGGCTGACTTCTCCAGCATCTCTGTGACCACTTGAGAGCTCTAACCTGAGAAACTTTTACCCTGGTAGTTTCTCTTCCCTGTCGTGGTATTTGTGCAGGGATGATTTCTCAACAGGTCCTGCCTCAGGGGCTACTTAATCTTTGTGCTGAGAGCTTTTCATGGTGGCATGCCTGGACTTCTCTTCCCAGGTTATCGTGGCTGCTTGTCCTGCCAAGATCATTTTCTTTTTCAGCTCCAGGGCTGCTGTGACTGGGGAGTGGAGTTACTCTGATCTGACCACATAAACATACTCCCCCTGGCACAGTACCATGTCTTGTACCTTTTCCAACTCACTTGGACAAGTCCATTACTTGGCCACCCTTCCTGGAGGGACAGATTTAGAGCTCCTGTTTTAGCTAGACACAGTGTTTCCTCAGGCTAAATTCTTCCGGAATTCAGCAAGACTTTGAGGTTAGAAGCACATCAATTAATTGATGGTGGTAGTGGTATCTCCTTGTTCCTGGTTTGGGTGAAAGAGCTGTGGGAGTGGTTGAGACATTAGGTGTTCAAGAGAGCAGCCTTCCCCTCTGCTCCCCATCTCTGCAGGCCCACGGATCAGCTACTACCCCATTTTCAGGGTGGGTGGACAGCAGCAGACATTTAAATCACCCGTGTACTGAATCAGAGACCTCCAGGTCAATGCTGTCAGAGCTCTACAGACAGGCTGTCTCATAGGGGCCGTGAGAAACCAGCATTCCCATACTGATGGCCATTCACTCACACCATGCACATGCAACAGAGAAGAACCTTGTGCCTCTGCTAGATGCAAAGGACCCTTAGAAGTGAGGCTGCAGGAATGGCAGGGGATGTTGTCTCCTCTCCCAGACTATGACTGTGACAGACAAGAAGGCACCCGAAGGTGGTAGCCATTGGCTTTCAGAGGAGGCCAAGTCAGGAAGGATATAGCAGCTTCGAGTAAGAGGTTTCACGGTCTGCACAGGGAAGGTCCAGCAGGTGATGGGCAGAGTCCATCACCAAAGCATATTTAGTCCTGGCCCATATCTGAGCTGCCCATTAGCTTGCAGACAGAGGTTATGTGCTCCAGACACTCCTGTCACCCACAGAAACATTCATGATAAAGGCAGGCAGTAAAAGCCATGGATGGAAGAATAATTATCCAGGGGCAGGAAGGGAATAAAAAGGGAAAGGGCCTTGATGTAACATAAACATCATAAAAGGCCATAAAAGCAAAGCAAAGGGAAGTGTGAAGGAGACTGAAGGTTGGCAGCAAATGTACATAAACAGAAGGAGATGGTCTGGAATAGTCTAAAAATAAGAAAGGTTATGGATGGACAGCGATGGAGAATAGATGAAGCTGAGATGAAAAAGAGCAAGGAAATAGATTGACAGACTAGATGACAGTGCTGAGAGCTGCAACCCAGAGCTATGGAGCTCTTGAAAACACAATGTGAGGGACATTTCCAGAAGGCTGAGTGAGCGGGATTGAGGAGAGGGAGAGCAGGGGGAGAGGGGCCAGAGCGCTGGTGGTTGGCGGCAGCTATGAGGCGGGGAGCATGGCAGAGGTGGGGTGGACAGGCTCAGAGCAGCCCTGTCTAAATTGTCCTGCACACCTACGCAAACGAGGAGATGGCGCTTGCTAGAAAAGTTTCAACAAGAGCAGGCCAGTGGGCAGTCTATGTCAGGAGGTGGTTGGAGACTGCCTGTTCCTGCCTGCACAGAGCAGGGGAGGCTGAGCCAGCATCAGCGAGGGCAGAAGTCTCTCTGGGTGAAGTGGAGCTGAGGTCAGGCTGAGGTGGACAGTCCCCTCCACACACTGGAGCCCATTTTGCTGTCCTCAGCATCCCTCACTCCCGGGCGTGGAAAGGCAGATGGTGAAGCGGAGACCAAGAGGAGCCTCTGGGCACTGATGACATCCGCCTGGAGCCACTGAGAGATGCTGCTTGCAGAATGAGGGTGGAAGCATCCTCCAGCTGCTGCAAGTGCCAAACATTTCTCATTCCTCATGTGCTCTTATTAACACCTCCACACACAACAGACCTGCAAGCAAGGTCTTCCTGAGCTCTGCTAATTATTAAACATACTTCTGTTAAGCTTAACTAGATGTGCTTGTTAGCTGCTGGCAGGAAGAGAATAGTGGGAGAGACTTGTAAATACACTCTGATGACTAAGTGAAAACATTGCCACGATTACAAGGCACTGGAGCCTGCTGCCTTCAGGTGTCGTTGTCTACTTTGTGTTTCAGCCTGGCAGTCAGGTTGGCCAGCATGGCCTTCTCTATTCTGAGAGAAGTTTCAGGACCCTTGCAGGAACAGTGCTGACAAGAGTGTATTATTTCAATGCTACTGCTCCTAACATCCGCTGTTGGTCACACTGAGACCGTTCACCAGGACCTTTGCTGCCCTGGGGCATGCAATGGCTCTTTGGGAGTAGCCTACCCATCACAGAGGCTCCTGAGAGCTCTCTGTAGTACTGCTTTGAAGCCATTTCCTGCTTCCACCGAGCCTGCGTCAGCATGTAGGAGATCTGGCAGCAAGCTGCACCAGCTGCTACACCAAGGAAGTGGCTTTTAGGCTTGTACACAACAATCTTCACCGTCTTTCAAGGCCACTTCAACCACACTCCCAGCATGCAGGCTGCAACGTACTCCTTTACCTACCTATCTATCGCGCTTTGTGGCAGCGAGCTACACAAGCAGGGCAATTTCTCTGCTGCTTGGTTGTTTCACAGTACCTACATTCATGATGATCTAGGAAAGGATGGCTGGAGCTATTGCAAACTCTAATAATCCTATTCAGAGAAAAGAAGAAGAAAGGACTGTACATGTAGGTCAGCCAGCTATAAGTCTGTGAAAATCTGAAACACTTCAGCTATCAGATCGTAACTTCTCCAGTGACAAATGCTGTAGAAAACATCCTGACAGGTTCAATGTTTATCCATTCTTGACTAGCTTCTTTGAAAGTAACCAAAGAAAAATCTTCTCTTGGGCTGGCTTTGAGGTCTGAAGATGACTTTTTCTCCCATGAAATCCAACTGCGACACAGGGCATCTTACTCCTTACTAACAAAAAGAGCAGTGCAATGGAAAAGGAAGGATCTGAGGGTGAAGATCAGGTTCCTTCAGTGTTTTCTGCTACAAACTGCTCTTGGCTCCATTCTTCCACCATCCAAAAGAGGCAACTCTCCAGTTTCTCAGTTCCGGGCAAAAGTGAGACTCATGAGACAGGTGACAGTGTGATTGAGATCTTTTTCTACCATGTATTGTAATTAGCTTGTCCGGGTGAGGTAAGACAGAATTGGAGTAGAAATGTTCCCAGCTAAGTCGCACAGTAATTGAATGTAAAGCCCGTTACAGTGCAGCGTGAAGGTTGGACAAACAGCAAGACAACTCTAACAGCACTGACTCAACTGGGTTGCACTTTCTGCATATATTGGGGCACCCAATTTATAATATAAATAGCAATCTATCAAGCTGCACACTGACCCAGAAAAACAGTAAGAGAAAATCCTGCATGCTTCTAACATGGCTGAGCAAATGTTGCTGCTGGCACATTCACGTTCACAGTTTGTCTATTAAGACATTTAATTTTCTTGTGTTTTTTTTACAAATAGGAGACAGAAAGAGAAATTACTCTTGTTTAGCAATGTTAGCATTTAAATAGCCTTAATTAGGCATGGGATAGATGTGCATGAGCTGTTTGTTGCCTGTGCTGCTGTTTTTTACTTGGAGACAGTTTTCTGCCAATGTGGATGACAGGACTGCATCACAGTTACTTTGTGATAGGAGAATATAGACTTTTTTTTAATGTGAATCTTGTAATTTATGGATTGTACCAAAACTCAAGGGGGAAACCTGAAAGCCATAAGGCCTGTTCCATCCTTCCTGCATGCGTGTTTTTACTAAGCTAGATACAGGACTCTGTAGAGACAGCTCCAAATTTTCCAAAGAGAAGCCTGAAAGCATCATGCCGAGTCCTCGCCAAAGCCCCTGGTCAGGGGAAATGTTAATGAGTGTCAGAAAGGTGATGAAGGGATTAGGAGACACTCTAAATGATGCACTCTCTGAAGTGATATGCAAACTGCTTGTCTCTCTCCAAAGCCCTTGATTTATACCCCTTCCCCTTAGCAAGCCTGCAGCTGGAGGAGGCAGCCAAACTGGCTTTAACCCCTGGTTTGCTAGAAACCAGACTCTGAATCACACCGTGCTGCTTTTCCACCAGAGGCAGGCTGAATGATGCATCCTTTTGTGAGTGAATGGCACAGATTTCAGAAAGGAGTGGAAGTCACAGCCAATAACCTGTGCAGCGGTGTCTCTGTTCGCTGCTGTGGAGGTGGCTGGCAGTCAAAACAAAGCCCGGAATGGCAGAGGAGAGCTTTTATTTTAAGGTTACTCTGTGCAATGTCACACAATAATATAAGCTCCCAAGATAAGGAATGTTAATAATACTCCACTTTCTGCCAAGAATAGAGTCCCTATCTACAAACCCCACCACTCTAATCAAACGAAACAAAGCTGAATGTATGAAAACAACAAAACCAGGAGCTCGGGAAGTATTCAGATTCAGGAAAGACTAAATATTTAACTTGTGAGGCCCAATGCATCCTGGAATGTACGGGGCACTCCAGAAACAGCTAGCCATTGTCCAGGGGCCACAAGGGAAAGCCCTCTTAAACAGGCCGTGTCCTGCAGGGCCACCAAGCTGCCCCAGTCACCCACCATGTTTGCACTGGGGAAGGGAGGTAAGGAGGTCCTTGCAGAGGTGAAGGGGAGGATGTTTTTCTATGCAGGGTGTCGCAACCAGGTACTGTTCAGGGGCTGTATACGCTGTAGCACAGCATGGTGTTGCTCTGTTTCTGTTTGATGTGTACAAGAGAATAGTCACAAATTTCTGCATGGTCTGTTCTGGAGATTGCATCATTGCCTTTGCTGGCTGCTGCTGCAAACATTCCACATTTATCAGCACCTAGAGAATGCTTTCTAGCTGATGGAGTGTCTCACGGCTTCTCTCTTTCATAGGGAAAAGCAAAAGATGCTATCTGTGGTCCCGCTGTATGCTCAGTGTGCACCATGAGAGCGCTGCTAAGCAGGGAAGCACTTGGGGGCAGCTGTCATGGAAGCTGGCAAAGTTCTGTGTTCACAGAAACCTGCCCAGCCTTCTCTGCAGGAATCCTGTTTCTGGGCCTGTCATGGCACTTTCATGACATCAACTGACTGATTTTGCTTGCTCTTTGACCTCTGGTAACTCTCTGGCTCCTGTCGCCTGAGTCACACCTCCAGAAAAACTAAATTCAGAAGCTCAGAGGTTTTCCTGCTGAAACCAACTTCCCAGCATTGCATCAGTGCCAAGTTGGGCTTCTCAGAGCCTATCCTGGCAACTGCTATTGCTAAAAGTTTGTCTGTGATAAAAAGATGCCACCCTGACCATCCAGATTCAAGTCATAGATCTGCTAAAAGCAGACATAACTCCTGCTGCCCAGTGCTGTATGAGTTAATCTGGAAGGGGGAGAAACAACATCTCTTCTCCTGTTGTGTTGCATCATTGGCCACCTATGCACTTCTGTCCAGGACAAAGATGCCTGGGCGTCAACAGCCCAGTAGCAATGGCCGTTCTCTGTGGAACAGGATGAGCAAGACCAGTTTGCAAAGCCAAATACATGCAGACAGGTGAAAGTGCAGACAGGCTGAGAGCATTCCCCAGTCCATGTCATGAGAGCCCACCCTTATGGAGTGAGGACTGCAGACACCTTCGTCAGATCCGCAGAGAACCAGCCGACAGCCTGTCCGGAGCAAGAGCCGTGACCTTGGTATAATGATGCTTGTCTCTTCTAATCTTTATTAGCCTGCAGTATCCTCATTCCTGACCCACAAGGCTGAATCTCTATGTGCCAATATCTTGCAATCACAATGTAATACACAAATGCAAGTCTGAAGTATCCTAGATACCTTTATAACACTAAAAATAAGCACAAAAGCAGGGCTTTAAATCCCATAATTTTTTATAGTTCTGTGTCAGGTGGATGGGGTAACCCAAGTGTGCCTTAGGTAAACTCAATGACACAGGCGGAAAGCCTTGGTGTCAGGACCTCAGTTACATGTGTTTGTGTCTGTGCGTGAACCTGGAGACACATGAACCCAGTGAATTCGGCCACATAGATAACACACTGGCATTTCCAGGGCAAATTACCCCTGCATCTCGTCCCGCCCTATCCCTAACAGTCCAGCATGAACAGTGTGAGAGGAAGATCTGGGGAAGAGAGCAAAACAAGAAGACATATTTTAATTTTTCACTGATTTTATAAATATATGCATATATTTTTTCAAGAAAAGGAAAAGAAACTTCTAGTAGTAAGTAGAGTGGACTTTTCCTGCTTTGCAAAAGTTCATCCATTGTTCAAAGCAAACTCTCCTGTCCAACGTAAACAGGGACTCTTAAAAACATTCTCATCCAAAACAATTGCCATGACTTTTGATGTTTTCGTGGTCCTTGCTCTCCCCTACTGTTTGATCGTTATGTTTTACAATATTTTTTCCCCTTCCTCACAGGCCCTGTTCCAGCTGCCCGTGCTCTGGAATTCATGGCTTCATCATCCAAACTTCTGTATTCAATGAGATACAATGGAAAGAATTTCATGACATTTATTTTGACTTGAGTGACTCCCCCTCTTGCCTGTTTACACAGCCTCCTTTCCCTCAGCAGAGTTCATAGATGTGCCTGTAGCCAGGCTGAAAGAGTTCAGCTCCAGCAGATCATCTCCTTCCTTTCTAGGAATCCCCTTCAGAGTTCTCCTTCAGGTCACTTCTTCCTTGGCATTCAATAAGAAGCTGCTGAACACTTCATTATTATTACAATAAATGAACCTTCAGGATCTGGCTAAGAACATGACGTGCTGGATACTGTACTCAGAGGAATGATCATTGGTCCTAGAACTGACACTCACAGTGCTCAAGGCACACGAGGACACGGAAGGGAATATGAAGCGCAGGAGTGGAAATGATCTTTGCACAGCTGTAAAGCACTTCTCTCTTTTCAAAGGAACAGCCTCTCCCAGCCAAGCAGAGGCCAAACTTTCTTCTGACCATGGCAGCTCGGGGAGATGTGCAGCTGAAGGACTCGAGTCCCTGTGGGTGAAAGGAGGATATACCCCTAAGAAAAACAACCCAAC
>Ga0181612_164816_pt1 | contig 12060 bp, 6 predicted proteins | sample HoacroProtozoa21_FD_119630 | JGI IMG/M metagenome (GOLD analysis project Ga0181612, IMG submission 119630) | Hoatzin crop microbial communities from Cojedes, Venezuel. Combined Assembly of Gp0051906, Gp0051904, Gp0051908
AATAAAAAAAATATTTTTTTCTACCAGGTAGCTTATCTCAAACCTTTGATGTGTGTAGAAAAGCAGGCTCAACACTGTTCACAGTAAAGTCAGTAATATGAATGAGAAAAAATAGTTTCTTACAGTGGCGTAGTGTTATTATTCAAGGGTCAGCATTTCAAACACTTCACCATAGTAGCTATTATTCAAAATAATAAAGTTCTATAATTTTAGACTAAACATTTGTATGACAATTTGTACCTAATATCTGGAGCTACTCATTAAAATCAAGTGGACAGCATTGGATTAAAGAAATAATAATACAAAAAAAACTAGCAACTAATTTATAATCACATATATCCTCCTCTTCACAAGGCTATTGAAGATCAAACCAAAATGGTTGTGTAACAGATTTCTCTTCTTTCATGATTATTATGCAGTTGGACTTCATTTTTTCTCTCTCTCAATTAATTTAGTAATTAGGCAATTTTCTTAGTACTTGTTCTTAGATACTAAGTTAAAAATATATAATTCAACTGGGAATAGTTTTGTATTATAATGGTTGAATATGGATTCTGAGTATTTTCCTTCTGATCCAATTTTCTTATAATGTAGTCATATATGAAATTTACAATGACTTTTGTCATCAATTGATTATATTAATGAGACAGCTATTCTCTAACTTACAGATTTATGAAATGCACGTTGAATTTGTGAATTACAAAAAGTTAATTAAAGTACTTAAAATCTTTATGATAAACATATTAAAGAATCAAAACATATCAAAATATACAGAAAACACAAAAATTATTTAGATTAATTGAAATTTATGTAGTTGCTTCAGTGCTTTTGTTTCCTTTATAAGATTATATGTAAGACCACAGTCATAGCAGTGAGAGATTGTGCAGGGAAAATTCCTACAAAATGAAGAAAGCCTTTTCACACTCAGAGTGGAAACAGACATAATAGCTTTAGTGGTACTGCTTTCAAAAGAGTCACGAAATTCGGTATGAACAGAGGACAGATACTGAAATTTTTGATATTGAAAACTTGGCTAAAAATCATTAAAGAAGGTATGTTTTAAGGACTAAAATTTTCTGAAGCTAAACATAAATTTTCTGGGGATATATGATTTTAACAAAGAATTAGAAATTTTGGAAAGCATATTCCTAGATTCAGCTGCAGTGCTAGGTGCTTACCTCTATTATGTTACATATTTGTTGTACTCCACACAGGAGGTTTATTAAAGCTTACAAAGGTGACAGTTTCTCATGAAAAGTGTAGAGATGTGTTTAAGTAACTACTGCATGATTCTGACAATGTGCATCACAAGAAATGCAAGCAAAGGGTCAAATTCTGTTTCTATCAGTATAGTGTCAGAACTCTTAAAAGTATGATTATTGCTGCTCACAAGCAATTACTTTAATCTTGCTTTAAGATGCAGTTCTGCAACATATCCAGGAGGACTTCTGTATCCCCTGATGTATAATATTCTACCAAGTCAATGTAAATTAAAATCTCAGTCTTTCTCTAGTATACGTCACTGATCATCTAGAAAGCAGGAATAAAAAGAAAAAATAAAATGAGACAGAAAAGCAGAATGGTTTAGAATTGTGCCTCGTCTTATATGGCAGGTGCCAAGTGCAAACGTCTCTTGTATTTATGTAGATCTTCTGTCACCATTGGGCTTCAGTCTGACTCAGAAGCCTAAGGATCATTATAATAATGATGCTTAGCACTCACTGAAGAAAACAGATATTTTAAGACTTCTTTAAGGAAATGGACCTGGGATTAGATAGTAATAAGAATCATGGAATAATGTGAAAATTAACAAAGTTAAGAAGAGGTGCTTATGAAAGACTTGGAAAATATATTTTATGGTTACTTGCTTTCCTTGCAATGAACAAAGTATAAAGAATACATCACACCATTATTTACATTGGCTTGTTTCAGATGGATTCTTCCATGCATTATTACTGTCATTATTATTATTGTTGTTGTTATTATTACTACTCCTGTTATTGTTCTGCAGATAATGCACTGTAAGATGAAAAACTCAAGAGGTATGGAGACATGCAAAATAATATCTCAGACCATACTGTCTTTGAAAATAACGCATATCACCCTTGTGAAACTACGAAGTGAATAAATTGCAAAGCTGTAATGAAAGGAGCTAGCCTTCCAGCCTGAATTCAAGTGAATTTCTCCACATCTTCCATGAAAATTATTTAAAGGAAAAATAAATTATCTCTGCAGCAATTTTATCTTCATCCCTAGGTGTTGAACTGAAACTGTGCTGTGACAATGCTTACTGTAGACAGCAATGTGAAAATGAGAGTTTTTTTACATTGGCTGAACATTACAGCTTTGCCTTAGAATTCATACCGCAAAGTTAAAAGGATGTGTGTCTGTTCTCCAGATTTCTCTTCTTCAGCTATTTTGATCTTGGAAAATTTTCCTTTCTGGTTTCAGTTTTTATTTGAATCTCTGCTCCTCTATCTGGGATGATTTTCCATCCCTTTAAATTCTATGGAATGGAAATGTCAGCTTTGAATGGAAGGCAGACGTCTTCAAGTTTTCCAAGAGCTATTCTATCTCTTCCCATCTCTTACCTACTTGGCTCTTAATCTCAGAATCACAAAATGACTGAGATTGGAAGGGAACTTTGAAGACCAACTTGTCCTAACCTGCCATTAAAATAGGGTCACCTAGAGCCAGCCAGCTTCCCAAGTACTCGTGGGTGCATTGTCAGGGCCCATGGATTTATGTATGACCAGTTTGCTTAAGTACTCCCTGATCTCATCCTCTTCCACCAAGGGTAAATCTTCCTTGCTCCAGAATTTCCCCTCATCTCCAGGTTCTTGGATTAAAAAAATAAAAATTGACATAGTGGGATTGAGTGCACCCTCAGAAAGTTATCCAACGGCACCAAGCTGAGTGGTGCAGTCGACTTTCTTGAGGGAAGGGATACCTTCCAGAAGGACCTTCACAGGCTTGAGAAGCAGGCCTGTGTGAACGTCATGAAGTTCAACAAGGTCAAGTTCAAGGTCATGTATCTAGGTTGGGGCAATCTCCAATATCAACACAGTCTGGAGAAAGAATGGATTGAGAGCAGTCCTGTGGAGAAGGATTTGGGTATACCATTGGATGAAAAATTGGACCTGAGCCAGCAGTGTGCACTAGTAGCCCAGAAAGGCAATCGTGTTCTGGGCTGCATCAAAAGAAGTGTTGCCAGAAGGTCAAGGGAGGTGATCTACCCCACTCTGGTGAGACCTCACTTGGAGTACTGCATCCAGCTCTGGAGCCCTCAGCACGAGAGACATGGACCTGTATTGGGACAAACTTTTCAGCAGGGCCTGTTGAGATAAGACAGGGGGTAATGATTGGTAATAGTTTTACACTAAAGAGGGTAGATTTAGACTGGACATGAGGAAGAAATTTTTTACAAGGGTGGTGAAACACTGGAACAGGTTACGTAGATGACCCATCCCTGGAAACATTTGAGGTCAGGTTGGACAGGGCTCTGAGCAAACTGGTCTAGTTAACAATGTCCCTGCTCATTGCAGGGGGAGGTTGGACTAGATGACCTTTAAAGGTCCTTTCCAACCCAAATTATTCAGTGATTCTATTACAAAGAATTGCCATGGGAAGTGGAAGGAGCTGATAAGGCAGTGGATTGCATATGGTTGGTACAGATTGAGAGGAAGCAAGGCTTCTTTAGGTCCCCTCATCATTGAATAATTGCCCAGTCTATCTAAATGATGTGAAGTTTTGTGGCCTGTGCTACTGCAGGAGGTCAGAGCTGATGATGGTTCTCCCTGCTGTTAAAAGCCTGTGAATTGTGATTGGTCATCCGCAGTTGCACAGAAGACATAAGAAAGCAAAAAAAGGTGATTTTGGAATGGATTAATCTTTGCTCTTACTTCTATAGCAGTGAGGGATATTAGGTCAGAGCAAGTGTTTTAGGGTCATTGCTTCTTTGGTTGCTTTAGAAGACCTCAGTAGTGTACCTCAGCAATGGCATTCTTCAAAAAGGAAAGACAATGCTACCACCACGATGCTAGCCTAACTAGGGCTGACAGGCCAAGACAGACATAAAGGATGATAAAGAATAATTCACCCTTAATTTTAAATACCATACAGACTACTTTTTCTCACTTCCAAATTTCCAGTTTTTTGTCTCACAACCAATCATGCTATTTATTTAAAAAAAAAAAGATATTTTCAGTAAAACTTCCCAGAACTACTAGCTAATAGGCAATCTTAGACACTGTTAATGGCTGCAAGTCTGTATATGTCTAGTCTGTGCCAAATGTAAACAGATTCTCAGCTGATCCAAGCTGCAAATGTGAGCATACATACTATGACATCAAAGGAGAAACTTACAGAAACTCAGTGTCTAGGAGTCAAGAATCAGCCACCCATACCTTTTAGAAAGTCTTTGCCATGCATAGCTGGATGTAGTTCCTCTGTCCACTACCCTTGCCATATGCCTGGAAATAAGGGTTCCCTGAAAGGTAACTCATCTTTCCAGCAAATAAGTAAGAATACAGCCATGCATCATCCTTGCATTTCTGGAGGCTAGGCTTGGGTAAGTCCATCGTCTCCCTAAATTTCTGGGCTGGCCTCTAGTTTCTGGAATGAAAATTGGGCTGCTGCTAGGGAAAAAGGCAAAGCAGTCCAAAATTAGGGTTTGTTCCTGGCATTAACACAAACTCCTTACCTAACAAGTCAGGTACTTGTTTCTTTGTGCCTCAACTTCCCTGCCTATGAAAATGAAGCTAATAGCTCCTTACCCATTCTCAAAGTGCTTAGAGAATTAATTTACATCTAAAGTGCTTTGAGCTCCTATGACAGGAATTATTACAGAAATATGAAATGTTCTTGTTATTTTTCCAGAGAAATAAAAATATCCAGTCACTCAGCCAATTGGCAAGACAATTCAGATGCTTTTGACTGTGGATATCTCTGTTTTCCAGCCTTCAAAAGGGTATGTCCAACACCTGATAGCTAGGTTTGGTTTCCCTTCTCTAAAATGAATGATAGCTGTGTTTTTAAACAGAGATAAGGCAAAAGGGGACAGTGGAGGATAATGGCAGCAGTTCGGGCTGTCTCTTTTGGCTTGGCCTCAGCCCTCTTATCTCACCTAATGGCAGAGTGGGTGCCAATGTTTATTTGGCCATTCTCATTCACCAGCTGCTCCTGTACCATGGTGTTTTTCTTTCCAGATGGCAGCACGATGTTCCACGATAAAACTGACACAAAAAACAATGCAAAATTTGTCAAAGAGAGGTTCAGCAAGCATGAGAAAAACAGCTGATATCTTTCAGAGCTAGCCAAGTTGCCTGACCTTGATGCCAGAGTAATTATGATCTGATTTGAACAGAGGGTAAGAAAAAAAACGCCACAGCCAGATTTATCAGGTATGTTTCTGGAAGAGGGAAAAAAAAAAGTTAAAACTCCTCTCCACTTTCTGGCTCTGTGACAAAATCAATTGCTGCAATCTGAAAAAGCTCCCAGAAGTCCCATATATTAGCAGGTCTTGCAAACTACTACATGCTGGTTAATTAATGTCCTTCTAGATACATATTTTATTCAATTATACTGTGATCTCATTCAAAGGAACACTGAGATGACATAAACAGCTGTATTTTCCTGGGTTTCATCTTTCATTTATCAATATTTAGAAGTATTGAATAGAGATTTAGTATTTAAATAATATTTATGCTTTTGAAAAATAAATATTCTCTCCAAACTCCCAGTTAAATTATTTCCAGAGATGTAATGAAATTGTTTATTAATTTAATGTCTCTGAAGGCTAGATATTTTTTCCCTACCAGACTATACACACAGACATAGGATACTTTTTGTCTTGCCTTAAGATCTATTGATTTTAAAACCTAATTACTTTAAATTACACATTTCCAATGATCCTTAAAAAATAACCAAAAATACTACTTCACTTAAATGGTGAACCCTTCCAAAAATCTCTTTTACATCTTGCAATGGCAATTCCCTGAAATATATTTTTTTCTTGTAGATTTCCTATTTTTGTGTCCTATGTTCCGATCTTAAAGTCAAGTTAATCATGTTGAATTCTGAGTACCTATAGACGTACATGTGATGATCCAGCTGCAAGACTCGTATCTTCGATTATAGGTTGTGCAGGTAAGAGACAGCTTCTGCAGCCCAGATGCCGAGCCCTCTTACCCGCTCCATGGATCTCCTACTCACCAGCTAGTCCAACTTGACACTCCCTAGCAAAGAGCTGCATGCACTCACATGCCTGTCTGACAGGCACCCCACACTGGTGGGTCACCCTGAATACTAGCACTGTCTGATACTCCTGCCTGAACCCTGGGCCCCCTGCTCACCTGCTATATCCCCGTCAAGCTTGCTAGCAAATTACGTGTGTGCACCCCGACACACACTAGGTTTGGGGAAGACACAAACACTTTTCCCTACTCCCCTGCTGGCACCAGGCACCTGGGCTGTGACTCCCGCCACCAGTGCTAAGAATCTTACTCACTTCACTCCTAGTGGTTTCCCCCGGCAGCTGTCACTCGGGACACACTGCTCCCATCCCAGCAGCTGGCACTGAGGTCCCCACTTCCCCCAGCTGCTGGTGCCGCAGGTGAGGGGCACCTACACTCCTGGCCTGAGTCGGGTTGCTGGCACCAAATCCACTCTTAGCCTGTTCCCCCGGTGGCTTCCATGCAGCCCTTGCAGTATGCATACACTCACAGGGGACAGAGTGAGATTACACAGAGAGACAGTTAAGAAAGTGTTTAATAGGAGAGGACAGACTGCAGTCATCAGGTGCAGGGCTCGGTCAGACAAGCATACTGAGCAGTGATGATTTCCATGTGGCAGGCCTCTTTTACACCCCTTTTGGTCTATTCCACCCTTTGTATCTCCCTAGTCCCCTCTCCCTAAACATTCCTGCATGAATTTTGCATAGTCCCACAGGACTCCCTCAAATATCCCAAATTTTCCTGTTCATCTTGTGTCCTCCTCCTCCTCATCAGTTACAAAGTCCAAGATGTCTCCTTCTAACATGATGCCTGGTAGTTTCTTAATGGCCCATCAATTCGCGCCCAGAGAATTCTGATCTTTGGTACTGACTTGTTATCACTTGTCTACAAGGTCTGTGTCTCTGTGAGTTCTTGTTCTACCTTTTTGCATTGAAAGGTCCTTGACTGAATATGCTTAATGAAGCAGATACTCCCACCTTCGAAATATCCTTACAAGAGTGACTCGCTTAAAGACAGACAGACTTTTCCACATGCTGCTTTTAATCTTCTTGAAACAGAGCTATTAGTAGCTGCCCTCTTCTGTTTTTAAGGGAGCCGTGAGAATCAAACAAATTGGAAGTACTAAAATCAGAAAAGTAAAATTAATGCTTTACTTCAATAAAATACTGTGCAATAAAACCCAATTATTCTAATGAGAACTCAAAGATCCTCACCCAATTTTTAAATATTTTGGTCCGAACTCCTCAAATTCATACGGTTAACCTCTTCCAGTTCACCTACAAATCACTACTGAGGAATGCTGAAGAGGACTGCAGGAGCAGCAAGCCTGCAGAAGGAGACTGAGCCCATGCTCTGCCAATCGCCCCATGGGTGCTTGTCAGACGGCAGTGGAACAGTTCCGTGTTTCAGTTTCTGCTCATGGCAGCTTGCGGTTTAGTGGCTACAGACAGCACAGCTAAATGTCACAGTGCTCATGTTTGGTTCACATGTGGTGCCTGAGCTTGTCATCTCCAAATGAAAAAAAAACCATGACTTTTTCTCGTTTGAGTTAAAAAGCCAGAATTTTTATTGTGGAAATGATAGCAGTTATACAACTTCACTCGTAGCCTAGCCTTTATGAGAATGACAGAGAAAGTTCGACTACGGGTGCGTGTTGTCTTCTAGCTCCATCTCTGCCAGCCAAAGAAACGGTTGTTCCCACCTGGTTATCGCTACCCTCCCCTGTTCACCCCCATCCTCCTCACAGCTGCCAGCCAAGCAGTCCTGTGCCGGAGCACTTCCCATTCCTCTCAGAACAAGGTGGCTGATGGAGCTGTCCTGGGGCATGAGGGAGTCCTCATACCAGTAATTTAGGTGATAGATCTGAGGGAGAGGTAACATGCAAAAAGTGCTCTTTGGCTGACACCGGGAAAAGATTGATTGTGTCAGTGTAGATTACAGGAAGAGTTAGTTCATTTGCCATGATGGCAAAGAGGATGACATTGTCTCAGTTGTGCGAAGGCTTTCAGGCCTCTGTGCCTCAGAAGTAGGTACTGAAGGTATTGAAGCATTAGCAAAAGCTTTCCAAAGGTGCTAGGACAACAGTTCCTGGTTCCTGGTTTACCATTTTACTGAATATTCCCCAGGCTAGAAGGAATTACATGGAAAAATTTTACTCATTCTCTTTTGGTTTTCTCCAGTCATTTTATTTGCAGCAAATGCCAGCACATAAGCCTCTTAACATCCCAAACCCGAGCTTTTGTAAAGAGAACGAGCACAGATAGGTCATTGCACAAATCACCATTCCTGGCGTGTGACTTCTCTAGTTGTAAAAAGAAAAGGTCATTCCCTTTTAAAAAAATGGATTCACTTTGCAGATACTTTCCTTGCAACATCTGTATCATTAACTTTTACTTATAGGATTTCTCGTAAGAATCTGCAAAGCCATCTTAGGAGGACCTGACTGGAACAGTACTAGCCTCAGTCAGGCGTGTTTGAGCACTGCCACCCAGTTATGTACCACAATTATGCACTACTTCAATCACTAACACCTAAGCAAAATGATATGGATAGAAACCACTAAATACCTGCAGAAATCTGTGATTCAAGTACGCAGGTACTCAAAAGCTAAAATAAAATCTGTGAAATCCTTGGATTACCACCTAAATCTGTGTGTCACCTTATATAATAAAGAACAATGCATCAGTAAGAAAAAAGGCTAAATTCATCAGGTAGGTTACGTATTTTTTTTCATTCGGTTGCACAGTTTTTTATGTTTTGGTGACACAGAAGATATCTGATGCCTGACAAAAATCTCCCTTATACATTCTCTAACTGTATTATTTCAATTTATTGGTGATATAAACCAACATTAACTTTTTGCCACCTCTTGTTGTTGACAAGACTCTGGACTGAATATTTTTAGTCAAACATTGTAAGCTTTCATTCTTACATATCATTATCAATGGAACAAAATAAAACAATAAAGAGTCAGCAGAGTAACTGAAGTGCAGTTTCAGACCATTTGACGTACAGCAGCCTTTCCTGGCTGGCTAGCCTCAAGGAGGGGTGTTTTACCACATGATAAAATGTGCATCAGCTCCCTCTCTAAAAGCACATTCCTCTTTGGAAGGCTGACAAGGGCCACTTATCTTGTGCTATAATTCTGTCTGTGCCAGATTCATAAATGAAGTGGTATTTCACCCTAGACTAAGTAAGTGAGTTAGATGGACTTTCCCAAAGGAAAATCAAATATTCCAAGGCAATGAAAGAGTTAAGAAGGTCATAGGATTTGCCAGCCATCATGAAGTAATTCTTTGAGTCTACTCATCTCAGAATGACTTCAGATTCTGGACAACGTCCTTCTTCTTGAGATTCCAACAGGATCAGAGGACTGTCTCTATAAACAAGATTAAGCAGTAGCTGACTCAATGAAAACTTAGTGCTAATTCAGGAAGTCATTCTAAGTTACTGTGGATTTCCTAGATTCTCAATTCCTTCCAACAAAAATGAAAATCTTTTAATGTTATGGTTTAGATCACATTTACGCTTAAAAAAACCCACTGTGTAAAAACAACTTACTCGATCTATTCACTGGAGTGCCAAAAATACAGAGTTTTTTCCCCTTTTCAAGCTCTTTTTCAAAACTGCTTGGCAAAGGGAAAGAATCATAGCAGCTATTGTGGCTCATACATCATAGGAATTGTCAAGCAGGAACTAAATGTAACTGCTGTGTTAAAAGTCACCTAGTGAAATAACCTTTAAAGCTGCATATAAAGCAAAGACTTCAGTTTCTAGACTGACAAAAGATTTGTTTCATACCAGCAAACATTGACCTTTTTTTCACATAGACCTCAAATTAATCACTATTCTATTACATTCAGATATGTAACAAAGGACATTCCCTTCTAAACAAGATTTTGTTTTCCCTTTTCCTAGAAGACCCTTCCCAACTAGCACTGCATTAGAGCAATTGGTCATAACCTGTGCTGAGGAACAGAGTTTATATAGAGAGATAATTCTTTATTTGTCACATTTCAATCTTCTGTGTTCACTCCTCAATACTCACTGTCATCTTGGTATCCAATCTCATATTTTGAAAGTAAAATTATTGATTATGCAAGCAGAAAATTATTATAAAGACAAGTACTGATCCAAAAATATATTTCGTAATTTATCTTAGCATCACATAGGTGTTTCCTTTGTCCTAATTTTTATAACATCTCCACTTTGATTCTATGCAAAATGGCTATTTTACCTTCTTTTTATTTCATGAGAAGCACTGAACTAATCAGAGTTGCAGGCAGTCTTTGACCCTTGTAGAAATTTCAAAAGTCTTGAAAGGTTCCCTTAGGCCAGCTCCTGAATGTGTAACTCTCAACCCCTGGACGTTCCATAGCACACAGTATATGCTCACAGAAACTTAATTCTGTTGTCAGAGATCAGGTTTGCCAAGTTTTGGTAGTAATTACCTTTCCGAGCCCATATAGCAAAATGAATGAGACATAACATCTGTTTTCTGGTTTCTTAAGTAAACTTATATTGAGTGAATTCAATCATTGATTAACTGTTCAAGCCAATGAAACATCACATTTTTCAAAGTCAGAAATTATTACAGTTTCCATTGAGCCTATGATCTAATTAGAACTGAGTGGAAAACAATTTTCTCAGCCTGTTAAAATGTTTGAGATTTCAAGAATTTTCCCCAAACCACAGAACCTTGCAACAGCCTTCCCAGTGGCTGGAACCCCCAGTCTACTGTATGGAAGTTCAAAACCTTCCTACCCTTAATTCAAATCAAAGAATGTAGGTTTCCCACATCTTACTGATAGCCAAACCACTAGGAGGTTAGCTGTGACTCTGCTGGTTTTGATCTGAAATGGCGTCATAGTGATGGGGATGGGTCATGACTGATGTGAGGTTTGGGAAGCAGGATTGATTTTGAGGTTTGGGAATGGAGCATTACTAATTATTGGACAAGGTAATTCAAATCACTGTACTCATTTACTTTAGGGATATGAGAAGGGACTAAAGTAGATGAAATCTTTGCTGAAAAGATTCATAACAAACCCATCATTTCTGAGCTATAACTACCACACATTTGTATTTTCTAGGAATTGTTCTTTCCTAGCTCCAACAAAGTTTTCTGGAGATGGATTTCTGATAAGTACACCCCATGTCCGGCTTTATGAAAATCCTGCAAAAAACATTCTGCTTCCACAGAATGATGCTGCATCTCCTTGCAAATGAATTTTGATCAGAGTAGATTAGAGAGAGGCAGAATTGGGAGAATGGAGAAGGCTTTCAGGATGGACTGGAGGCTCAGAAATCCATAGATAGGAAAGAATAGGAGTCTAATGTGGAAAGACCAGGCACTAAGAAAGATGTGGGATGTAGAAAAGAATATTGTGAAGAATGTAGGAAGGGCTGGTAAAGGGGTGGGAGCAGTTTGGTGTCAGAAAAATTTTGGAGCCATGGCTCTGGTGGAGCATCTAAGATCTAAAGTGGTGACGTCGAGATGGTGTTGGGAAGTACCGGGGGCCTCTGGAGCTCTGATCCAGGATGGTTGGAGTTACAAAGGAGTGCTATTGTATTTGAACACCATCAGCCCTGATTTGAGAGAAAGGGGATGTGTATGTGAATGATGCCTTCTCACTTCCAGCATTTTACTTCTTAGTCTGTATTGTGCTGTCTTCTTTCTCGACTTCATAAAATGTAAAGTACAATTTTCTCTTATTGTCTCATCCATTATGAGACCAAAAGGACAAATTTGTAGTGTTGTGTCCTTCTGTTTCCTCTTAAGTGTCCCTCCTTCCCTCTTGTCATCAGATTCTTTACAATCACTGCT
>Ga0181612_111127_pt1 | contig 12059 bp, 4 predicted proteins | sample HoacroProtozoa21_FD_119630 | JGI IMG/M metagenome (GOLD analysis project Ga0181612, IMG submission 119630) | Hoatzin crop microbial communities from Cojedes, Venezuel. Combined Assembly of Gp0051906, Gp0051904, Gp0051908
CTCTGAGCAACCTGGTCTGGTGGAAGGTGTCCCTGCCCATGGCAGGGGAGTTGAAACTAGATGATCTTTACGGTCCCTTCCAACCCAAACCATTCTATGATTCTGTGATTCTATGAATGTAGAGTGTGTTTTGTTATGAATACTTTTATCTGTCTTAGTCCAATAATTGTAACATAGAATAAAGTGATAGAGCAGCAGGAGAGAATCTTTGTTTGTGCGCAGCTGCAGAAAGAGAGCATGTGAATCTGTCAAAATTGCACCACTTTGGATTTTCTTCAGTATGTAATCGTTTGCTTCTCGGCTGTTGCACTACTTGCCATTTCACTTTGTGTTATTTCAGTTGAGTTGAGAAAAAAGATAGAGGGTTTCCTTATCTCTAGGGGCTGATTTTCTTGGACTCAGTAGTTTGAGAAGTTGGACAGTGATTTCCAAAGTATTGTGCTAGAAAATGTTAGCAAACCCTTGCAAAGCAGTGCCAGAGTACTCTTATTTTTGTTTTCTTAAAAGCAAAAAAATAAATGTTTTAAAGATGCTGAAAGGTACTTCTGAGTTACTTAGATTTATTCATTAATTTTAGAAGAATTACAAATTCTGTCCCAAAAGGCTGACCTCCTCAGACAGAAACTTTGCTGGAGCAGCCTTGATACAACAGATGGGCTGGAACAGCCCCTCGTGGGGGATGGGGATGTGGTGGCACCTTACCAGCAGGCGGGTTTGTTGGATCAAGAGCCACAAAGCCTGGCACGGTGGGCTGCTTCTCTGCTGCTGAATGAGCTAACCTAGGAACCCCGATGCATCTGGAATTGTTTGTAAGAGCTGCTTGAAGAGGGGAAATTCTCCTTTTCTTTAAGCATTGGATGTTGTTTCTTTTAAAGAATACTGACTCTTCAAAGCAGAAGAGGGGGGAAAGTGTTTGGGGGTGCTTCATTTCCTCCAACATGTGTGTTTTCACTATGTAGGCAAAGGATTAGTCTGAGGATTCTTGCATGTGGAAATGTTTCAGGTGGGTTTTTTTTTAGTGTAGAGCAACCCTTGATAGAACAACTTCATAATCTTGACGTACTCAGAAATGATCAATGTTAAAACCTTTCTGTATATATCCTATGCAGTTACTTTGTGTGACTTTGTAATTGTCTGTATTTATTTGCTTTCTGAGACACAGTAATTGCTTAAAAATTCCAGGGATACACATGTCCTTTTGGCATTTTCTTTACATTTTAGAAAATAAGTTAGGACTGCACAACTTTGTCGCTGAAATTGCATTCCCTGCAGGAGCTGCAGTATTCACCAAGGTTGTATAATATCACAACTTGACCTTTTTCTGCCACATAGGTTTTTTCCTTGTCAGGAAGAAATTATGAAGACTTGTCACCTTGTTACATTAATAGGCAGTTATGCTGCACAGGTTGATATAAAATACAGGCATACTAAAATGGGTAAACATAAGCAAATATATTTAGTAGTTATCATAATCTATGCAAGTGTTCTTTTAAGTTATTGAAATTAGATTGCTATGCCATGAAAACATGACTGTCATTGCCCAGCACCCAGGCTTTGGTAGCTTGGCATTTGGATTTCAAGAATCTAAATTTCCCTGGTTTGTTTTCCATAGAAATGAAATATGTTGTTTATTTATGGATAAACATTAAGCTTCTAGTTGAGAATGTATAACCAGTGAGTGCAGTAAGCAACCAGAAGCAATGCTGGGGGCAGAAGGTGCCTGTTTGTGTGTATCAGGCAGTAGACATCTCCGTGCTTTTATGTGATTCCTTATTCTTTGCTTTTTTAACCATAAAGCGTCAGTGCATTATACATTGCTGCTGGCCATTGGCAGTTTCTGACTTCCCAGTAGAACTGGATTTTGAGAAAATTGAGATGTGGGGAGTTAAAAGTGGCTTCCTGTAGCTTTGTCTGTTGGAAGTAAATAGGAGTTTCATAGAAGATGTCAGTGGGCCAAGACTTGACATTTGTTGTTATTTTCCGGCCCTTAAGAAGAAAAAGAAAGAAAAAGAAAGGTGGTATTGGGAGATCAGAGACTGTATGACTTTGGTGACTAGAACAGTGTGGTACAATACAAGTTTTGACAGGCAGTTAGCAGTTTAATTTAGAGAGCCTTGAGAAGTGAGGACACATTAACATTAGCATTTTAATTCAGACAATGACTGTCCTTCATGACTCTTCGTCTCTCCAAGATTCGCACCCTTGCTGGGATCTCAGAGTGTGCAGCTCTTTCAGACAAACCAAGCCTGGATGAGGTGTCGCAGTCGCTAATGGGCAGGCAGACCACGGAGCCAGGCTCAAAACTCATGTGTATGTAGATACCGAGTCCTCAGCACCAACAGCTTCACTCTGGATGTCCTCTCCTGCTTGCACCAGGAGTTGGGTGTGTAGGCATGACCTCAAATGCCTGTGCTGGGGGCAAAGAGGAGCTGAGGAAGGGAGCTGGGAGGATCCAAGTACCTTGTCTTAGCCAGCGATCGAGACCGTAACAGCCAGCCGTAGGCGCAAGCATTTATCGCTGGTAGTGTCTTAAATGGGTTAAGCACTTTTGCAAGTAGTCAGTTGAGCATGTTGTCCATTACTGATTAGAAATAAAAAGTGGTTTATGCTTAGAATAGAAAAATGTGGACCACTAAGGTTTCAGGGGCATTAAGACAACAAGGGGACATTTAAAGCAAGCTGCATTTTGACCAGGGAAAAAAAAAAGTAAGCTTTGACATTTGTGATGGTTATTACTGTGTGAAAGCCTGTAGGCTGCTAGATGTTTGAGGGCTTGAATATTAAGTATTTCAATCAGCACAAATTAATAGAACAAGATGAAAAGTGCTTCTGCAGCATGAACAAAACTACTCGTGTGTTTTCTCGAAGGTTTGTTTAGCTGTCCCTGAAACACAGGCACAACATCTGTGTTCATCTGATCTCCGTGGAAAGTGGTAGAAGGCTTCCTTTTTTTCCCCCCTTTTCATTTTGCTCAATTGATTAATTTATGAATTACTGTTTGTGTGGAATGGTTGTTTCCTTTTAGAGAGAACCAGAAACTTCTGTCCAACTGTTGGGTGCAGATCCTCATCCCTGCAACGTGGTGCTAAGGCATTTCGTAGCGCTGGCAGTCTGGTTAAGACAAAAGTAACACGATAGAAGAGGTTTCGGGCAATTCAGTGAAATAAAACTGCAAAACCTAAAACCAGGAGGTTGCAAGTGTCACTTGCAACGTGTTGGATGCCATAGATGAGTTCTGTGTGACCTTTAACTGGAGTGAAAACATACTTGATTTTTGAGCTATCTTTGCCTAGACAGTACACAGCATGCTAAAAGCCTACATATTTTGGCAGAAGAAATACAGAGCACAAAGCAACGGCTAGAGTTGAAAGCCAGATTGATTTGAATTAAACATGCAAACCCCATTTCTAGCAGAATGTGACTGACCATTGAAAATACAAACAGCCAAGAGAATGGCGATTTGTCTCTTTATGTCTTTCCGTCAGAACTTCAGTCAAGCGCAAGTTATGCCTTGGTTCTGCCTGATTTGCCAGGGTAATTGGGTGTCAGTCTGCGACTGCATTATGCAGGAGGTCACACTTCGTATTTGTTATGATCTTTTTTGATTTAAAATCAGAAACTATAACATGAGCCAAATTGAAATCAGCGGTGTTCCTATTTGTCTCTCCCTCCACTCGCAGGTACTACAGTGCTACCATTTTGCAGATGTCAGGAGTTGAAGATGACAGGCTTGCAATCTGGCTGGCTGCACTGACAGCATTTATAAACTTCGTTTTTACTCTCGTGGGAGTCTGGCTCGTTGAAAGAATGGGCCGCCGGAAACTTACACTTGGTAGCTTAACAGGTGAGTGCTTAATTAGTGGATTGTATATTCCTCATAATTATGGACAAAGTGAAAATAATATTTCAAGTACTGATTTTGTCAGAATAGCCCTCTTTAAAATAACAATGTTGACCTCATCTTCTGCCTGAAATCATATAGCTTTTCAAGACTAATATTAGAGTACCACAGCTAAAGGCTAATTTAAAAAATAGAGGTTAACATGTTATTTTTTCAGGTGTGGTTTCTTCTTCAAGCCGTGTTTGACAGTGTTTTCATTTAGCTTTTTATGCTTTTTTTCAGTATAAGGAATCAAATGCTTGGAACTTCACAGCTGGTTAGTTTTTAAATCTCATGTGTGTATATGTGATATGTAATTTCTGACTTATCAGTTGGAATTCAGAAGATCTTATCAAGAGCGAACGGAGAAAGCGTATTGCATAGCTATTGCGGTGCTTTTTAAAAAGTAACGCAGTTCTTCGCACAGTTAATCTCAAACACAGTATAGTAACTCAACTTGAGTATATAATCTCAAACACAAATACAGTAAATACCGTACCTGCACGAATATGATTTTAATTCACCTCCTGTATGAGATACTACAAGACAGAATTCTGGATTTGTACATTTTGTCCAAATATTCAAACACCATAACTCATCACGTAGTCATCTCTTGGAAGCAGGAAAAGGCAGAGTGAGCAGCCTTGCCTACGCTCAGCCACGTCCTGCCATTCACCTGGCGAGTGCCTGCTTGCTCCGGCGTTTGGTGCTTGTGCTGGCTGGAGCGAGCTGTGACTGATACCTGCCTCTGGCTGCAAGGTTCAGACGTTTCCAAGAACAGGATCTGGAGAAGATAAACAGTTCCCGCTCTTCTTGAAATAATGTTCACAAGTGTGTAACTGGGAAGGTTTAATGTCTCCATATTTTGTTCTGTTGTCGCTGTCAGGGATCCAAACTTCTAGTTAATGCGGCACAGCAGAGGAGGGGACCACCTGCCAAGTCGCTGGCCATCTGCAGTTCCCAAGGGAGGGGAGTTAGTCTACACTTGCAGTGTCGGAATGCATTTATAGAGACAGAACAGTGGTGGCACAGTGTCGTATCTCGTTTGATACACAGTTACCCAAAGTTGTGAATTAAAACATGCAGTCTGGAGGCAATTTGGTATTTCCAAGTTATAATAAATGTGTGTTTGGAGCTCAGAAACCTCAAGTGTGTTTCACAATCCAGGTTCAGAAATGTAGTCATGACAGAGAAGATCGGAAAAGTGTGTTCCTCAAGTCTTAAAAAAAAATGAGCAAAAATCTCATATCACTACTTTTATCACAGTCTACCTCCAGAACAGTTAAAATAACTCTTCCCTGTAAGTTCTTCTGTGTCTCAGCCAGCACCAAGCCTTTCAGAGGGGAAAGACCCAGTTCTGTACCATTCCCTATGCTCAATATCCTTTTTTGCCCTGTGGTACTTGTCTGTTTTCTTGTCTTTCTGCAAACTGGATCTCTCCTCGCACTGCACCGGTACTTCTGGTTCTTGGGTGCTGCCTCTCCTTTATACTCTCGTGGAATGGAGTATTTATATGTTTATATATTTGGCCCCGATACCTCATACATCTGGCCGGCCCCTCAGGAGTTTATTGCTCATCTGGACCCAGCTTTATAGGTGTGATTCCCACGTGGACTTTTCATACAGTCATGGAACTCTCTGCTTTTTGGCTCTGGTTAACATAGATTTAAAGGTCATACATTTGAAATGTAGGTATAGATGTCTCTTACAAAGCATATTAGTCATAGAATAGAGAAGGATATAGAAATGAGCACAGAATTAATGAAGGAGAATAATATAGTGAAGAGTTATTTGTTTATGATATTTGGACAGAAAGTCCAAAAATATTGTTGGTCCTTCTGTGGCCAGTTGCCAGTCTGCAGCATCACTTGGTCCATGCGGCATTGCTTGCTCTATTCCTTATCATACAGTCCCTCCATAAGGAAGATACAAATAATGACAGTAATGAAATCATGTCACCTCGCTGTACTATTTAGAGTTTTTTTATGCAATGTTTGACACTGATTTAGGTAGTGGCAAATACGATGTGTTTTCCCTTAGCAAAAAATGTCTATTTAATAAAACACTAATTGCTAAATCTGCTGATGGATTTGTTTTCCACAGTGAGTTTTCTCATGGGGTAAACTTATATTTTACTGCTCTACTTTAGTTTGTGTTTCAAAGGACATTGGCTTTCACGCTGGGTTACTACTGGCTGCTTCTCTGGTCTTTGGAGAAGCCAGGTGTGCCCCAGTCTCCCATTGCACAGAATGAGAACCAATCTGCTACCTTTACCTGCTGCTGCAAGGGTGTGGGCTTTTTTTGGTAAAGATTAGTTGATTTGATGTTTGCTAGATGATAACCTATGAGAATAATCAGTAGAGAGACAGTAGCATTAATATTTTGATTAAAAGCTAACATACTCTAATTTAATTTTGTAAACTCATGCAGCTTTCCCTGCTTTCTGAAAACATTTGGGAGAGTTATTTTACATTTAATTGACTATATCTTTATAATTTTCAAAATATTAGCAACTTCTGAATAATTGAGCCTTTCAGATAGATCCAGAAGCATTAGGAAAATTATAGTAAACTGCTTCTGCCAAAAAAGAAAATTAAAAAAAGAACAAATCACACCTGTTCAGTTCTCTTTATGACAGTTACTGATTCCTCTTAGTTTCCCATTCATTTTGTATTTTGGCATCAATTTTTTGTCTTTCTTTTGCTGTTTTCTTCAGTTAATTGCTTTCTTCAAAGCTGTTAATTGGGAAACATGCAGGAAGACTAACAAATGCAGTATCCATTTTATTTGTGTTTACCTTTTTCCCCCTCAGGAAAAAAAAGTTTGGAAGCATGGTGGTACTTGGGCATTGGACAATTTGTGTTGCTTTTTGAAACAGAATCTAACGTATCTTCCGGATATTTCCTTTTTTTTTTTTAATCTCAGCTAATGATGTACTGTCATTATATGGTTTTGTTCATCATAGACAAACTTCCCACAGAATGAAAATATATAATAAACTTTATTTGCCAAGTTTACATATTCAGTACTTTTCCAAAGAAATAAAACATTTGCAGAGGTACTAAAAGTGAGTGATAGTGTATTTGGTTAAGTTAAAAGACAGACAGAGCATATTTAGAATGAATATAAATAAGGTTATAGGCGCTGTTTAAAGATATTTGCTGTCTGGTTTATGGCATTTTGAAAGTACAGTAAATCTAGTGCAATAGCCAGCCTGCCCAGAGAACTGGGATTATTAGTGTACCTACTAGCTGTAGCAGTGCAAAGCCAAGTATAGAATAAACTGAAATCACGTTTTATGTGGGTAGGTGCTTTCTCCACATACGGTTTGTGATGGACGTTAAGGTGTTAGCTGCCTCGGTTCAGGTTAATGTGTGGTCCAGTCATCTCCAGTGTGTGCATATTCATGCCTAATAGCCATGGCTGCTGCACAGCCACATTCATCAATAATTTTATTACACGGATCTTGGTACTGAAGATATTATTTGTATCTCAGAAAAAGTTTTTCAAGTACTTGGCGGGTTTGCCTGCTAGGAAACTCTTGCTTTTCTCTTCAAAGACACCATTAATCCCACCCTTGAAACTGCCAAAACATCCCCTCTGCCCACCAAAAAAAAACCAAAGCCCAAAATAAAAACCAGATGATGTGTAATTTCTTAAAGATTACCAGAATGACATGCTAAGGGTTTTAATGTAGTGGCATTTCTGAAGGTGTGCACAGATGCATTTCTGAGAAAATTACTTACCTGCTTCCAACATACAGAGCAAAGGGATGATGAGGAGTATGTGGAACTGAATGAAGTCTCCTTCATTTGCTCTCAACCATTAAGCTATATCACTGCATGCTTCAAAATGTGTGCTGCCTTCTAACTGGGATGTACTTCAGTGGTTTGTGAGGCTGTTTTTTTGGTAAGGATAATGTCATTAGATCATTAGTAACTAGCTCACAAATAAAGTTATAACTAATTTTGTATTTTTAGTACGGGTACTCTGTACATCAGGCTGTACATGTTCTTTGCGACCTTTCAAATAAAAAGTGCCATTAAATAGTGAGCATACAAATAGATACACAGGGTATTTTATGCAACATAGAATTAGATGCCTCTTCAAGTAGCAAGATGTAAATGTTTTATAAATTTTATGAGTTTGGGACAGTTGCAGTGGTATCATGAGTGGTGAAGTATATAAATTTTCATTAAAATGGTACAGCATATAGTGTATGTGTGACAAATAAGGAAGGAAAACTTTGGGTTATGTTCTACTAATGGCCTGTTGTACAAAGTATGAACCTTTTTTGCCATCCTCTCTCTCATCATTTTGCCCAGCTTGTGTACAAGGAATTTGCTGGGAGGGGGACAGGAGCAGAGAGATGGAAGGGGGCTTTTTTCTAGCAGGTGTTATGTGTGTGTGCTCTTTGAAACAAGATTAGAAACTGCAGATGGGCTTTTTGGTGGTGTTTTTATGAAAAGTCACATTTCTCTTGTTGCACAAAGGAAGTACAGTCTGTGAAAGAGCTGATGCTGTTATCTATTTTACAGGAAAGCCTGCAAGTCTGGGTCTGGGAAGAAGTGGTGATTTCAAAATCATTGTTAAATTTTACCTTTACAGAATTATTTTCAACACCAAAAAGAATACAGCCATTCTTTCATGCAGTCTTCAATTCCACGTATAAAAAAAAAGCCAACCTATTAATTTAGTATCTGGACATTAAACCTGATGCGCTTGACTTTGACATCTGACTTAATTCAAGATGTGGATGTAGAAAATGGTATTTTTCTTAAGTTCTCATCACAACTCCTTAGCGAATGCTGTTTGCATAGTAATAGGGTGCCTTGCTTTCCCAAGCATAGTTCAGTTCGATAGAGAATTATTTCATGTGCTCTGGAGAGAAGTATCACATTGTTCTTTATCTGTATTTTTAGGTACTGCTGTAGCACTCATTATCCTAGCTTCGGGATTTTTGCTATCAGCTCAGGTCTCGCCAAGAATCACACTTAATCCACCAGATTCTTCACATCAAAACTCTACCTGCACAAAATACAGGTGAGATTTCATGATCATTCATCTGATCTGCTTGAAGATTTTTTCCAATTAATTGATTTTTACAACCTAGTGTGAGTAATAGACAAGTATTAACAAAGTCTGCTACAAGGAACTAAGCTAGATACCTAAAGTTAAAATGCTAACTTCCCTCAGTAGAGATAATTAAACTCTTTGCTTAAATGCTCTGAATAACTCTTTGGAGTCTTGGACTAAATAAGGTGGTTAAGTGGCAGACTGCACACTTGAGATCTCCCCTGTTATATCACACCTGCTGCAATTTATAGTGGACACAAAGTCAGGAATATTTTAGAAGTAATTTGTAAATATGCTTGCTGTTATTCGTCTAGTTGTAGATTTGTCATGTGTAACAGCTGTAAACTCTTCAAGAAGAAGTGTTCCTTGCCTTCTGTCTTCTTCAGTGGAAAAAAAAAATCTTCAGATAATTACAGACCAATTAACAATTAAAACAAATGTAGGGTTTTGACCTTTTTTTCTATAGTGCATAGAAGATGCACTTACATATGCAATCGTAGTTTCAAATAACATTCCTTCTAGAGTGTTACAGGAATGTGTCATTTTCTATATTTTGTGGGTTTTATTCACACATGAGTGCTCTTATGTTCATTTAGCTGGCAGACTATAAAATTCCCTATTGAGAAAAGGCTAGTTAGATGGTTGAAGAATTTCCTACTTATGCTCAAGATCCGTTTCACATGTGTTTGCAGTAGAGATAAATATCAAGAAATGAGAGGTACGCTTCTAGTTTCCAAGTAATATTGGCTAGAAATATGGTTCATGGCTTTTCATATGCCAGCACAATGTCTTAGGTGAAAGATTCTGAGAATCTGAAGCTTCATAGACCCCTGGGAAGGGGACAGAAGGTCTTTAAAACAGTGTAAATAAATGCTAGTAACTGCACCATTAGATACTATCATATATGAGGATCCCTGCCTGCAAAAACTGTGTTCTTACTTGTTTTCTACTGCAGGATCAACTATATTTTGCAATTTTTGAGATGTGCCTATACAGCGTTTTCAAATGGCAAGTAATCTGGTTATAAGATACAAAGGGGTAAAAAGCTTCCAAATGCTCTCCTTTCAGAATAAGATAATGTTAACAGCAGGATGGCAAAAGGATTTGCCTGGGACTTAAGATAACTACTTAAAGAGGATGTCTGGGAAGCGCAGATGCACCATTTGCAGAACTTGTTATTTGTTATCTAATAAAGCTAGATGATTATATACCCTGAAACAGTATGAAATCTGCGTGGAAGAAATATGGCTAGTCCACCTTAAGAAGTAATGAAAAATTATTTGATGCAGTTTTCATTTTCCAGTTAACCACAGCTAGTCAGGAAGGAAATTTCGACTCGCTGCGGCTTGCTCAGTGTGCACTGCTGGGCAAAAGTAAGCAAAATTAAAGCAGGTAGTTCTAGTAAAGGCATGTTGTTTCATGAATTATTGGAATACTTCAATCTGTCATGATTTTTGTTTCTGACAGGAAGTGATCAAGAGCAGATATGATAGAAATTCAAAGGGTCTAGGGAAGAGAATAAAAGATAAAATATTTTCATTTGGGAGTGTTTTGAAATAGGAGGAGCTCTCTTAGTTTAAAGATAGAAGTGAACGTATAAGGGGGATCTGAAATAATGAGCAATGTATGAGAAAGCTTTAGGTGCTTCTATTTTAATATAAAATATTTTTTAATATTTTTATACCTTGGTAAAGTGACGCAAAAGCCAGGAGAGCTGAAACTGATAAATGGATGCAGTTGTCTGCAAATCACAGAATTAAGCTACAGCACCCACTGTTTAAAAGGATTTAAAAAATGAGGCATTGATAAGGTTAACAACAACTTTCATGCTTGTGGATCTGAAACTATATTTGGGATATCAGTTTTCATGCTTCAAAACATCACCAAACCCTGACCCTGCTAGAGCCAGAGGAAGAATATTCCTTCAGCGTCATGAAAATTAGCGTCCATTTTGGGAGGGATATCAGCCGCTGACTCAGTACCAGAAAGCCTCAAAATTCCAGGTGTCTTCAGCCAAGATAGCAGTAAGTGTAAAAGATATTGTTTGTTTTCAGCATGGATCAAGGGAAGAGAAACAAATTTAAACATTTTGTCTCCAGCAGTGTCCCCAAAGGAGCTTAGTTTGGGTGTGCCTTTCTGCCAAGCTCTTTCTGCCATAGATCATATACATTAATTTATTACTTTATTTGAATTATTTCTGGAGGGGATGACGCATAGCCATAAATTATATTCCTCTTGCAAAAGTGTCTGTTCAAGCTATGTGGATCCCTGCTTTCTGTGCATGTGGTCAATAAGCTGAATGAAATTTTTAAACATATTTTTTTCATCATAAAGTAGATGGCGTTTCACCATTCCGCCTGGGTTAGAAGATGACAGTTAGTCTTTCATATGCCCTGTGCAATCTGTTTTTAAATCAGTGGCAACTGTGGGAAATCTCTACACTTGCACAACTTTGTCATAATGTGCATGATCCTCGATGATCCTGGAAGGAAGAAGAGGTGGGGACTGCAAAGTGGTCTCTTGCTGTTTAATCCATGTCTTAGCTTGCTTCGGTGTCACTGCTGGTGTCCCATATTGTTTAGCATTGTATCTTGCAAGCCAAGAGGTCCCAGAAAGTTTTGGAAAAGCAAAAGGCAGCAGGACTTCAGATGATCAACATATAATGCCACCTCCGTGTAGCCACCGTAACCACTTTTAAGTCCGTGTGCCTACACAAACGCAGCTCGTATTCTGCTTCGTCTACTGGTGATGCAGTGCTGCTCTGAGGTGAGGTACACTTTGTCAGTCTAAACCTGTTTGAGCTTGGCCATCTCAGAGTATGGGGGTGTTTCCTAAATGTGACTTGTATTTGTCTTTGCTAAAATGAGTTTATAAGTAATAAAAACATCAATAAAATGTATTTTGCTGACAGAAGTTTCACTGATGCTATGCAGGGTAAAAATGCTTTTTATGTTTGCAGATCCATTGGGTTAGAGTAAGTGTGGGTGTCCATTATGGATGCCTTAGAGCTACTACAAACTGTCTGTCTGTTGTTCCCTCAGATCCGTATTCCTCTGCACAGACAAATTCCTGCTGCTAGAATAACAATGAAGATAGAACAGAC
>Ga0181612_155598_pt1 | contig 12059 bp, 6 predicted proteins | sample HoacroProtozoa21_FD_119630 | JGI IMG/M metagenome (GOLD analysis project Ga0181612, IMG submission 119630) | Hoatzin crop microbial communities from Cojedes, Venezuel. Combined Assembly of Gp0051906, Gp0051904, Gp0051908
CAGTACTCCAGGTGGGGTCTCACGAGAGTGGAGTAAAGGGGCAGAATCACCTCCCTCGACTTGCTGGCCACACTTCTCTTGATGCAGCCCGGGGTGACTGGGCAAACAGCTGTAAGAAGAATTGGCTGAAGGCCATCAGGGTAGACATACCCAGCTCAGGAAGCTTCTGAGCAGCTAACTGTTGGAGCTTGGGATAGTAAATTGCAGAAATGTTACTATGTATTTTTCTTCTTGTTTACACCATTTTCTTCTTTATCTGCTACAGAATACCAAATACTTGCATAGATGGACCTTTAGGCAGACGTGGAATGACTGCCTAAATGTCGCAGTGGTTATTTTGAATAGTGGCATCTTAACCAAGTTTGAGATGCTGTTTGGAGTCCTCTTCTGGGGATACTAAGGGTAGAGTTTTCTTCCAGGGATTATCCATAAAAGCATTTATATTTCTGATGGTGTGTATGTGAAGAACATGGTCAAATAGCCTATTTGTTTCCAGACTGTCTCATTCTGTTTTGTGTAGGAGTGCGTAGAATGGGAACATGCCTCAGGAGGTCAGTTCTTCTTTACCACCTGTGCAAAAAGTGGCACTTTTTTCAGTCATTTTATGTTGCACTTCTAATGTGTATTTTTTATACTGCCTTTGTTTGCATGATAATTATTTTTCTGTAGGCATTGGTCTGCGACATGCCTATGCCTCTGCGGTCTGACCGTGTTCTTGGATTGCTGTTTGGATCTTTGAAAGACTCCATCCCATTATCTTCCACAAAAGTTCACTATGCCTGTTTCTCTTGTACAACACTTGTACCATCCTGCTGTATCATCATTATGGCTGTTGGTTTGTTCAGCCTTCCCACAGCTGTGAAGGTGTTTTGCCGAGGCTTTTTCTGTGGGCAACAACTGATTTGTCAAATGGTGGTGTGGTTGCAGAAGATATCTGCTTTTATTAGATTACCAGGATACTATTGTGCATAGTTGGTCTCTTGCTAAATCACCGGAGCCTTGGCTGAGGTCATACTGGCTCTGTAAATTACCTTGGATGTGTGCAAGTTTAGGTTAAAGCTGGTTTGTAGGGACAACACTGATCTCACCTGAGATTTTTAGTGAGATGATTAAAACACTGGTGTGTCGGAGTTGAGAAATGTGAAGGAGGCCTGCTCAAACTTCCTTTCCCATCCTTGAGACCTTATGGGTTGGTGATGACTGACTGCTGCATAACCGCTGATAGCATGGGGGTGTAATGCTCAGTCCCTACTGCTATTGATCACATGGTGGTGTAATATTCAGTCCCCCCTCTAAGAAGCATTTGGAGTACCAGTTCCAAAGATGAAATGTCAGATTTTCTTCTAAGTATATCATCAGGAATGCTGGACGCACTGGCAGATAACATCAGCTCTTTCAGATCCTCTAGCTGCTGACTGCAAAACCTGGCTTGATACCTTTCTTTCACTCCCTGTGGCTCCTGAGTACCTCATGGTCTTCAAGCTGAAAGCTCCGTTAAGGAGTTTCAGGTTTTCTCTTCCTGGACAGTGAGATTGCAGTCCCTGCTAGATGTCCTGGGTTAGGACATAGCCGGCTTACTCCTTTCTCTATCATGCTACATCTCAGAATCATTTTGGCAGAGAAAACAAGGATGTGCGCTACTCTCTCTTCTAGCCCATCTGTGTGAGAACATCTTAATCCTTCTTAAGATCAGGGAAATTCCCTTTTCCATTGTTCATACAGAACAAAGCACATCTGTTCTCCTCTGCACCTTGTGCTCTGACTGCTAGGATGAGCTTATGCAGAGGTGACTTTAAGTGATTTGCATCATTGTTTGGCATCAAACCGTTTTGTGGGGTGTATCTACTGGTCTTTTCACTGATGTAGTGGATCATCCCACCTATTGCAGGTTGTGGGACAGAGCACGGGGTATGCAGAAGTCGCAAGATACCTGAATGCTGGCGTGAAACAGGGAGGAGGGAGGGTTTGGTCAGTGAGTGGCACCTGCCAGGGCAGGACAGTCTTTCGTGCTTGCAGTGAGCAATGACACAAAGACTCTGTCCTCTGCCTGTGCCGGTGGGCAATCTTCTACTTTTCATATGATTTCATACACTGTGCTACCCACCCTCTGTCCGCAAAGGGTGCCGCACCTGCTCATAGGTGTGTTGCTGAGCTACCTTAAATGTAATGGCTCTTTGCTAATTTTCCACAGGCTCAAAGAAGGGTCTTATATGAACAGTGGTGTGAGGGCTTTTGTTTTTTTTCTGTTTATAGTATGAGGTCTTCAGATTTTTTTTTTTCTTACCTTGTCCTCTCAGTGTCCGTGTAGTGATTTTAATAGACTTCAAAGACAGATCAGTAACAGTCCTAGTGAAGAGTTCTTGGTGTGAAAGGGCCAGTACCAGCTGAGCAAATCTGTGAGGATGGTGTTTGGGTCCCTTAAACAACTTGCGTTTCACGAGGCATCTGAGTGGCGGTGAAGACAGCTGCAGATCCCGCAAAGCAGTTAAAAATGGCACGTGTGTAGCAGTGTGTGACTGGGGCTTTGCCCTCCCAGTCCACTTGCACATGTTAGATGTGCCTCTAACGCTGCCTTTAATTCGGTGTCCTGTAAGGACTTGAATGTGTGTGCTGAATATTAGAACAGTTGTGTTCAAAAATAGACTGTTTCTACCCACCCCACCCCCCCCAATGTTGAACTTGATTTTCTTCTGACGCGATCACAAGACTGCTGCTGCAGCAGGGGCTTAATGCTATTTACGTCGTCATTTGACATAGCAGCATCTCTCAGGGGATTTTTAAACAATGCAGCTGTTCAGGAGAGATGAAGAGGTTGAGGGTGGGGAGAGGGAAAAGGAGGAGAAATAATTTCATCTGCCATTAGGGATATGGTGGGGGGGAGGGGAGGAAGCCAGCAAACGGGCGAGTTCAGTAGATTCATGATTCTGCATGAATGGACGGCAGGATCATGGGAGTCGCGGCTTTCCCTTGAATGGGAAGGAGCGTCATGGGAATCTGGCTGCTTCTAATCTTTTTGTGAATGATTCTTTTCCTTTAACATGGCACTGCTTTTATGAATGGCTCTGGGGACAAAGTGCTGCAGAATCCTTCTCAGGCTGTACACAGGTGCCTTAAGGAACACAGGGGTGGGAGTCAGGTGCAGCAAAGCACAGAGATGCTGCGATGTTAAGCTGCTGTTCTGCCCTTTTGAAGTCTGAGAGGACATTGCACCGATTTTAATTCAATGTAATTAATTTAGCTTGATGGAAGCAGAATTACTTTATACGTGAAGTATTTTTAATACTTGCTTGCTTCTATTTCAAAATGTAGTTGGCTAAGTGTATTTTTCCTGTTCTGTTAAGGATGGAGATGACAGCACAACAGAACAGTTTTGGAATGATTAAACTTGAAGTTCTGCACTTCTTGTTCACCCACTTGCTCCCACTTTGGTTTGTGTTCAAAATACTAAATAATCAAAGTTTTATGGCACCAGTGTGAATGGAAACAGAGGGCAATAAAGAATTGTTTTGCTTGGTCTGAGGCAACTCATTTACCATTTGGCTTAAGTATGAAATAAGTGTTCTTCACAAGCTGTACTTCAACACTGTTGTGTACGTGTGTTTTCTGATTTCTGCTTTTTTTTTTTATTCTGTGCAAACCTGTATAATTTGTTTTCTTGCCATCTTCATGGTCCCTTATAAAATGTGCTGAATCGTTTCAGAATTTACTTGTCACCAGAAGTAGCTTAATATCGCAAACTTCTTGCGCAGGTTATGTTAAAATTCAAGGATTCCTATTGCAGAGGTGAAAATGTTAATGTGTAGTAGCAGCTACTTAAAATAATGTTTTCTAAAACCATGATAACTGAGATGTTCTTAATATCTGAGTGGTAATTCAACTATTTCAAACTTAAACTTTTAAAATTTTTTTTTCTAGGGGAGAAGTACAAAGTGGAAACAAAAGTCATTGTGGCAGACTTTGGAGAGAGAGAAGACATTTACAGCAGAATCAAAGCAGGATTGGAAGGCCTGGAGATCGGTGTTTTAGGTTTGTATCTGATCTTTCAAAATATTTGAGTGGTGTTCCTTCTTGACATGCCTACCTTTTCCCCTGTTGAAGTTCATTGAAACCAATTCACGACAGCTAATATTTGCCTAACTGGAACTGTGTTGCTGCATGCTGGAGATGCTTTTAGCTTCGTGTTGATACCCTGCAAGAGATGGTGCCTGCATGTATGCCTACGTTCTAGGAATTGTGTGACGCTTACTGAACGTTTTCGATGTGTTATTGTGTGCCTGCTAAAGGCTCTGTAGCTGATGATTGCGTGCACAGTGACTTGACCTAATGCTGCCTTAGAAGTTAGGCAAGCTCCAGATACTTAAGTTCAGCTTAGCAGTAGAGCCCTGTGGGAGAACCGTTAACTTTTAATTACAGAGCTGTTGAAATTTAATCATTACAGTGTAGCATCAGATAACTGGCTCCTGTTTCAAAAGTTGTAGGGGTGTTCTGGTCATGTTAGTAAGCTGCGGTTCTTTTGCTGGTAGCAGTGCGATATGCCAGAGTATGGCTTGTGATGTTGTGGGAGTGTGGGCGGAGTGGTAGTCCTGGAAAAGACAAGGTGATCCATCCGGTGACTTTGTCAAATGTAGAACTGCGGTGATTTCAAGAAAGTGTTTATCACAAGCTAAGAGGAATTTAAATACAACAGCAATGTACCTGAATCTTTCCCTGAGTAAAGGCAGTTGGTTATCAGTTTTCTGGTTCTTTCGTTAGAAGCACGTATACCTGTGCATATCCTGTATGTCTGCGGTTACTCAGTATGGGGGTGAGAACTGGTGATGGCTAAAAATAAGGCATGAAATTTTATGAAGTGGCGTGGCTCAGACTTCTACTGGTAGATGTTGTCTGACGAAGTATTTCTCACTACAAAACTCATTTTACTAACCTGAACTGCAGGAATTGGAGCTAGAACTATATTTTTCTAAAAAGCGTATTTCAAAATAAATTTCTTGTACACATGATGATATACTATATGAACTTTGTTACTAATAGATTGCTCTTGTTATACAATGTCTGCAAATAATGCCCAAGAAAACAGTGTGTGTAAAAACTCAATTTAACCATAACATTAAAGGGTAAAGCCCAGAATGTTCCCTAATATACGTACAATCCATGACATCCAGTATTTAATTGGTATAAAAATTCAAATCCACTGGAGTAAATGCAAGTGCCAACAATGTGTTTTGTGTAAAGAATGTTTGTGACAAAGCTGTAGATGCCTGGTTTCTTGTTTCTGAAGGAAATAAGTTCCAAAGAAAGTCTGAAGATTAAAAGTAATGTCTGTTCTAATCTGTCCTGTCAAAATCAACTCGGGGAGCGTGAGGCTTGCAAGCTGCCTGTCACATAGCAATTGCTGCAGAATAGTGTATCACTTAAATGTCTCAAAACACCAGCAAACCGTTTACTGTGTGAGGAGCATATCCACACTGGAAGGGGTTTTATTATTTCTTAGGCTGCGATAAGGTTATGGTGATGCACAAAATAATGAAAATCTGACTCTTCATAGCCTTGCTCAGAGTGGGCATTAAAACAGTGAATGTGTCTCAAATTTTGTGTAAGCTTGTTACAGGAAAACAAGCATATTCCTCAAGCAAAGCCTGATTCTTGCTAATGTTTGCGTGAGCACCTTGACTAAAAACATGGTAAAAATAGCAACTAAATGCACTAGAGTTGTGTATTCTCCAGCTGAGTTAGTCTGCTTTTTTTCTAGCAGCCATTGCCAGTGCAGATTTACAGAAATCTCTTGTCTAACTGATCGCTAGTGGTTCTAGTAGAGCTCATGCTGGAGATCATCAGATTACAGGATACACAGGATTCTTCTTTTTCCCAGATACAGCTGTATTAATAGAAACCACTTGCCAATGTGATTTTTTTTTTTTAGCACAGATGATGGCTACTCCAGAAAGATTGTATCTTAATTTTTTATGGCAATTCATTTCGTGCTTTAGCGCCTTATATTTTAGATTCTGTAGCATTTGTTGCAATCCAGAATATAGCTTTTGCTGAACTGCCATTCGTCATGTTTGTGTGAGGGCAAAACATGGGTTAAAAGAAAACAGCCATAAGGGGTGAGTTCTCAGGTTCCAGTAAATTTTTTTCTTTCAGGTCTCATCTGGAATGATAGGTATGAGAAGCGTTGGTAGCACAACATAGTTGCCATTGATCGATGCTGATTACTTTTTAACCTTATACTTAGGCACCGGAGTCTCCACATACATCGCTCCAGATCAAGCTTCTGGTTATGTAGTTGCACAGAGTCTAACTGAAGTACTTACAGATTGAAATCCTTGTAAACTTCTTATTTGGAAGCTGCTTCTCACCCACGTAGGAAGGCTAAAAGAGTTTGCATAATGTTTTGCTGTGTGTTCAAAACAGCGTCTGTCAGTGACTTCGAACATGTGCTAGCTACAGCAATATGTTAAACGAGCAGAGGTGGGAAATCTTCCTTTTGCTGTTCTTCAGTCGCTGTGATTCTCGAAAGCAGTTTCAGCTGGACAGTGTCTTACCATGTTGTTACTCAGATTTCTCTAGGTAAAATACGCCTGTACAAACCAAAAACTGATTTTTCTTTTAATGTTCTGTTCCAAACTGCAGCAAAGTACGATGTGGTAGAAAATGATTGCTGGAAGTGGAATGGTACATATCTGGGGCCCAGTCTGCAGGAAGGGGTGTGAATTTGGTGTGACTGTCTCTGTAGCATGAATCATATAAATATTCTGTGTTTCGAGAGAATAAGCAAGGTTAGTCCCCAAACCCTGCGACGGTTCATAGCCAAAATCCTTTCCAGGGAGATGGACTGAAAAGTAGTTTATTTTAAGATGAAAAGAAGGAAAAAATCTGGCTCACTCTTGCAACAGTAAGGTTGGACCTTCTTCCTTTTTAAAACTTTTCTCTTTCTAAATGTAGCAAACGTCTGCTGGGAGTTTGCCAGCTCCCTGTTCTCCTCCAGTTCCTGTGTTTTTAAAGGTTATCTAGAAGTTAAAAATTGGAAGCACACAACGTGACTAATGAACAAAGAGTTTCCCTAGATAGATGAAGCTGTCAATACTCAATAGCTGTCATCCAGGGGAGCCCTGGAGTGAAGTTTGTGGCTTTGCCGGCCGCTCTGCTGCGTGTGTCCTGCCTCCCTATTGCTTCTGTATCTTTCACTTTGGGTGTGAAGATGATGGCTTTTGGCACAGGTGTACGGGCTATTTAATTTATTTTTTAATGAAAAAAAGGCATTGGTACCTTCTACTGGTGCTGCTTGCCCTGTGCAGGCGCCTGCCCCGGCAGAGCACAGCGCCGTCGAGCAGACGCGGCACCCGGGGATGCTCTGGGGTGCGAGGCGCCGTATAAATGTAAAATGTTGCCACAGCAACCGCGTGTCACACGATTCACTTGCGTAAGATGAACAGCACGTACTTAGGAAACGGAGATCCCATTTGCTGGCCTTTTTTTTTAATCCCCCCCTCCGTGTCACTGTGCTTGATGAAGTTCAAGGCGGCCCAGGCTGTTTGGGAGCCCTGTGAGGAGTTTTTCCCTACTTGTCCTGGGATTCGAGAACGGATATTGGCTTCACGTCGGAGAATAAAACCTTGCCAGGCTGGAGTGAGGGGAACAAAATAATTAGGTTTAATGAAATACATTTTCTCAGTTAATTTTTTAATTTTTTTGCGGAGGTTCTCCGTGTAACGGAGCCAGAAACCCTCTCCGGCGGCCTGGGGAACACGGGCTGCTCGCCCGGGCGGCGGCGGGGGGCCCCCTGCTTTCCCCCAACCCCCGCGGCCCCGCGCCCGCCGCCGGGCTCCTGCTGCCCCCTGCCGGCCGCGCCGCGCCTGCGCCTCTGCTCCGCCGGAATGCGGGGCCGGGGCGAGGAGGGGGGTGCCAGCTCCCAAACAAGGGGAGAACCCACATTTACACCTTCGAAGTGGCTTGCGAGTTCGCTCCCACATTCCCCTGTGTGTGTACACAGTAGATGTACAGTTCAGGAAACTTGGCTAGAGGGGTTAGAATGTTTTAAACGCAGCATTTTACGGGAGTAGTGCTGGAGAAGTGTCGTTAGTCAGAGCATGAGAAATCAGATGGCACCCAAACAAGCTAATGAAAACTTCATGCTTTCGTTTCAGTCAACAACGTGGGAGTTGCATATGTTTATCCTGAATATTTTCTTGATGTTCCGGACCTGGATAAGGTAAGTGCTTTTGTGGTGCCTTCACTGTGTTCTCACTGTTCGCTCCAAATGCTTAGCAGAGAGGGCAAAAGCATTTAGGCTTGGTGAAGGTGCCCACATACCAAGGTTTTCTGATCAGAAGTAAGGGCTCAGAGACCTGGGAGATCTACATACACAGCACAGCGCAATTCAGGTGATGACAGTCTCGGCTTCTCGTCTTGTGATTTTTACATCCTCTTCCCTGCTTCTTAATTTTGTATTTCCATTTCAGACAAATGTGCTGGGGTCAGTATTTGGATTCCACTCCCCTCTGCCTTCTCATCTGGCTGCTGTTCCTGAGCTGCTTCAGCTTGTGGGCTGGGGGGGTTCTTAAGCGACTGAAGGGAAGGGAAGCAAGCGACTCTGTGAATGGAAGCTGTGTATTCCATAACACTGTTATGAAACTTAAATATGACCGTTTTGGACTGTTTGTACTGTAGGAACAATCTTGGTTGCACTGGGTACATTGAAAACTCTGGTTGTGAACAATTTCACTGGTGCATGATTTTGTTTCTAAAACCCCTGTAGTTCACAATATCCGCTGTGGTTTTGTGTTTGCTGCTTAAGTATTGATAAATGTATCTGGTTTTTGGTTCACCTTCAAATAAGCTTCATAATATTTAACAAAAAAATCCTTTTTTTTTTTTACCTGATGAATAAACTTTTAAGTCACTAAAACACTGTTATAAAATGGTGAAGAGCAAAATACAGACATTAATTTTTGAACGTGTCTAAAATACCAGAATTTATTAAAGTTCATATATATTGCAAATATTGTTAGGAAATACAGTGTCAATGTGATACATCTGTGTTGTCCTTTATCAGTATGAGTCCCTAATTGGCGATCAAACTCCACCAAGAGCAATTCACAGACTTTGCTTTGAATGTCTGTCACTCTTCATGATACTTAAGCAGGAAGGCAAAGAGTAAAAGGTGGATGTAGAAGCGTAGGGTTTAATTTATCCTGGCACTTAAGCCCAGAGGGTGTGTAAATATTGATCAAATAACTGAAACCAAAACAAAATCTAAAACTTTGTTTTCTTGCAGACAATTGACCAAATGGTCAACATTAACATCATGTCTGTTTGTAAGGTAAGTGCCCCGTCACCGACGCGTGTTCTCGATGTCTTATTTCAAAACTGGTAAACAACTAAAATTCAGTTGTCTGAAGCAGTTACTTTCACCTGTTGGACCGCAGGTTCCTTTTTCACCTTAGAGTAACCCAGAGGTTATGATTGTCGTATCAGACTCTTCTGATTGTTGTGTGAAAGGTAATTTGTTGCAAAGATACCTGTTGGGTCTTTGGAAGAGCAAGGCATGTACACAGAACAACACTTAGTGCTTCTCCAATGCTTGTTGCTCTTGTCCTCCTTCTGAATCGTTCATTAGTTTCTCCTCTTGTATCTGTGTTTCTTAAGGTGGGCAACCCTTATCTCTACACACCTCAGGTTTTTGTGCACTGTAGTGAGAAGGCACTGACATGTTTTCTGTGAAATATGTGAGCAAGAAGGAGAACCAAGTTCACGGAAGCGTGCATTAACTTTTGAAGTAAAGTCACCTTCCCTTTTTGATATTTAAGCTGAAGATTTTATTGAGAAGAAATCAGCCTGACTTCAGGCAAAAACATATGGGTGTTCCCTTGTTTATTAACATGAGGCCCATGCAAAAATCAGATTTTGATCCTAGTATTTCAGAGCTTAAAAGGGGCAGAGGCAATAGCAGCTGCTTATATGACACCAGGGAGTCAAGTAGCGTACTACCAGTGAGTGCTGAAGAAACTCCTTGTGGTTACTCACTGCTAAACCTTAACTTTCTCTTCCTATGCATAACAAAATTTGCATCTCCATTAGCTGAGGGTTAACCTTTTGCCTCAGAGCCAAAATGTTAGATGTTTCAAAGCTGGCTCGGAAGATTTGACTTTCTTGAAGCTGTTTTGATTAGGTCAAGCGCTAAATTCACCAAGTACGGTCCTCTTGGAGAGTCTAAACTCTGAAGTGTTTTGTTTGCACGTGAGGAGGCACAGGACCTCCTAAAATAAGGCTTCTGTAAGATTTTCACACCTGATTAAAACATAGGCAAACTGAAAATGCAACCGCTGCATGACTGAATGGGATTGTTAATATCAGCTTGCGGCTGCGAACTCTCACTTTCACGTGTGTTTTATCTGACATCTTAGAACTACTTGTTGCAAAATTAGAAATGCTACAACAGTGAATCTTCAGAAACTTTTCCCCTGGAAAAAGACTGCTAGCCTGACGAAAACAGATTTTGGGTTGACCGAGAAGGATTGTGGCCCGTGGTGCCTTGTTGCACTCCTGCAGGATTTCATCAGAGAAGTCAGTTATTAATGGGCATCTTTAAAAGTTTTCTCTTACGGAAGTAATTTAGCAGACTTTTTTTAATGTTAACAGAGCTACACCAGGTGTAAATCTGAAGAAGTGTTATCATGCATTAGACCTCCTGGCAATTAGTGTGATCAGAATGCCTCTGCCAAGGTGTGACTTCTGTGCTGCGCCAGCAGAGGGAGTGCACTATTCAGTGATAAAGAATTTGGGGTGCCAGTCTTCCTGGACGAGTTTTGTTCGAATAGGAAAGTTACAGATGAACTACTTTAATACCTATTTCTGTACGTGGCAGGGTAGGATAATAGTTGAGGTCTACATTAACTCGATATACACCTAAAATTCCAGAGATTCAGCCAGATTATATTGGTTTCTGGAATAAACTAGTGCTGTTTTGTGGCTTGAGTCATCGTATTTGTGATCGGTGGTGGTCAATAGAGTTGACATGTCATACAGTGTCATACAGTTTCTTGTAAAATTTGCATCCCGTCAGCCTCTTCACATTCTACTGTGGTTGTCTTCACGCGTATAAAAACTTACTGAAGATCTGCTCGCTGTGTGTTAATAGTGTTTTTCCTTCTGTTTGAAAACTTTTTTCTTGACCGTGAACAGCTCCTGCTACTGGGTGTAATCAGCGTTTGAGCATAAGCTTCCAGGCTTGAAAATGTTTCCTCCTGCATGAGCCTGTTGTGTAACTAAACAGTAGGCATGCCAGATGCTTACTGTTTTGGGGAGAGGAGCACATTAGAGATATGTACCATCTGTAAGTCATTTTTTCAGGAGAACTCATAGAACTAGAGAATCCTGGTAGGAAAAAATAATTTTAGGAAAAGTCTATACTTCCTTTCACTTAGATTTTTGGGACACAATGCTGTGAACATGTGGTTCAGTATTTTAGGTTGATGCTATCACTTATCCAGGGGTATAAGTGTGTTTAAAAAAAAACCAACCAAAAAAACAACAATAATATTCTCCCTTCTTGTGTGATGTTTGGGATGGAGGAGAGCACCGAGTTCTTAAGCAAGGAGGTGAAGGTCTGCTGAAAAGGTGAAGGTACAGGAGAGGTAGAGCGGGTTTTGCTAGTACCCATTCAGGCTCTGCTCACAGTATCTCCAGATCCTGTCAGAGGTGTCACATAACCCAGCTCCTGTTACATTCTGGAGCACTGCCATCTTCTTCCTTGCCTTTCGGACCAAACTTCCTAAGTGCTTAGAAGGTAATGATATCCCCTGTCTTCTCGGTAACCTGTACCATGTGCCATCAGCAACACCTCTGTTGGACACCGTAACTTCTCTGGCATGCGTGTCGAACACCTCTGCTTCGGTTCTGGCCAAAACACTCCTTAGGCTTGAAGTGGGAAAGTCAAAATATTCAGCACAGTTTGGTTGTGCAGAAATGTTAAGGTCTGTTTTGTTGCTGTACACGCAGGTGTTTTTGAAGGGTAACGCTAATCCCTTACCTTTTGGGCCATCTTTTTCTGTGTTGGA
>Ga0181612_179713_pt1 | contig 12059 bp, 6 predicted proteins | sample HoacroProtozoa21_FD_119630 | JGI IMG/M metagenome (GOLD analysis project Ga0181612, IMG submission 119630) | Hoatzin crop microbial communities from Cojedes, Venezuel. Combined Assembly of Gp0051906, Gp0051904, Gp0051908
TACTCCTCTGTGTAATTCCTTGAAAGCTGAACTTAGACTGTAAAAAAAGGTGTTTACCACAAAGGCTGGGAAACAGACTGGAGCTCTGACAGTAGAGGGGCAAACCGCATGTGCAGTGTTTGACTTGCAACTGGCCAGCATACAGTTTCACCTGCAGCAGAATGGATGCCTCTGTGTTCTAACAGAAGAAAAGGATGAAGCGAGAAACAGTGGCTTGTGTGGCTCAAGTTATTGCTCAGTGCTTCCCATCAGTCAGTAAAGCTATGGTCTAATTAAAGTATGCACGGTGCGTCTTCCCTCATGACTGGGACAATATCTTTTGCTGCTGTCATAGTAATCCAGCATCAATGAAAGAAAATATCAGTCACTTTCATGGAGCTTCCCAGCAGAACTGAACAAACCATAAATGAGGGTGTTGGGGAGAGAAATTCAGCCTTTAATATATTTAGCTGAGCAAGAGGAAGTATTAATAATCCCTCTTTTATTAAAACTGACTTAAAAGATCTGTTGAGATTAGCTCAATGGCTTTTCTTTATGATTTCACAGAGTGAGGCATCAAATATTATGACTGCAAGAAAAGGCTGATTCTTGAAAGTTTTACTAAGGGTAACATCTGTAAGCCAGCCAAATTTTTATTTCTTGCTTACTGATGTCTGCTCAGCAAAATTTACAGATTTACAAATTGAACTTCAGACAACTTCTTGAAAAAGTTATATGAAGACTTATGGTTTATGTCCTTCTGCCTTTCTGGATTGTACCTTGCCTTTTCATGTTTTTTATTAATCAATCAGCAGCCTGAGGTCCCAACCAAACTGCAGGGCACCTCTGGCTCTTTGTTCCACAGCCCTGCACACTGGGGGCACAGCCGGACCGCACTGCAGCTCCCTTCCAGGCTCCGCAGTCCGGCTTTCCTGCCCCTGCTGGAGGCACAGGCCTTGTCCCAAGCTAAGGTCTCAGTTATTTACCTGTCCTGTGAGTCTGAAGGACTTCTGCATCCACTAGTTTTATTGTAAGCTGATTTTTCCTATTAACGTCTAATATAACCTTAAATCTTCTGTCTAGTGCCATGCCTAACCTTGACTTATCTGTCTTTGCAGTGCTTTTTCTCTTTTAATTTATGCTGTGTCTCTCTCCATCTGTTGATAGTTTCTGTTGCTAGGTTTCCCAGAAGAACTTAAAATAATAACCAGATAATACTGTAAAATGTGTAAGAAATAGTATCCAACTTGTCTTACTGTAATAATCTTCGTATATTCTAGTCAGCCCTCTAATGAAAAATGTCATCTAAATGCATACTTGACTGTAAAGGAAAATATGAACAGTCTGAGATCTCTTCCTCAGCCATGTTTTTACCCTGTGTAATTTTTCTGAAAAAATGAGAAAAAGTGTCTATCGTATGGTATTTTTATAAAACAAATAAAAGTGCATGTGAAAGAACCTCAAATAATAGCTGTGTTAAAGTCTTCTGTTATCATGTATTTTGCTGGAGTTATTATTACGGACTCATTGCTTGAAATTTTGAGTGTTTATGACTCTTGGGAAATAGAAGCTCATTTCTACCCTTTGTGGGAGAAAATTTAAATTACGACTTGTTCTTTATCTCCTTCCCCTCCTTTCCTTTCCCCTTCCTTCCTAACTCCTTCCCCTTCCTATTTCCTTTTGCTTCGGTCTGTTTTCCCTTACTATAGGATTTGCCTGTGCTAATTTATTCTAAAATATAATGTCTGCTAACAGTTTTATGCTAATCAGAATTTTTGGAGCTTTGACTCAGAATTGAGCATGGGGCAATAGGAGAGACACTGTTCATGAACAGATGTCTTTGTACCTCCTCTGGACGAGATATTTTTCAATTATTTGGTGGTGTTCTCTCTCTCACTTTCACAATTACTGGCTTGCATGTAGATCTGAACAGAGAGCTTTTCATGTAATACTTCCCACAATATTAACTTCCATAATGTATCTGATGAATGATCCGATTAGATAATTAACTTGTTTGATAAAATTTGTTAAATTTACATAGAGAGAATGAGGTCTAATACAGAGTCTTTGGAAAGAATAACACAGGAATGACAATGAAGTAGAGAGCAGCGAGATGAATAAGATGGAGCTTGATGTTTTAAGATTTCTAAATATATTCACATCAAAAAATTTGCAACTACATTTATCTATCAAAACTTGTTTTCAGTCTACTTCCTGATTTTCTGTTTTATTTCTTTTCTATCTGCTTTTGTGTTTTTAGGTAACTTTCTTTCGCATAGGATTGGTTCAGTTGCTGTCTGAATTTGGAAAATAACTAATACAGTTTAGATATTATTTCAGTCCAATTAATACTGAAAGCATTCTACAATATGTACATGCAGGTGCATATGTACATACAGTTGAATTAGTACACGAAATTAAGTATTCTTCACTCCCTTATAAGACCTGCGGGAAGATTCTACTGCAAGTGCCCGTATTTTTCTGAAGATGTTAATTGTACGTTACCCTGTAGTTCTAAGACTAAGGCTTATGTAGTTAATCATGGTAGTGGTGGGGGGTGTTCCATACAAATGTGTTTTGTGACTTCTAGTCAGAGCTTTCCTCAGTCCTTATTTAAGTTGAAGGGTTAATTTCATTCATGATAAAACAGGAATGTTACCTTTCCTTCGATATCACTTTTTTCTTGTGATTTTCTTTTAAAATAAATCCCTTGGATTTCTCTCAGATCCCCTTATGTTATGTAAAGATCATCAGTTGCAGCAAACAGCCATATCAGCTAAACCACGATAATTGTCTGTGTTTTGGCCTTTATTTAACACAAAGACAGTAGGTTAAAATTGTATGTAATGCTGCCGTAAACTTAAATCCCTAGAGTCTTTCAGATCGTGAAGACTCTGGCAAATTCCTATCTTAGATTTTTCTTTTGTTAGTGCTACTTCTAGAAAGTAATTTCTGCTTCTTTCTTCTTCTTTTTTAATTTCAATTTTACAGTTATTCCCTCTTTTTCCTTATTCTGTACATTTTTTCTCATTGTCCTTTTCATCCCTGCCTCTGATCCCCCAAATCCCTCCTTTAATTGTTGGTCTCCCTGAAATAAGCAAGTAGGGAAGAGAGAGATGATAATTACTTTGCTGATCTACTTGACTAATATTATACAGTTTATATACTGATTAAGATCATACAATTATCTCTAGTTTCATATTGCTGCCAGTCAATCTACCACACAGATGAAAAGTCGCCTTGTGCTTCATGGGCGGTATCTGCAGTTCTTCCTCTCTCCTGTACTCTCTCATTTTCCCCATCTCTTCCATCATTCCATTTTTTAAGAAGAAAAAATGTGAACCAACAATCCAGCATGCAGCTCCTTTGGGCGTTTTTTAAGATTAGGTTTTGGATAAGTTTGTAATAGAAGGGGAGTAACGAATCAACAGGCATACAAGCGGCACGGGAGATTCTTCTGAACATTTTCATTCCTTCGTAGGTAAAGGGCAGTGGCTATAGATCGCAACCTAAAAAGAGTTATGAACAAGGTTATTTTCAAGAAGAACTTTGTAATAAAGGATCAGGCATTTGTTTTGGCAAGCCATTGACTAGCCGTGCTTGTTTTTTCATTGTTTTCAAAGCTTCATAGAACTGAACAGACACTTTTCAGTGACACAGTGCATCTTTTGAGCCCTTTACCTCTGAAGACTTAGTGCAATGCCAATCCAGCAAAGACGTTCAGTCTGTTTGAGAAAGAAGACTTAATTACCCTGTTGCTAGAAAAATAGCAACCTTCTTCAGCTTAAGGATGATATGTGTGGCAGCCGTATAGGATGTCTTAAGGTATATTTAGTTGCTGAATAATGGAGCGTATACTTCCAAGACCATAAAAAAATCAATGGTAACTTTTGTTTTAATGTTTACTTGTAATACATTTGTAATTAATATGTCCTGCTGGGGATGCTACCATGCTGTGTATTTATGTTCTTTCTGAAAGCTTTAGGAAAAAAAAAAAAAAAATAACATATTCTTTTGTCAAGCAGAATTTTCTGCTGTGCTAGATGGATTTCAACTTAAATTTCGTGAATAGCTTAAATGCTGCAGAAAGGAGGACACACGCAGGCAGTTATGAAGGCTACTTCTATCTCTCCCTTATGATACAAAGTAATATAATTATATCCTATTATCAAAATGTCATTGTGCTCATATTCCCAGAGTGATTCAGTAACATTATGGGAACAACTCTTTCATAGTGTTACAGAAGGGTGTATTGATCACTTCAACTTTCTAAAGAATGTTAAAATGCTCCCTTAGAAGTGCATAGGTCTGGTGCTTCCCTTCTGCAAAAATGCCTTTTTTTTGCAAGATCAGGGAAGAAAATACAAGCTTTCTGATTTAGTCGTATGTTTTAAACTTTTGCTGTATAGAGCAAGTAATAGACAACTTCAGGAATGCTGTGTATGATTTGTCTTGCATGATGGCACATGATTGTTCATACCATAATTTAAATCATTTTATCAAAACTCTTCTTATACTAAATGCAAGGCAGGAAGTAAAGTCACTGAGTATTATTAGTTAAACAGAATACAGGAGGTTGAGCAGGGTTAGTAAATCGTATGTGAATATATTCAGTACTGGTTTTCAGATATTCTAGGTAGTCAGCGGCAGCAAGTGTGTTAACTAGAAATGAGCTTAGTTAGAATGGGTTGTGCAGGGTGTGAAAACTGGCCAGAAAACAAGGATTCCATCTGCAGTAGAGAATTTTTGATGTTTTGGATTTGTTTGTTCTGTGAAACAGAGACAAGACCTTACCAAAAAATGAAGGGATTGAAAGGAGCTCCTGCCTCAGAAGAGCGGTCAGAGAGAAAGGAAGAGGGAGATAGTCATGCCAGACTAGCCAATAGCACTAAAGTTTGTGCTGTACACATAAATATTTATTGATGAAGGAAAAATTGAGTCTAGCACTGGAAACTGTCCTTACTTCTGTCTTCTGTTTAAGAAACCTTCCAAAAGAATTGATACTTTCTGACAAAACACGTTTTTCATAAAATTCCCAGCTATCTCTAATGAGTGTTGCATTGAGTACCAGAGCATCACTGCTGGCAGGAAAGCAAATGTTTGCTGTGTAATATGGATTCCCAATTCTCCATTGCTCTGTGGTAAAAGTGGAAGATGCTCAATGTAGGTCAGCATGGTGTCAATTCTAGCAAATTAAAATACAGATGCTTCCTCTCAAATCAATCAAAGCATGTGCGAAACTTCACAAATTAGAAATAACGTGGACATGTGAATCTACTTGGCACTGCACTAAGTAATCACTGTTTTTTATTGTGGTTCTCAATAGCTCTCATACATAGAAAAATATGTTAAAATTTATAGTTGCACATAAAAGTTGTACAGTGACTAAACTATACAAAATTATATTTCTGTATTTTTAAAATTTAATGCATTAGTCAAAGCATCAGATCAGAAACTTGGCTTGAATTTTAGAAAGAGTAAATCATCTTTTACCATTGTCGCATGGGGGAAAATCCCAAGTATTTCCTTTCGTCTTGCACTGGTGCTGTGTACAAAATGTGAACTGTGTTTTAGCCACTTACGATAATGAGGCCCTGATTCAGTACAATTCCAAGTATGTCCTATTAACATAAATAAGTTTCTTAGATACTCACTAGAATAAGCCTGAAACGTATCTCTCTCTATGTAATTCCAGGTTTGTTTCTGCCATGTGAAAGAGAACACCTACCAGGCACTTTAACTTGATATGTCTTACTGGGCGTTTGTTTTTTTCTTGGTCTGTTTTGTTTTTATTTGGCAAGTTATTTTTGCTATTTTTCTGCTGAATTGCACCTTAATTGCCAAGTCCAGTTTGTGTTCTAGCTTCATTAGTATTTCGTTCTGGAGTAATTGTTTTAATTAATGGTATGTGCACAAATTAGAAATTAGTTGATCTGCAGCAGTTTCTTAAAAATGATATCAGTATATAATTTTGAGAGGGAATAAAGGATTTATATTCTGTAGCAGAAGAAAAGTACTTGAAATAAGGTAGACACCAATCTCTCTTATGCAATAGAACCCTGTTAAAAACAGATGTATGTGAAAGAATCCTATTAGTTTTGTTGTAAGATATTTTCCTTCTTTACTTTGCATCATACCTTTCATATTTATTATTTAATTAGCACAGTGTATTTACACAGGTGGAATACACCACTTTGCAAGACAATGTCTTTTACATCTTTCTGGTCATATTTTAGCAATTTAATTCTTCCTCTTTTTGGTGTTTGAACTAACTAAAGCCATTGCTTCATTTCAGTTTGGAAGACGTTATATTGAAGATCTTTTTAATGATTTTCGAGATGGACGAAGACTTCTGGAGCTCCTGGAATGCCTTACAGGCCAAAAACTTGTATGTGTATATTAACATGTTTACTGTATGTTGAAGTCTTGATGTTGTGATAGTTGTAGTAGGTGGTGTTCATTAATTTCCACCATTGATGGGGGCCTGTGGAAATTATTTTTTACGGGTCTGAATATTTTCGACTTTCATTTGCAATTGAGGAAACATGGTGACTGAAAGCTATATTAGACAGTAACCCTTTTCTAGACATATATTTGAAATGAAAATGTACTTTGTTGTATGCACTTATTAAGGAAGTGTGGCAAAGAGAAACAAGACTGAGGCAGGCTTCATTTAGATATTTAGATTTTGGCTGGAATTCAAAAATTGTTTATCACTAGATGTTTGTGCCAAACACAAGGAATAGAATTTAATGTGTAGAATTAAAGTGTTTTGCTAATAAATTTCATGCATACAGTCCATGTATTGGAGTTGTCTGAAAAGAGAGAACAGCTTGCTCTTATTAACCTGGAAATTCTAAAGTGATACGTCACACATGTTTTTGAGTATCTTCTCTTGTGTTCCTGCTTGTACTTTGTGAGCTTGAGATCTTTCTCCGAATCTTTCTCGTAAAAGAGTAGTGAAGCAGGGTGAGAGTTTGCGAATCAAAATCCAGAGAGAATGTATTTGTAAATAAATATTAAACAAACTGATGATTATCTGTTTTGTTGTGGTAGTAATGTTCCTAAATTGTGCCATGGAGAAGATGACTAATCTTAATAAAACAATCTGGAATTATCTGATTTTATATACATTTCAATTATTCATTCACTTAAAAATGTCAAGGTACCAAACTATCTTTCAACTGTGGATTTCGTTTGTTTCACAATTGCCTTTATTTCATATCGGGAAGCTGCATATGCACAATGTATGGTAATATCCTCACTGTTGTTGTCATAAACTTAGGAAATAGAAGATTACAGGTGTAATACAAGATTTGACTTACATATAGTGTATTCTAGTTTCTGATTTGGGGCAGTCAAATTTGTTTAATTTTCTCTGTAGGCAAAAGAAAAGGGGTCCACAAGAGTTCACGCTCTGAATAATGTCAACAAAGCACTGCAAGTTTTGCAGAGAAATAACGTAAGTAATCAGCCGGACAGGGTCAGCACATCCTGTAGATAGCATACTTAATGCTCTGTAAATGTTGGATCAAATTCTGGCCAATAGTATACAACTACTGGAGTCATGGCAGGTTTGTTAATGTGACTTGGCTACTTCATCATTCAGCACAAGGATGGAATGTATTTCAAAGAGTTTAAAACTACTGCCAGCGAATGTTTGAATAATATATCTGTAACGGATGCTATCTGACGACAGATCATCATGGACAATTTTATGGTAATGCATCATGTTTAAAATACATTTTAAAAGGTGAATTACAAGAAGCCATCCATAGCTGGTTAGAAGGTGCTACCTATCAAAATATCTGCTCACGAGCTCTGATGATAATGAAGTCTGAGAGACTGAGGCTTTTCCTACAAGAAATCTTTTTGGTAAATTTTCATTGGTGTCTGTTACTTCTGGTTCATAACATTAAGGAAATGAATCATATCAAAACCGCTTTCCATTCTACTTTGTCAAGATTGACTTTTCAAGACAATATCCTGTGCATAATTTTTAAGTAAATATTCTCATAATATCTTCCTTATGCAAGTGTTCTAATGGACCCATAACTTTAGCAGACATTTTCAGTGTCCAACTAATTATATCATATCTCCTCCTCAAGAATAAATTCAAGTAAACTATAACATTTGCTTAAACTTAACAGTAAGATGTGATGGAACAGTGATAATGTATTCTGTGCCGCATATGATATTGAATTTCCTGATAGCTGCAGTAGGGTACTAAACATGTTTGAGTTCAGCTGCTGAATAAAGTTATTGATTTTATAAATCTAAGGTAATGCTTATCCATCTGAAAATCTGTGCATAAATGAAAGTGACCTTATAATATGGGCATGAAGGCCTCTAGCTTGATATTTCTTTTTAAAAATGGAATTTCATGTAAATAAATAGAAGAAAAAGCTTCTAATTCTTCAAACACTTCAATATATGACATTGTTGAAAAAAATCAGCGATGTGTTATTTCACAGTATGCAAGGTTTTGACTGCATACCTGCAATGTGGTTACAAATTTTCATATAAATGCTTTTGAAAGTTTGTATTCACTATGTATCAGCTAAATCCATTAATGTGCTTTTCATTCAGTTTCCAGACAAAACAGTAGTCTCTTTCAAATATAGAAAACAAACTGGGAGTATTCCAATTGAAAAATATAGAAGAAAAAATATTATTTTAGAAAGTGAAGTGGTCATCCAGAGGCCGCCACATTCATGTGATTAAATCCTTCTAAGCTATGCACAATGTGAAGATCAGTGTAGTGTATATATATTAATATAAAACCAAAAGATCTGCCTCTGAAATAGTTTCTTCAACCTTCAAAATCATCTCGAGTGATTTCTATGGGACTTCAGGAATGCAGAATCAATGGTTCTGAAGCTGTTTACAGCCTGTAACTAATCTAGATTTTTCTGCTGGTATGTACCATCCTTGCTCTGAGGTTTTGCAGTCATCTGGGTAGTAACAGATTGAAAAGTGCTTCTGCTTCCAGTCAGTCCATTTTACAGATTTATTTGTTTTTTCTTACAAAAAGGTGATAGTGTTGGGGTGGGGGATTGCCTCTATATAGCCTCAGGCAATGCTAGGAAGTGTTCCTCTGTTTCAGTAAAACAGATGTAGGCTCTGTCTATTCAGGCTTCCATTTCCAAAATCACGTGGTGGATTTTGGCCTGTAGAAAATGTGGGCAATACCCCAGTAAGCTTTGTAGCGAGTCACTTGCTACGTGGACCTGTCATGGTTTAACCCAGCAGCCGGCAACTAGGACCAGACAGCTGCTCGCTCACTCCTCCTTCCCCCGAGTGGAATGGGAAGGAGAATGGACAAAAGTAGAACTTGTAGGTTCAGATAAAGACAATTTAATACGAGAACAAAGGAAGGAATAAGAATAAACATGCAAAACAAGCTATAAGCGAGACAGTTTTTCTCGATGCCTGATGACCAATTGCTCAGCCAGTCCCCGAGCAGTGATCGTGGAATTCGTGGAACTCATGGATGTTGCAGATTTCACGGAACTCATGGGTTTCACCAATTCCCGCGCCCCCTGGCCAGCCCCCATTTATAAATGAAGCATGATGCCCGTGGTATGGAATATGTCCACTGGCCAGCTTGGGCTGGCTGCCTGGCTCTGCTCCCTCCCAGCTCCTGCACACCTGCTCATCAGCCAAACATGAGAAACTGAAAAAAGTGCTCGATTTCTTAGCAACAACTAAAAACAACAGTGTATTATCAACATTCTTCTCATACTAAATCGAAAACACAGCAGCTACTGGGAAGAAAACTAACTCTATCCCAGCCGAAACCAGTACAGGACCTCATGTGAAATTTATGATATTAAGTCTAAATTCCATTTGGGAAATGTTCCAAGACACTGTTGGTTAGAATGAATTTCCAATCTCATATGCTTTTAGTAAAAAATTATGAATTCTTAGAGAAGAGAGTTCTTAGAGAGTTTTAGCATGCTTGACGAAATATCTACTTTGTATATGATTAGTAAAAATTACCTATATGTAGATGCATTGAAATAAAAAAAAGAGGCTTGTTTTGAGTGTAGAAACTCTTTAGTCATTCTACAGATGTAAATTCAAATAGCTTCAGAAGTTCAGTAGAGATATGCAGACTGTAGTTTGTGAAGGAATGGGGTACTTTGCCATGTAAGTACCAGTTCTGACCATGAAAATCTGCATCTATGAAACAGTAAGAATGCAAATTTATGACTCATAGTTTCCATCCAGAAGTGCAGGTCTTAGCTTGCATTGTCTTGCACTCACATCACTGAATTTGGCCTTCGTATTTAGATAGCATAAAAAGTGGGAGAGGGTGAAGGATCATTTCACATGTGGAGGAAAGAATATTCCAGGGTGGTAAATGCTGATGTTGCAAATGCATGAAGTTCGCATTTGTATGAAGTTGCAAATGCATAATGTAATTACGGAAAACAACATTACTGGACAAACTAATGCGGAAAAGACTTGCTTAGATCGCAGTCGTTGGTTTCTCCGTATTCCAGCACATATCCTGCCTTGCCTTATACATTGCAGAATTTAATTAAGGCAAAACAAGTTCTATTTTGATCTAAGTATGCAGAACAATATCTTGGGTTTGTAGATTCTTACAGTGTCTAGATGTGTGTGCAGCTTGCAGCAAAGTATATTATGTGAGGTAGTATGGAGCATAATACAGGAGTTTTTCTGTGTCACCCATCAGTTTTGTGTTTTGCAATTGTAGAGGCTTAATATAAAAGATTCGTGGGTTATTATTAACTATTACTTTTAATTATATGTTTTCACAGCATGCTGTAACTGGAATAATTGGAACCCTAGATTTCTGCTTGCTTTTTGCCAGCACATTAATTGAGCCATTTATAAAACATGAGTTGGATGTTTACTAAACAACTGAAACCAAAGGATAGATTTGCCCTGGCCCATCCCTCTCTCTCTCTCACGACAAAGAAAGTTGAACACCAAATGAATGAAAATAACACCACCCTCTTACGGTTGCTGTTAATCTTACACAAATATTTTTTGTTTCTTTAATAGGTTGATCTGGTAAACATAGGGAGCTCAGACATTGTGGATGGAAATCATAAGCTGACCCTTGGTTTGATCTGGAATATAATCCTCCACTGGCAGGTGAGTGGCCCTGCTGCTTACTTTCCATGAAGTGCCTTTATTCCACTGATCTTTTTTCCATTATTATCCAGCCACAACCTACAAAGTAAACATAGACATTGCAAGAGATGTCCTAAATCAGTAAGTTTTACAGAAGTCTGGTACAAATTATCTAGGATATGAAGAATCCTAGGAAGATAAAATAGGTTTTAGAGCATTAGCAACAGCTCTTTTGACTCAAATTTCAGTCAGATGTTGCAAGAGAATATATTATACAGTTATTATAAGAAAAAAAAAATAGGCAAAGCCAATGTGGCTTTCATAGTCATTTTTCTTTTTAGTATCATAGAGTGACTTTTGTATATTAATGAAATAATCGCATTTGTTGCCTTTCGCTGCTGACCCATCCTGCCAAGAATTATTTTTAGAACACTGAAAAGCTGGTACTATGATAATTTATTAAAGCAGATGTGGCTCATTTAGCTTCCTTTTTGTTTAGAGAGGAAGGGGTATTATGATATAGATCTCGTAAAAAACAACATGGTAGATGAGGACAATTAAGTAAAGAAATTCTGAGACAACAGTAAAATAAAAATTCAGAAAGAACTAGCATCTGAATGCACTGAGCCTTTGTGTTTGTATGAATCTGGGCTGAGTCTGTCCATTTGTGTTGGCTCTGTTCCCCAAGCAATAATCTACAAGTTTTTTGTAGCATTACAAGCAAAGGAGGTGGGAAATAAAGCCTAAAACACTTTATATTAAAAAACTGAACACTCCTATCAAAAATCATATGTGCATCATTCATTGAAGTAGGGAATTTTTTTTTACTAATTTTACAGGACGTTGTAGTGAAAGCAACAGAGAAAGCCTGTAAATACCTAAATCACCTCTTCCTTTGTCTCCCATTCCAATATTTAGTTTAATTGTATAACATTGTTCTAAATTACTTATTAAGAGCAGGTCGAATGTGA
>Ga0181612_104441_pt1 | contig 12058 bp, 14 predicted proteins | sample HoacroProtozoa21_FD_119630 | JGI IMG/M metagenome (GOLD analysis project Ga0181612, IMG submission 119630) | Hoatzin crop microbial communities from Cojedes, Venezuel. Combined Assembly of Gp0051906, Gp0051904, Gp0051908
CAGCCCCTGCTGCCCTCCTCCTCCTCCTCCGGCCTCGGGCTGCCTCTGCTGCTGCTCCCTCCTGGGCTTCCTCCTCCTCTGCCTCGGCCGCCTTTGGCCCTTTCCCAGCCCTGTTCCCCCCCCGGCCTTCCCCCGGCGCCCCCATCTTGGCTGAGGGGCTCAGCTGTGCCCTGCGGTGGGGCCGCTGGAGCCGGCTGGGACCGGCTGTGTCCGGCCCGGGTCAGCCCCGGCCTCTCCTCACAGAGGCCCCGCTGCAGCCCTGCTGACAGTGCCTGGGCACGGGCACCTGATACTCGACAACAGTGAATCTTCAGCTTTCTTTTTCCCACAAGCACTGTTTCAAGAGATAAACTGAAGAACTTCTATTCCATACCAGGACTGGGGGTGACCAAATCAGCACACCGCAAGGAAATCCTCCTCCTGCCTTTCTCCTTATTTGCCCCATTTTTACTTTCTGCGTCACATTTTCTTTCCTACTCTTTCTCAGCAAATGGGTCGTCTTTATTTCCACCCACTCCACACAAATAAAACTAATTGCTGAATGTGAGATCTTACCCAAATTTACCCATTTTTTTCACTGAACCGCTGGCAGCACTGAAGGGACTTTTCCCCCTCTTTCAGGAAGGGTGAATAGTCTCCTCTGTAAGTACACTCGGTGCTGGTGCAAACCTGACAGATCTAGAAATGGAAATCCCGTTTTCTGCGGAATGGATTCAACACTGACAACTGCATCACAACCTCTCTTGGCAATTTTTTTGTCAATTTGAGTCCTCTCTGCTTTACAGAAAATCTGTACAGAGGTGAAAAGACTTTTCATTCCCAACCGTGTCATGAATCTGTCCCCTCTGCTAAAGCTGTGACCTCATTTTGAGCTAATCCTTAAAATATTAATATCAATGATGTAAGAATTCACAAAAACTTGTGTTCAGAAATTTGTTACCAGGAGAAATTGTTCACAGAAGACAAAATAGAACCAGAGCAGTACTGAGCAATACAGCAGTAGAAACACATGATGTGTGCACCTGAGCTGCTGCCGAATCCTAGAAATGCCAGGAGCTTGTAGCCACTTAGCCTTAGCCCAGTAAAGTCTCCAAGCTGGTTTTCTCAAGGGAGGAAAGACCTAACTACTTTAGTCATTCCTTGTAGGCCACGTTCTCCAGCCCTGCTTTGATCATCTTTGTAGCCCTCCTTGGGACCCTTTCGAGTCTGTCCGTGTCTTGCTTGAATTGTTGGGACCAGAAGTGGACACAGCACTCCAAATGTGGCCGGAGAAGCGCTGAGCAGAGTGAGTCAATCACTCTGTCTCTGCTACTAATATCCCTGTGGAAGCAGCCCAAGATCTAATCTGCCTTCATTGCTGCAGCAGCACGCTGCTGACTCCTGTTCAGCTGGTTGTCCACCAGGACCCCCAGGTCCCTTTCAGCAATGCTTCTCCCCAGCCACACAGAGGTAAGCCTGTCGGGGCTTTTTGGTTATGTCATCCCAGGTGCAGGACTTTGCAGTTGTCTTTGGTAAACTTCATACAGTTGTTGCTTACCTGCTGTTCTAGCCTGCCCATGTCCCTCTGCAAGATGACTCTCCCTTCTGACGTGTTCAGCTCACCACCCAGTTTGGTGTCATTAGCAAACTTTGAGAGAATGCTTTCAATCTGATCAACCAGGTCATTTATGGAGGTGTGGAACAGCGTGGGGCCCAGCATGAATCCCTGGGGTACCCTCCTTTTTTCAGGCTGCCAGCCTGAGTAGAAACCATTGATCACCAACTTGTGAGTGTGGCCTGTTAGCCAATTTCCTACCGACCTTGCAGATCACCCACCCAGTCTGTACCTTGCCACTTTGTCTTATACAGTTTGTCTAATTTGTCATTACAGATTTATTTTTAATTTTCATTGAAACCTCTGTCATTGGTCTTACATATCTGCATGACTGATTTGTCTCCAGCACTCTGACGTCAAAAGGTGAACTCTGACATCTGTTTCTTGGTTTATAAGCCCCTATCCATATGTAGAGATGTTTGTAGGATTTTTTTTTCCAGTGGTGAAATTGTTAGGTCATTGTGCACATAACAGTAGATTTTAGTACATAGAATGGTATCTGTATTTTGCCTTGCTTTTTAAATGTCACAGTGCTTTAGTTGATAAAAGCATTCACAAAGCTTGGTTTTGGTGCTGCATACTGTGTTATGCAAGATTTTTTGCAAAAAACTCAAACCTGTTAATTAACTTTCTCAGTACTTTTCTTTTTCTTTTTTTTTTATTGTAAAAATGAGAATTCCACTTGTTCAAAATTTAGAAAATAAGAACAGAGAACTCTACACTGAAAATAGAAGGGAGGAAGTAGAAAAGGCACTGCAGAATGCCAAGGCTCAGTATATACCCAGAAAAATAAGATGCTTGTGACAACAGAAAACAAAACTGAAAGCAGTTTTTTTTTCTTTCCACCTGCATGGTGAAGTTGTCCTATAATAAACTGGTTATTAGCAATCTCTTCTTCAGGGCTCAAAGGACACCCATCTGCTTTACCACGGTAGATTAAAACATTGTGCCTTTCTCAAGACAAATCCCCATTGTGCCATGTTAGGATTTAATATTTGCCATTATTGTGTAGCTGTGATTGTAAAAGGCATCGTTAAAAACTGCAGTGTTCATGATGGCACGTTTAAATCAGGAAGGCAAAGGTAGCAAAACTCCAGTAGGGATTTTTCTTTCTTTTTTTTCTCTGATCTTAGAAACATCCCTTCACAGCTCGTCCCCTCTCTTTTCCCTCTTTGCCAGCATCTTCTATTACCTCCCCCAGGTGACAATGTAAGATGGAGGCAGAGTTATGTAAAATAGCTCTCAATATAATGAACTTCTGGTACTGTGTGGGCCCATTCTTATCTCCATGTCCCCATACTGTGTATTGTCCCAGAAACAAGGGAAGTCGTCTCATAGCCACTTGCCTGCAATTCTGTTATGCCATTACTGCTTCATCCTAATCTACCAGGCCTAATTCCCTAAGTGGAACAGGTCCTGACTTCAGTGGCACATAACAGGGTTGGCCTGATCATCTCCATTTTCATGGACATATGCTGATCATTACCTCTTGCTGACTTGCCCTCAGCTCCTCTCTCCTCATCTCTGTTGTCTCTGCATAGGAACCTGCCACATTTGTCTTTCATTGCAGTGTTAAGCCCAGCAAATCACCATGCTGACTACTGGGGCATGGCTCCCAGGTATTTGCTTTCACTATTGTCTTTCTCCCCATTAGCCAAGACAGAGAGCTGTGCTGACCTCTGGTTTTGGAGGGTAGCTCCTCCCTTTCCTCCCTCCCTTACCTTCAAAATTAAATCTCTTTCTCTTCCCTTTTTGTCCAGTTTGGGAAGGATGGTCTTGAGGTGAGTCTATCTCTGTGCTTTTTTGCCTCATAAGAGATGCTCAACTCCTTCCCTCCTTTGGCTTGCTGTCTCTGTCTCTGGGAAGCAGAATGTGTGTTCTGCATCCTGGAAGCTTGTTCAGCTCTAAGGATGGAACAGGTCTCTGTAAAGAAATTGAGGTGATGCAGAAATAAATATCATATTTTTACTGATATCTGTAGCTCCTTCATCTTAGGTGTGTTTGAGATTTCTGTATTTTCCAGTAAAAGAAACTGGTTCATCGATGTTCTTCCTTTCATTCACTGGCTTCCCTCTCCATACCTTCATTCTTTCTCCTTCCAACTTGTAACCCAATCTCTGTTTCTCCAAAACCTCGATATCGTTCTATAGGAAGGGGGCTTGCTTTCCTATCTCTCTCTCCTTCTATAGAGTTGTCACCATGCAGACCCCCTGCACTGTGGAGGGGACCAGTTTTCCGAGGTAGGACCATGTTCTTATCTCCGTTGTCATCTGTCTTCTAGAAGGACCCCATCATCTTCTAACCTAGGGAAAGAAGAGAAAGAAAATGGCAATCTTTAAAAGTATTCCTCTCTAAATGGTCGCAACTAACTACAAAGGCTACAGCTACTGTGAGATCAGCTAATAAACTCCTTGAACAGGTCTCTGAAGTCTGTATTAGAAGTGGATGAGTCATAGTTGCACCAGCTGATTGCAAATAAGTGGGTGGGAGTGGAATAGGCCCTGTACTTTATACTGGCAAGGTATGAATAAAGAGCTATCAGCAGGCCTGGAAAATGAGCAGGGGTGAGTTTGGACTGACAGCTCTGAAGCAGGGAAATGGAGGCAACTGAGTGCTTGTCAAAGAAGCAAAGCCTGAGCTTTTAAGTTAAATCATTCCTTGAAAACAACCCATCCTAATGATGGAAGTGGGAGATCAGCAGAGGATAGGTCAGGCTGTGAGGCTATGTGTTTTAGCACATGTGGTATAGGGTTTAATTTCTGCACCTTCGTCTGACTACTTGTATGTAGCTTCTTGAACACCAACATTTGGAATAGGAATGCACCGTGAATTGAGTCAAAACAGAACACACATTCAAGTTTCGGTAAGATCAATGTGATGAAACTATTTGCATCTTTGGCTTGTTACAGACAGAGACTCCAGATGCAAAAGTCAGTTCTAAACCGGAGTCTGAGCCTAAGATTTGGTGAAAATTGTATCAGAGGGTCCTCACTTGACCTCACGTTCTTGCTGAGGCTAGGGCCTATTGTGTTTTATTTGCAGCAAAACTCTGCAGCTTTTTTTGAGTGAGGAAAACCCATAATGAAGGAAACTGGGGAATTGATTTTGTATACCCCACTGCAGCAAAACACCTTGCCTTTCCACGTATCGCTGCGCAGCCTAACTGCTGCTTGTGTGTTACAGCACTAGATCAGAAGAGGTCTGTCAGCCATGTGAAGCTAAGCCTTGGCCTGTAGTTGCTTTCTGAGACTCAGGGGAAAGTACCATCTGGACAACACCTTCTGCAAGCACTACCCCACTGATGGAAGAAGCTGCTTGTGGGTCATAAAAGCACGTGTCAGTTTGCTGTATTCCACTGAAAATGGCTGTTTGTGTGATTTGTGTTTTTGAAAGATAAGTGCAGCCAAAAAGATTTACAGGATTAGTGTTTACAGATGGTAAATGTTTACAGATATTCAAGAATGATGGGGAGGGTGGAGCACAGGGGGCAGAAGATACAGACCTTATGCTCTGTCATTTAATGTAGTTTTAAGCATGTCAGTTCTGCTTATCTTGGAAATCTCACCCAGCCTAGACCAGGTATGGTGTTTTCTGCTCTGAGGAGATAATGCAGGAGATATAACCTTTTTGGGCGCATCTTGCTTGGGTTTTTGAGATGTCATCTGGACTTTTGAGGTGTGCATATTGACTTGTTGCTTTCAGCATGTCATAGGATAGACAAAGTGGCATACAGTCTTGCAGGTGGATGGACAGTGGTGGATGGAGAGACATGACTTAGGTTTAACAGAAGTCTTGCCTTTTTCCTCTCATTCTCCTCCCCTCCCCACTGGGGAGAGTGGCCATGCGGTTCTTTGTTACTGTCAGGGGCTAAACCACAACAACAGCTACCTGAAAAGAGGTTGTAGTGAGGTGGCTGTCAGTCTCTTCTCTCAAGTAACAAGCGATAGGACAATAGGAAATGGCCTCAAGTTGCGCCACCAGAGCTTTAGATTGGCTAGTAGTGAAACTTTATTGGCTAGTAGTGAAACTTCATTCACTGAAAGGGTTGTCAAGCATTGCAACAGTCTGCCCAGGGGAAGTGGTTGAGTCAGCATCCCTGGAGGGATTTAAAAGACATGGTGCTTAGATGTGGGATTTAAAAGACGTGGTGCTTAGGGACACAGTTTAGTGGTGGACTTGGCTGTCTTAGGTTAACGGTTGAATTCAATGATCTGAAAGGTCTTTTCCAAATGAAAAAACTCTATGATTCTATGGGGCCAACAATGCATTTCACATTGGGAAAATAAGAAACTAGAGACAACTCATGCCTTGAGGATGAAGACATTATGAGAATGCAGTATCCTTGCAGTACGAAAAACCAATCCATACTGGCCGATCTAGTTAACAATCAGCATTCTAGGGCAGATTAAAACAATTCAGCCAGACACGTCATCAATAACTGATTATTTGCAGCTAAAATTAGACCTGGAACTGGCATTTTGTATCTTCATTAAAACAAAACTATCTTTATCAATAAGCTATGACAACTTTGAGCAGACATTTCCTAGTGAATGTTAATCCCTCAGTCTCTTTTGATTACTAGATGGGATTACATTAAAATCGATCCTCCTCCTGAGGTCCATTTGTGCGCTCTCTCTCAGTATTGAATTATGTAGCTGGCCTCATGCCAGGCACAGGTCCCCCATCGGGACAATGAAATCACAGCCGCAGTGATGCTCATTTGTGTTTTACAGTATGCCATTTATTTATTACAAAAGGCTCAGGAGACTTAACGCCTTGCTGAGATATTATCTTAGGCTTCAGATCTCTGTCAAACCTTATTACTCTCTTTTCAGTTTAGTTTGCCTATAACTGGCTTTTGAAGACAGGAGAGGAAAGGGTAAGGAAGAAAAACAATGTCGTATTTAAAATCTAGATGTAGTGAGAATTCCCCAGTTGTACAGGCTGATCTGAGGGAATTGTTGAGTTTGAGTCAGGGACAGAATGTCACTGGAGGAGCTCACAGGAGCAAGCATCCATTTGGACGTGTGTGGATCTTGTAAAAAGATGGACCTCTCTGGCTCATAGTTGAGCTTTGGACAGCAGATCTCTGAAAGAAGTTGCTCCTAAATTGTGTTGACCTGTTGTCATTGTTCTCTGAGTGTCACTGTGAAGCTGGTGGGAGTCAATGACACGGTCCTTGCTGAATTCTGGAGCAGAGAACTCCAGTGTTTTTGGTTTTGATGTTGTTTCTTAGAAATTTAGAGTTAGTAAAACTATGAACAATTCTTCCCAGTGAAACTGAAAAAGCTACATAAAAAGTAACAGAGAAGAGCTGTTGACAGTCTGGAAAGCGTAAGAGCTGGACAGCTTTCCATTTAACTCCCTCCCACCTTTTCCATCTGTAGCTCTTGTCATCAGTCAGCAAGCCAGTCAGGAGATGGTGATAGCTAAATGGTGTGCATTCCCTTAAGATTCGAGATTACATCTTTCCTTTCCTCTCTGATATCCTTTAATAGTCAGCTTTTGTAAAGAGTGCTGTGTTTCTTGACTTGTGCAGTTGTGATCTGGAAGCTATCTTCCAACACCTGACTGATTCATTTGGAGTTATATGAGCATCTCATGATAGTGTGAACTGATCTCTTAACTGAGCTGCTAAGCATAATTCTGAGCCTGGCAAGGCTCAAATGTGAAGTGGAAACATATATATACAATTTAGGCAGGAAATATAAAACATTGTGGAAATACTTACACTGTTGTAAACAAAGTTCTGTATCACTTTGCTTATGTGATTTGGCATTTCTAACAGAATTAATGCTCTGCGATAGCACTAAGGATGCCGTGCCTGAGTGGAATGGAAGTAATGTGAGATGTGAGTGACTGATGTTCCTTGAAATGAGCAATATAAGAGACTCTGGATACCAGACTAATTATGTAGCTTGTTTATTTTTCAAGGAAGGTCTCATTACTACGATTGGTGTTGAACGGAAAAGTCGAATCAGTTATTCACTGTCTTGGATATGTTTATTCTTAGATTTGCAGGGTTGTCTTTGAATACCTGGAGGTGTGGTGGTAAGAGTTTCAGAGGAAGGAAGATGGACACAATATCTTGTTATATTTTGCAGCAGTGAATCTCTGGTGAAGAGTCACCTTGAATCCACGTTCAATTTCATTTATTTATTTATTTATTGTGGTAGCAATACCCAGAGTTCAGGGTAGACAATTTATCCATTTTGCTTGTGCTTTAGCCAATATTTCTCCTGTAATACCCCCCAAGTTGTCCAAGTATATTAATTGTTACACAGGATTGTGTGTTTCTCAAAACTATACCAAAATTTGAGAGATAGGGTGTAGGTGCTAAATGTTTATTTTTTTTACTGTGATCTTTCCACTCATGAAATAACAGCCTTAATTAGACTGGTTAAGACACAGAAATGCTAACAAGCTTTGCCAAGTGAAGTTGATGATGATAATTCTGTCTTGGAACGACAACACGAACACGAACATATGTAGCTTTAAAACAGTCTACTGTCTTTGTAGTGCACTGAGGCAAGAAACTTCCAGTTCAAAAATTGAAAAAAAACATAGGATATCTTCCGTAGTATGAAACTGATTAGAAAAACCTTGCTGATTTACTTCTATGCTGCAGATATCTTTGTAAAGCTGTGGGAAACCTGCATTATCCAGTTTCTTCTGTTTTACTTGGGAATTTACAACATGAAAAATAAATGGCTTCTTCATGGTGCTGTTTTCCTTCAGAATCAGGGCCTTTGCACTGCGTCTCCAAAGAAGCTGTGGTGTAGGTCTGAGCTGTGTTTTCCTGAGATGCTGCCTCATCTGACCCTGTTCAGAGTAGTCCATTTTATCACATTATAGCTGACCAAAAAAATGAGGAATGGTGAATATTCCTTTGTATTTAGAGTGTTACCTCAGTCTTGTGTGGCCAAATGTCTTTATGCAGAGGATTGTTTTCTTCTGTTCATTTTCCTAGATGTTAGTGGTTTTCTCCCAGCACAAAGAAAGTTTGTGCTAAGTCAATCATATCAATTTTTTGCCTACCTAACTGCATGCAAGCTGGAAGTTGCTTCTTACTGCAGCAAGCTCGCTACTGTAGCAATAAGCCTTGGAGAGCCTTGGGTTGCCATGTACGCAAGCTCTGTGGCTACACTCGACATGCTTGTATTACCAAAAGTGACTGTTTACCCATAATGCTTCAAATGCTGTTTTTCAGCTCAATGATTTATTTTAGGAACTGGGGAGAAGCTGCAGATCTTTTTTACTGCTACGAAATCAAATAAACTAGTAGATCTGTGCATGTTCTTGAAAGCAAACTGAGCTGTTTCTTAAATTTGTTTAATTTTACTAGAAATGTGAGGAAACATATTTTGGGAGCAATCAATCCAGTGGTACCAACTCTCTATTTGACAGACAACATGAAGTAATGTCACAAAACGAAGAAAAGTGATTTGGACCGTATTTTGGGTGGAAAAGTCTAGTCCCCTGAAGATTTTCTTGCTTGAGTTTAGGCACAGATTTGCACTATTAACCAGCACCCTCTGTACCCTGGGTGCTGTGCCACCAAAATCAGGCTAGACTGCAAGCAAACTTGAGCTGCTATACATCCAGTTTGACCTCAATATCAAGTTTTGTCTGGAAAAGCACATTTTGTTTTCCTAGATGTTGCAAACAAGTTCCCTGTACAAACCCTTTGTACACAAGCAGTTAGAAAAGTTTTTGCATATTTTACTGGAAAAGAACTTATAAGGCAATTCATATTGCCTTTACATTTGGTATTTTTTCGTTAATAGAAGGATGATTTTACTTGATTTCTTGTCTAGGGAGACAATATTTTAGATGAGTTCTCTGGTTTGATGTAAAGAACAGACAAATTTATTTGGTATTTCTCAAGCCAGTAGACCACAGTAGATAATTCCCTTATACTTTTTTCACAGTGTCTGGGCTGCAATAATGCTTTTCTTCCTCCATTGGTGATGCAAATCATTAATGACTCCATGGTGAGCCCAAGTAACTTGTTGCTGCAGGTCATGGTCTTCTGTTGATTGATGCAAAACAAGGTGGCAGCACTTTGTGGCCAATTAATTGCCAAAGTGACTCTAATGATACTTATGAATATGAGACAAAGTAAAGAGTTCAGGGCATGCTTGAAGCAAAAATTGAGTCTGATTTGCAATATGAGTATAATCACTGCCACCCATGAGTATGATGAAAATTTGAAGAGTTTCCACTACTTCTGGGTATTTTAAGCTATTGAAACTGATCTCCAGGCATAGAAGCAGAGAAGCTTTTTCTTCACACCTGGCCTCCCCCTGCAATAATGCTAAATCACCTGAGATGGACACAGCCAATGATTCCAGTTCAACCACTGCGTGCAGATAAGGTGGCTTCTCGAGAAATAAATCTGCTTACCTAGAATGACCTGCTGGTTCCTAAATTAGAAAAGTATCATCATGAAAGTTAGTTTCTCAAGACAGAGATGTTCTGAAGTCAGGGGAAGGTGCTTATTGCGTTGAGTAAGACTAGCATTTCACCTGCTAGTTTTTCAGAATTAAGCCTTCTCGAGCTTACTGCTGTACAAAAGAGCTTCTGCAAGAACAGTATCCCTAGATGGAGGGTGAGTAGCTCTGTAGCAATTTCAGATATAAATTTCTGGTTTTCAGTTTATCTGCATCTAGCAATTTCTTAATTATAGCACCCAGCACTTACAGCTATTTACCTCTTCAAAGCATTGCACAATTATTAACAAATTAATTGCTACCTCATTGCCCTATGAAATATCCTGATAGTTATCTGATTATCCGGTTCCTCCAGTAAATGAGAATAACCATACTGGTTATAAGACTAGGTCACATATGGTAGAAAATTCAAAGAAATTTTTGCTAACAGGAGGCACTGGAATCACCTGTTATGAATACTTGTACTGTAAATTTGATGCAGTGCTGCACCATAATTCCTGTATTGTGGCAGATGACCTGGGGAGAACAGGAAGAGCGAAGGGAAGTTTGTCCAGCCATGGGAGCAAAGAAGGTTTTTCTGTTCATATGGGAATCCACTGTGGTGGGAGTGTGGCTTAACAGGCAGAGGACTGTTGCGAAGTCTTCCTAAGAAATGGGAATGGAAATACTATGGATGAAAGGAATAACATCTGAAGAGCTGCGATTAGAGGGACTATAAGTGGACAGAAAATCTGAACTGTCTTTTTTGGAAAGAGGAGTTTCCATTTCATTGATATTCTTTCTTTGCCTTCTACAAATTTAAGTGTTTCCTTCTAAGAAAATATTATCTAACGTGAGGATTAATTAGACTGTTAACCACATTTATCTCCTTTACACAAGAGATCATTCCCTGATGAGGGGGAAAAAGGGATGTTTTATAACGAGTAATGAAAATACGGCAATTTAGGGAATTAACATAGTGTAGTGACTGACATAAATGTTTCTCTATTTATAAGACTAAATATGTTCGGCTGTCAGAGCTTTGAGAGATAAATGCTGGGAATGATGGAACCCTGGTGCCAAGGCTATACAAACAGGCAAGGGGAAGAGTTGCTTGCTGAGGGCAAAGAAAAGATCTAAATGACATGGGAATTGTTCAGTGCCTAATAAAGCTCCAATTTCTGCGCCCCCCTTACAAAGTCTACAAGTTTTAAAATGCAGATGCGCCTATTAAAATTTATAATTTTTAGGCATCTTTAGGGCTTCCCCTCATACATTTGGTGAGACTTTTTTGGGATTGAGGTATGAGTTATGTGTTCAGCCTTTGTGAGTGATGATGGGAGGATATTTGGACTGCTGGCACAAAAAGACAGCTTCTCTGTCTAATGAGGTTCTTATGCTTCCTTCCTGTGTTGTCTAATGGGACCATGCTGATGTGGTTTAATAAAATGGGGGGATTAGAAATCACCAGCTGCCTTATGAAGGATGCAACTATACACTTCTTGAAAGAAATAGACTTTCTTTATGTCCGTTTGACCTCCAAGGCACTAGGTGAAAGCAATACATTCCTGTTTGAAAATTGCCCTTCCTTGTTTTCGGACTGTTCCCAATGTGTTGTGTGGATTGCAGCTTTGAATTACAAAGGTTCGTAAGGTAAGTGGGTTTGGATGGTTCCCCTCTCAATTTGATGCTGCTCACACAATTACATTCTTTATGGTGATAGAGTCCTGCAGTGTGAGACCTCAGCTTCATTTGGGTTTCCTCCATAGCTTATTTGTGCTGATCTCAGGATCACATTTCAACATTTTTGGAGCCTCAAAGAAACAGAAGATCCAAAGTTTGCAAAGGAACAAGGGATGAGCCCTCTTCCCAGGCAGAAAAGTACCTGCAAGTCATGGAGGGTGGAGACTAGCAAACACCTGCTTAGTTTTCATTGCTTTTGAGAACTTCTGAGGCTTTGAGAAACCTGATCTAGTGGGAGGTATCCCTGCCCATGGCAGGGGAGTTGGAACTAGATGATCTTTAAGGTCCC
>Ga0181612_114504_pt1 | contig 12058 bp, 4 predicted proteins | sample HoacroProtozoa21_FD_119630 | JGI IMG/M metagenome (GOLD analysis project Ga0181612, IMG submission 119630) | Hoatzin crop microbial communities from Cojedes, Venezuel. Combined Assembly of Gp0051906, Gp0051904, Gp0051908
GGCATTTGAACAGGCTGTCCAGGAAAGTGGTTGAGTCCCCATCCATGGAGGAGTTCAAAAAACGTGTAGATGTGGCACTGCAGGACGTGGTTTAGCAGGCATGGTGGTGTTGTGGTGATGGTTGGACTTGATGATCTTAGAGGCCTTTTCCAACCTTAGTGATTCTATGACTCTATGATTCTATGACTGCTGTGTTACGTTTTGATTGTGGTACCTCAATGGGAAAGCCATGGCAAAGTGGCAACGGTACAAAAATGTTTGTTAAAGCAGAAGTTCGCCATAGCTATTTCTTCTCTTTGCTTAAAAAAGGGGAGAGGGTAACAACCAGTATCCTCACTGGTGCTTACTGTTGGATGAGTTTCTCATTTGCAGAGAAACTTGGAACCCTGTAAAGATCCTGCTGTGCTGTAACTTAATCTGGCTTAAGAAACAATGCAGTTCACGTGGCTTCTGTACATTGTTCTTTGCGCTCACCAAAATATACTTATGCTTCTCTTCGCCCATCATATGCACCTTTTTGTCCTACTTTTCCTGTTTCATCAGCTATGGGATTGTCTGACCCTCCCCTAGTCCAGTCTCCCTGTTCAGGGGTTAATTATGTCCGAAGATGTCAGATTTTTCTTGGAAGTCAGTGGTTTATCTGTGTACGTCTTCACTGGACTGTCCTCTTTGCATGTGTTAATTGTTCAGTTCTTTCCTTCAAACAGAAACTTTCTGCAACGCTGAGACTACCATCTCTGCGCATATTTTTCTCTTCCCACTCCTATTTTTAAATATATATCTGTATATATATATATATATCTAAAGTCTTTTTGAAAGTTGAGTCATAAGGATGTGTTTGTGTTGCATTATTTTTGGCGAATGAGCAGAAGTACTATTATACTGAAAAGCGTTAATGGGCTCATTCCAATTTTTCATTGGGTTTTAGATCTATAGAGAATTATAGGATGCTTGAAGCAGTGATTCTGCACCATGGTTGGTTCCATATCTCCTACACACGATTTTTCTTTTGGTTCCCACAACTTTTCCTCTTTTGTTTCATCTTCTTAGAAACAGCAGTGTGGTTAATATTATGATGCTCAAACTGTTACCTGGCTGTTTCTGAGTCAGGCGAGTTGGAGCGTGGGCTGGAGCCTAGAGTCGTCTCAGACCCAGCCTGCTAGAAATGAAAGGGCTAGTGAGAATAACTGGTACTCCTCTAGATAGTCAGCAGTCTTGTGACATAAACCAAACCATTTAATGTTGAAACTAGAGGCAAGGCTTAACAAAGGTGTCTGTCCAAATATGTGTCTGTTTGGCTTTTTCTTTTTTTCTTCTTTTTTTTTAAACTTCTGGCAAAGGTTAACAGAATGTCATGGCAAATATGTGTAAGGACATTTCCTAGACCATTTTCAGCTGCTCACTTGGCATTATAACAGGATAGGGAAGTGATTGTGATACCTGGACAGAGATTGAGATGGTCTCTGATAGAATTAGTCTCATAGCGCATTTTGTTTAATGTTGTGATTTTAAGAGTAATCTTTAGTCGCATGCTGAAAATATCAGGTGTATTCCATTTGCTTAAAGGTTAAAATATTTTTCATTTCCTGGAGCCAATGACTCTAAAAAAGATGAGATCATGCAGTCTTGTAAGAGTGTTTTTCTTCACTTAATAATATGGCACTAGAATGCTATAGCTAATTGTGCCTCCTGTGCTAATGACCGTGCTGAGCATGATGTTGTCATCATAGGCAGCTAGGGAGATCACAGTTTATTGCTAGGAGCTATGGTGTGTGTTCCGCTAACAGCTGCATATCTCTTTGCAGAATGTGTTCTAATGGAAGGAACGCTTCAAGTCAAATCAACAAAGTTGAGGATATTTCACTGTTCAAATAATCTGACTAGATGAGAAGCGTATACCTTTATAATCAGCTCTAGTACACTGGGAATAGGGATTCAAATTAATTGTGTGAAAAACCATAAGTGTTTTCTTAATTCAATTAATGTCAGAACTTCAGCTACTGTTATTACCAGGCCTCTGGATCTTGATGTTCCGCTTAACTAGAAATCACTGTTTTCCTGTCAGATAGGGAAAGAGATGATAAGTCTCAGATTTTATGAGGAACATAATCTGTTAAAATGTTGGTTCTGCTGGAATCAACTGTTATACTGCTAGTGTGAGATATGTGTATTCGTGCACACAACACTCAACATTGGTGTTAGGGGCTGGTAATAGATACACAGGTGATTCAGTGCGTAATGAAGCAGATATGGAAAGTATAGCTTACATGTATCTGGGCATTGTAAAAAAGTCCTCCACATGCCTCCATCTGCCCTTGTTCAATGGGCTTTGATTTTTTTCTGGTGTTTTCTAGATATCCCAGAGGTATAATTCCAAATGTGCTGTTGAGCATTCAGAAATCCAGGTATATCTGGTGTACTTGTGCAGATGAGAAATCTAGCACATGCACTGTAGATCTGATATGGCTAGAAACCTGGAGTTTGCAAAGCTGTGCATGTGTAGTACATCTGACATCTGATGCACTTGGACTTCTTTGGGCTTGCACACATGTGGTACATAGCACATCAACTGTTTTTGTCTTGATAAAATCACAGTCCAGGACAGGACTTTTGTCACAAAAGCTGTAGCTGAATTAATGAAATCATTAATGAACTTCCACCTGGAAGATTCCCAGATTTCTAGATAGAAGAGTTTGTCCTAAACACAGTCCCCCATATTACTGTGGTTTTAAAGTGGACTCTTCTGTCAAGGTGTGGCATTGGCAAAGCCTTGCTGCTTTAAGAAATACAATATGATCTTTATAGATTTTCCAGAGCTGCTTTGGAATCTTTCTCAAAAGGAAACTTTAGAGATAAAAGAACAAGTCTTCATTCTGAGATTAGCTTGTTGCATACATATACTTTTTTTTTTATTTCAGATAACTGTGTGAGACCTTTGCATTTGATAAAATATGAATATTGCACAGCTGAAGAAAATGCTTCTATTACTTTCTCATACATGCAAGCAATGAAGTAACATGTTTTCACAGGTGCAGTAGGGGACCTAGTGAATTTCTAAGCATATTCAGAACAAGATAGCAGTATATTTATGTGGAATTCAAATCAAAAAAGAAGACAGATTTAATCTTTGTTGAAAAACTTGACTTTTTCGCCTCTGATGGATACAATTACTTTTCACATTTAGATAAAGTCTTTGTGCAGTTATCAGCATACTTTTTGACACTGATATTCTCCATCTACTTACATAGAGGGAACCAAATTCGGGACTTCCAATTCCGCTTTCCAGAATACTGGAAAAATATGCAAAATACCTGAAATACAGATAAATACCAATTATCGCAGTTATGTGTTTGAAACAGTTTTAAGACTATATGCTAAGTAACCTGGCATAGCAGCAATTTGCATATAATTAAGAAATATAGGGAGGTGAAATTGTGTCCTGGTAGTAAGGCATTCTTTCATGACACAAAGTCTTTCAAAATTGAAGATTTTCTTTGTTTATATCAGAAGTATGCCACTAAGAAGCCTCTCACATGACTGATTATATCTAAGGGTCAACAGTGCTGAAGTCTGAAAAGATATGGTTCTCACTGAAGCATGGAAGAAATAAGGTGTTTTAAAAGTCTTTTCCTAAAATAAGAGTTTTCTGAGCTCCTGTGGCAATAAAGTAGGCAACCAGAGCCTGCTCATTTGATTTCTTAAGACTTGCGCTGAGACAAGGGTTTTATTCATAGTTTTAGGTAGTTTAGATATCAAGACAAGCACCATTCACTGTTTTCAAGTTGCTTTAAAAAATATTTTTGTGCAGAAGACCATTTGCTTTTTCTTTGTCTGCTTCAGCCTGGTACCAGGGATGGGAGAAGTCAGAAATTCTGGCCTAATCATTTGCCTTGTTTCAGTGCAAGAGAGGTCAGAATTGAATTGCTAAATTGTTACGTCCACCCACAGAGGTAAAGACAGAACTGGGAAGGTAATAATCACCAGAATATATTTTAAAACGTAAAAATCCAAAGAGGATTTTTGTAGAGTTCTTAAACAGTCAGCGCATTTGAAATGTATAGGTGTTGCAGAAGTATATAGGACAAAATTAAAAAGAAGTGCTTAAATAAAAAGTCACTCTTGGTATGTACTATTGCTAGTATTTTACTTGTAGCCTGAGAAATATTTATTACAGAATTCTCCACCAAATTTGGAACCTGTCAGCAAATGCCAATAACAGAACAAAAGAAATCCAATAGATCTGTTCTCAACACATAGTTAGGTCTGCCCTTTAAAAAAAAGTACTGTAGCTTTTGGGAGAGAAAAGAAACATAAAAAATTAATCTTTTTGAAGGGCACATCTCATCACCATTCTTTTTTCTCTGAACAAAGAAGATTGAAATTTTTGTTTCATATAGTCACCCACTTGCCAGACTTATTGTGGGATGTCTGGAGAACATTAGCAATAAAATATTGAAAACTTTTATTACTATTATAGAGAAACACACAGTTTAAACATGTATAAATGTGTACAGGCTACACTCTAGCTATTGCAGCAAGTGGACTTAGAAACAAAAATTCTGTAATAAAAAAAGAACTCTGCGTTAAGCCAAATATTTAGGCTCTTCAATCCTGAATCATAGTTCTTTATGTTAGAATGAATTTTACTTCAATGCGTACAGTACAAAAGTGTAAATCTGATGACTTTTGTGTATCACATAGAAAGTTGCATTCAAATGTGTTTCCTTCTGATAGTATCACATGAGAACTGATTAACATATATAGACACACAAGACTAGATTGCAGCCTGTATTAATGTATCATTTTGTTTCAGCCTTGTTGGAGGACACTTCCTGCCTTGCAAATAAGGCCCTGCCTTAAGTCCCTGCCTGCAGATAAATCTTGAACAGAGTCTTCAGAAAGAGGGCAGAAGCTGTAAACCTCATGGGAAAACAAGTATTAGTTTTCTGGGTTTCAAGGGACCCTATGTGCAGAATATTATTTCAAAGCTTTTTACCATTTCATTTATCATTTCTTCTCAATGGTTTGCTCTTAAGAGTGCTCTACAGGTGCTGGAGTTCTGCAGAGCTTCATTATGTTTTCTGCTAGGCTGGAGGTTGTTTTCTCAAATGGTAATGATTGTTTTTATGAAGTTCTGTGTGTGGCCACTGCAACTCTTGATTTAACCTAAATAGCATGGGCAGTTGTTTGTGTGCTGTCATCTCCACAAAGTCTTCCTGCCATGACACTTGAAGAATTCTGATTCCTCTTTAGCTGCATACTCAGTGTGCTACTATAAGTCAGTTGGATTGCTATTGCTCAGCCAGGATGGTATATACAAGTGAAGCATAAGACTGGAGTGTTGGCGACCAGGCAATTAGTAGTAGGACCTAAACACTTGGAAGACAGGTACCCCAAAATTCCTTGCCATTTCTGGATTCAGCTATTCTGTATATTCTAATATGGTTATACTATGTGATTATACAGTCTACATTGTGCAAAACTTGCCTTTGACATATATAATAATCCTGGCATCATGTTAGGCATGTCTATTCTTGCATGCCTCTAGCTGTTGTAGATATCCCAAGAGAACGAGGGCTGGTGCACAAGAGTGCAAGAATAATGCAGTCTAGGCTTCTCACTTGGTCTTGGATGTATCCAGTAACAATCTGGAGGTGACTTAGAAGATTTCTTATAATTTCCCAGTTCACATATAACTGTGCAATCAAGCTTTAGCAAGTTTGTAGCTGTTTGTCATTTTAACAGCTACCTTGTGATTCAGCTTGGGCTCAGGAGCTCACTTTGCATAAGCATGCTTTGGCCTGTTCGGAAGCTTAATGTACATGAATGCCTGTTATGATTAGAGGTGTCCTTTAGAGGCCTGCTGGAGGAGATCAGATGCTGAGAGCTTGTTTAAGATGGACAAAACCTCAACTAATTCCAGTGTTGACTTGTATGAAACAAAAACTGTAGTTTTATGAAAATGTTAATAGAAATATTCCTGACTTGATTTCACTTCCTGTGAGAACAAAAATTTTAAGCGATACGGGTTTTTTTTCTGTTTTTTCAACATTTGGGGCCAACATCTCTTCTTTCCTTTTTTATGATTGTCAAAACTTAAGTTCCACAGTTCAAATAGGAAATCAAAGGGGAGCACCTTTTGTTCTGAAGGCTGTTTATGCCCTTATGCTTGTTGGCCCATTGGTCTGCCCTGAAACCAGCAAGGGACCAGCATTCATTGAAAGCACAGAAGGTGTCTTCTGCATTGCTATGTCTACTTCTCCATTATTTTAAGTACCACCTTAAATGTATTGATAATTACTTTAGAAGCAGCTGGGTATTTTACATGAAGTGGTTAGCAATTATTCTCCTTCTTTCTAGCCTAAATTTATTAATGGCCTTGTTGACCTATTCATTATTGTTTTAATATCAACCCAATGAGATAGCAATGAGATAAGGTTTATTCTGTTGATGTTATTAGTAAGTGACAGGTAGATGTTAATCCATCTGTCCTCTTCAAACATCTTTTTCCCTCAACAGCCCTTCTCTGTGCTTACCCTAAAAGAAGCAAATATTTTTTCTTTTTTATTTTTCTTAAACATAGATGGTTAAAGACTACAGGTTACTGCTATAGAATTCCAAAATTACTTTCTCTCCTGGAAGTATATTTCCTGATACATCCTGGGACTTGTGGCATATAGTCTTACCATCTAATCCCGTTTGTCACTTAACACCTGTTGAGCGTATGATCTTGCCTTTTGTACTGTGAAATGATTTTTCTTCTGTTGGCTGACGTGGGTAAGTCATCCAGGTATTTCTCCGTGTGACTGGTGCTTTCCAAAATTCTGTCATTGACAAATGTGGCTGCTGTTACTGGAACACTTTTTTATGTTCAGGCGTCTAATGAAGCTGTGGAATAAGACTGGCCTGCAGAATGATACATGAGGAAATCGGCTGGTAACCTCCCTCTTGTCTGATGCGTTTTTGTTCCTGACTACACTTTCATGTGGCTGTTTTGACTTTCTTCAACAATTTCATTCTCCTGTATCTTATCTAATCTCTTGCTATGTGGCAGTGTATCAAATGTTTTATTACAGTCAAAAGACATAAAATTTACTACACTTCTCCTTTGTTCAGAAATCTGTCTCTTTTTATCTAAGGAAGCTGTTTGGCCCATCTGATATGATTTTTTTTTTGCCTAATTTCCCAAGATTTTTAGTCCTAAACATAATGGAAACAACTGGCTTTTTTTTCTGAACAACTGTATAAAAAAGGCAGTTGGGTTTTTTTTCTTGCTTTTGAGGAGGGTTTGGAATGCTCACAAAAATAAATGTGTGGACTAATACGCTAACAGGTAACAGCACTACTGACAGAGTATAGTCCTGCACTGAAGTGGAAAAGTGTAACTTTCTTAAAGAAAAGAACTAGGGGGACCAAAACAAGAATAGGGTATGGCATTTATGTTCTCCAAGCAGCCTTTTGACTGCTATTTGCGTTAAAGTGTCTTCAGACTCCCACATACGTGTATCTTTTCGTTTAAGTCTTCTGCTTCCACTGAAACAAGTTATAATTAAAAAATAGTCTTGAAACCTGACATATATTTGGCTTGAATACAGTGCCATTACATAAAATGCCAGACTTTTTGTAAAGGCAGATGCTGTCATTTGTGATACAAGTTTGACAACTTAGTTGAATCTTCATACTGAAACAAAGGCAGTAAGTACTGAATACATTTGACAAATAAATTCTGCTTGCAGAGGGTGGCTCCCATCTTGTCTTCTGGGGAGATCTTGCTGTCTGTTCTGCTTTCTGTGTATGTGAGGTCTCCTGGAAAGATGAGTGCATCATTCCAGTCAGGGAGACAGAGAAACAAGTTTGTAATGGGGGCACATGAAGGATCCCAAATTGGAAGAGCTGAACCTTCCCATGTGGCAAACCATGTCTGTGTGTACAAGATAAGCAGAGGAATCTTGCAAGAGGATTATGACAATATGTATGAATAACATCAAATGCAAGCATGTGACCAAGGCCTTGATATTTCGATCTGGAAAAACGTGGACCCATCCTGAAATGGATTTTGTGATGTGATTTAGATGCTGCAGAGGACACTGCGTGATACTTTTGAGGGACCACTGCATATCCCTGAAGCTGTTTCCAAATACCAGCCATTCCCACTTCACACTTTTTTTTTTAAGTTTTAGTGCTACCCAGGAACCCTAGACTTACCAGAGGTGTATAATATTTTTTTTTTACCTCTGTGTCCTGATGAGAAGCTTGAGCATATCAGAACTGTGTAGCCACATGGAAGCTGTTTTAGCCATAGTGCCTCTTCCTTACTGAAGAGTGATAACCATTTGGAGGTATCTTATATTTTATTTTTATGCAATGTTTCAAAGTCTCTGTAAAAAGGAAAGGAATGTCCAAATGACAAGTATAAAAATCAGTTAACCTTATTGTACTCCATATATACATGGCAAACAGTATGATTTGCAAGTTTTGCCCTCATTTAAACTACCTTGTATTGCCAGAAGGGAGAAAGCAAAGGAACAACCTCACTGCTGTTGAATGGGCAGGACGTTGGACATACCCGTGCAGCTTCTGTGGCAGGTGGTAAGACTTGCTATTTCACGGCGTTACCTAGTTGAAAGCTTGCTGAAGTTAAACCAAACTTTTTTCCAGGTTCTGTTGCCGAAGTGGAATATAATATAGATCCTTTCTTCCTCATACACACCTCAGACATACTGATAATGATCACAAACTGCTATTCATAAGATTGCGTTATTTTCCCTGTTTCTTGCAGATGTTTGCCCTTATGCTGCTTACTGTCATGAATTTCCTCATCGGGCTCAAGTTCTTTTTTCTAACAAACAGTACAGTAATAATTTTGACTGCTGTGTGGAAACACTTCTACAAAACTTCTACAGGAGGATTTTTAAGCTAAGCAGGCTTTAACAGAAGAGCTGGTTGTTGTCAGAGGTTATTCTTTCTGAGTGTCTTTTTCACTGCATTGTTACCACTGTATGATGTGCAGAAGACTGGTGAGCAGAATTCCCTCAGAATAATATCCAGCCAAAACTATTTGTCTTACAACCTTTCTTCCTCTTACATCTTTTCCTTAGCCTAGCAGTTTGCTGCTCTGAAGGGCATTTCATACTTTTAACAAAACAGTAAATAGAATTGAAGAGATTTTGATGGATGAAATAGGCAAAGGGCTGAAACAGTGTGAGTTAGTGCATGAAATCTAATCGAGCTAAGAAAACTCTTAAGATTCTTGTTTCAAAAGCTTCTGTACTTACTAAAGGCCTACTTTCTGTACAGGAGCTTTTAAACGTATTACCATTTTAATTGTGATGCATGTGCATTGTGTTTTGTTATACGCATCAAGCTACTGTAGAATTTGGAGTAAAGATTTGAAAGGTTAGGGCACTGCTGATGTTTACTAAGCTTCCTCTCTGTATCTACTTACTGTCATAAAACGTAGTCAATAAAAAATTACTATATAATTAAGTATTGTCGCATACTTAGCTTTAATATATGTGCTGGAAAGTCAATCTGTTGCACAGTGTTTTGTACAAGAGTGTTTAGAAGCAGTGTTGCTAAACTGTTTATAAACATTAATACGGTAGCACTGCTCTCCAGAGCAGAAGGTCCCTGCTGAGGGCTAATCGTAAGGAAAAACTCATCAGTGCATTATGTGGTTTAATTTAACCATCTGTATTACCTTGGCATTACAAGTAATATTTATCTGACTTTACAGCCGATTCGAGGAAGCTCAGCTGCCAAGATGCAAAGTTTAAAATGATCAGGTAGTAGGAAGACAAAATATTCCTCTAGATCAGGAATGAAGATCAAAGACTAGGAAAACATTCTTTCAACCCTGTCACTAAATAAAGTTGATGTTCCAACATTGGAAAGTATCAAAGGCAATTCAAGAATAGTTTTTAAAAAATGATCTAGTTACTCCTACTACACAATCTTTTGAAAATAAACTCTGCAAACTAGTTGCACATGTGTATTTACAGAAAAAAGTCAAACCAAAACAATGAAAAAACCACAGCTGAAGGTTAAAGCTGTAGTCTAGAAAGAAGTATGGACTAGGTCAAATTGTATGGACGGTTTCTCCAAGCAGCAAAGTACTGTAGTTATAACAATGTTGAGGTAATATTGCAGCTGTTTTGAAGAATATGGGGAAGGAGGTGGGGTTTTGTGGTGTTTTCTTGTCTCACCCCTAATTATGAAACACCAACTTTCTGGAGTAGGAGAGTATGCATTATTTATGCCAAAGGGTGGGCAAAAATTCAGAAGATTTAAAATGCTGGCACCCTTCCAAGCAGGAAAATATGAGAATTCTGACATGGAGCAGATGCCTTGATTAATTCTTTCCTACAAAACTGTAGACTTCGTTGTTTGATGTTGTTTTTAAACCTTCTACAATTTGACTATTGTGGTGATTTGGCATACATCTTACAGGTCTGTGGGTTTTTTTTTTCCAGGGATCAATCTTTATATCTGTAAAGGGATATCTATAATCCACACATGTATCCACTCATTAAAAAAAAAAAAATTAGCGATATATTCATAGTTTGCATTGATGATATGGATTACTTAACTGCTTCAAAATCAAGTGGAAGAGACTTAGTTATTCACATTTTCTGCATCGTGCATTCTTCCCTATGATTTCCTCTGCTGGAATGGGATCTGCTGGAGTCCTTGGGACTACTAGGCCTCCACTCAGCACATGGGAAGAGTGAAGTGACGGCATGATTTTCATCACTCTGGCTCACAGTCACAGATGTGTTTAGACAGTCCTGTCTGTCATTCATACTGTATGTGAGCAGACTGGGACCCTGAAAACGTTTCTGCACTTTGTTCTGCAAACTGGCACTCCAGAAATCAAACACCTCTTCATAAACTGACGTGCTGTTTCCTCCATGAGGAACTTGTGGGAGGATTACTCTGAGCTGTGCGGCAGTGACGTGTGCTTTCTCTGCTGACGGCTCAGGGATCTCTGAAGGTATTAAGGGAGATAACAGGCCCCTTTGTGCATTTTTTATGAACTTGTTCTACTTACAGTGTAATGAGACTATTCCTAGTCTTTTCTGCTGTGTCATGTCTTAAACTTGAAACAAAAGCAGGGAAAACAGGCATTGTTTTAGGCTAACAGAACTAGACTAGAGCTGTTTCCTTGCCTGAAAAAGGTGATCTCTGTTCAATGACTGATTTTTATGGCTTCTGCATGATGGGACTTGGATTTTGAAAGCATTCCCTAGATTTGGTATGAGAAATTCTGTCGTTTTAAAGAGAGAATTTTTGGTCTTGTGGGGTTTAAATAAACTCCTTGAATAAACTGGGCTGCTGTAGAGGCCCCAGTCAACTTTACTGTGACCTAATCTTTCACAGTACTGAGCTTCTCCTTCTAATATGCTCCATAAATAGGAGTTTTGCAGAAGGACCCTCAAAAGATTAGTCTGGAAGCACTCTTATCAGTTTATATCAGGTTAGCCTTTCTTACAATGTACATGGCTGTAAAATGGAGGAGTATCTACCCTTATATAAAGCATAAAATTGGAGCTGACAGGAAACAATGGCTGGCTATCATCTTTCACTTATTGTAGCTCTTGAATTTTAGTATTCTTCCTGAATAGTATGGGGTCAGCTTGGTGTCATAAGAAATCAGCGTATCCCTGGGCCAAAGCTTCATCTTATGCTAGAACTTTTTGACCAAATACAGCCCCTGACTTGGTTTGTGGAAGTTAATTCAGTGAATGGCTAAGGAAAAAATTTTGGTTCCTTTTTATCAAAAAGTAATAATGAAATGGCAGCAAAGTTATCATGAGAGATCCCACAGGCAGAGTGGTGTTGAGGCTGGCAGGCAGCTCCAGAGATTGCTCAGGCCAACCTGCAGCTCAGAGCAGGGTCTGCTGCAGCAGGTTGCTTAGAACTATGTCCGTTTGATTCTGAATATCTCCAAGGATGGACACACCACATTACTTCTCTGGGCAAGTTGTGCCAGTGCATAACCACCATCACAACCGAAAAGATTTTTCCTTCTGTTTAAGTGGAATTTCCTGCATTTCAA
>Ga0181612_132872_pt1 | contig 12057 bp, 5 predicted proteins | sample HoacroProtozoa21_FD_119630 | JGI IMG/M metagenome (GOLD analysis project Ga0181612, IMG submission 119630) | Hoatzin crop microbial communities from Cojedes, Venezuel. Combined Assembly of Gp0051906, Gp0051904, Gp0051908
ACATTGCTAAAATTTAAAAAAAAAAAAAAAAAAAAAAAAGGGAGGGAAAAAAATATTTTTTCCCCCTTCTTGTTGTAATTTTAAAATAAAGTTACAAGACAGTGCACAAATAACAATCAGGATTCACTGTAATGTTGCAATCAGATACAGAGAAAAGCGCAGAAGAGAGAAGTGGTTGTTTTGTGGTACCTGAAGCTGTTTTCTCATCATGGACTCATGAACATAGATCCTACTCAGTAGGAGACACACTTACTTTGAACAATACCAATATCTTTGAAAAGCAGTGTATTAGTGAAACCATCACAGCTATGCCTTTTTTGAATACTCTCAAGAAGTATAAAAAAACCAACACTACAACTCCTCTTATGAACATCTGAATCTATTTTGAATTTGACACACTTCTAGTGAGCAAGGTACCTTACAGCATTCAAACAGGAATCCAGTGATCAAAACCTACACTAGCATGTTGAGTCTGAGAAGGAGAGCACAGAAAAGCATTTCCACTCCGAATCTGAAATAGAGAGAGGGTGTATGCAGCCTTTCTGAGACTAGGGCAGGAGAAGGTACCCAAAAGAAGGGGAGAAGAAACTGGGGGGGAGGCAAGGGGCAGAAGTCTCCCTCCCCCCCCAGATCACAGAGGTACATCCTCTACAGCTGTCAAATAAATCTCTTTATTCGACTTTCGTAGGAGGGACCCCTGGAAAGACCAGAAGGGAAACAGGATTGGTCCTACATTCGTGATCCAAGGGAAATAACTTTCAGCACCCATCTGTCAGTTGCTATTCTATTTCAAGCAAAGAGAAGAAAGAAAATCTTGCATCTGATGATCAGCCTTGGGGATGGCTCTCATCCAGTTCAAATGCCCTGAAGGACCCATGTAGTTACCTTTCACAAAGCGAAAAGGGCCATAAGCAGTACAGCACAGCCACAGCTGAAAAGACACTGTTACTGAGAGACTCCAGTCTCCGGCTGATGAGGCACATTTGTATCTGGAGTGCTTCCCTTTGGTATATATGTAAGCTTTTTTCCTCCCCTTTGTTGTAACTACTGAATACCTTTTTTCTTTTTACTCTCAGGTTGTTTATTTTGCTGGTTTATTGGTACCAGGAAAAAAAAAATTACTCTCTTGTCTGTTATGTCATCAGGTTTTCTAACTTGAAGTCATACAATATTTTGATTTTGACAAGTTTTACTTCTCAAGAACACAGCACAGTCAGAAAAATGAATCAGATTTCATCCTGAAAAATACACTGCTCGAGTTGCACACAACTATGAACAGATACCTTCTTGTTACCATAAGGTAATATGGAGCTCCATTTCTTAAGACTGACTCCTATCTATTACACTGAAGCACTGGAAGGAACAGGAAGCCAGAAGTGCTCTGCGGAGCTTCAAAAAATGCTCTGCCACAGTTGCTCAAATACGCTTGATACTCTTTAATCTCTCTCGTGTTATCTGGTAAATCTGCGAAGAAGGGAAACTAGGTCTCGTTGCTCAGCTGCCTGGTTCCCACATGCTCACACAGCCTATCCAAGAACAGGCTAACATCTCGGCTGGCTCTGTCTGAACGCGCTGAAGGACTTTGCAGAGAGCCAACAGTTAATATGTTGCTGATTTTCTGTCCCATCATAGATTAGACAGATTGCAGTTACCTCAAATTGGCAGTGGCATTGCCTCTTACTCAAGTACTATACAAGCCAGGGTTAATGTAAGGTCAGTCAAAGAGTTTGGGGTGTTTTTTTTTTTTAAAAAAAGGATGAATCAATAGCAAAACTTTTTCCTTGGGGTATAAATTCTTCTCCCATAAAAAATTCAGCAGGAGGAAAGTGCTGATAGAGAGGAAAAAAGTCCCTAACAGCACAGGGACATAAATCTTCCTAGGGAGCCAGTTTTATCATCCGCACCCATATTTCTCCTCCTCATCCTTTCACACCACAGGTGAGAGAGGGAAGCTGAACTAGTAACACTTTCAAACTTGGTGTCAACACAGCTCCCAGGTGAACTCTGTTTCACAAACACAGTTTGTCACTTGGCATCCACACATACCCTTAACGAACCTTAACAGGTGTCAGCTGTCCAAAAGACAATTAGGATCTGCGAGCAATGCAAACTAAACATCGCATAGCACATCCTGATCCATGTTCTCCTTGCTCCTCTCCAACATGTTTTCTCCATCTATCCACTGGCTGGATTTGTAAACTGTGTTTCATTCAGGCACTAAATCACCTACTTGTTTGCACCAGCTGCACAAACAGAATTCTTCTCAATTTATCTCACCAGCACAGTCCTCTAACAGACTTCTCACTATTTGCACCATCATAAGCGACGCCTTGAACTAAACACCAGGTACAAGCCCACAGAACTGCAGAAGGTGGCCAATGAGAATATGTGAGGGAAAAAAAAAGATATTTTATTAAAATTCTTCTGTCAAGTTACAGTATGCCCAAACCCTTATATATAAAGCAGTGAGGAGGAAATTGTTGTGAAAAAACTGAAAAGCACCAGACAGATTCCATGACGGAGTCGTAACCAAGACAAATCACTGGTGCTGGCGAAAGGAAATGGGTAACTTCGCATCCTGGGATAGCTGCTGCACGGGCAAGTCTTTTCTCACAAATTTATCACAAATATATCTGACATCATTTAACTTACCAGCTCCAGCTTACGTAATTATTTACCAGGAAGTTTCTTCAGAGAATGTCTAATCACAGCCACAGCCTTTTTCTTTTTGGCTGGAAATTCTGATCCATTACAGAACCTTACCACTGTGATAGCAACATCCCATACTGACCAACAAGTAACACTGGGAAGATGCTTAAAAGTAGTTTTAAACGACATTCCACCAATATGGCATTGGTTTAGCAGAAATCACTCGATATGCAAACTGTTAAAGATTCAACATTTTTCTTTGAATACTGTAAAGCAATCTGTGTAGGGCAACAGTAAAATTTCTGATACTGAAGTGCAGCTGAAAGAGGGCACTCTTTATAGCTAGATGACTGAGGGTTCCCATTCCAGTACAGTCATTCCGTATTAGGCTATACATAGAGTGGACTCGGAGACAAAAGATACTTCAGACAAGAAAAATTACAATTTCATGCAGAAGTTGATGGTACTTATTTGGCAGCAGCAGTCAGCCTATCTAGAGAGTATTATCGAATTCAAACTAGGATAAAGAGGGCTGAGAGGTCTGCAGTCTGCTAGGTACATGAAAGCGTGAAAAACAAAAGTCAGCAAGATTCGTTGTGCCACCATTTTCAGGTAACAACAGGTAAAACAAGGAAGGTAGAAATAGAATAGCTGTTTTCTCTGGCAAAGTTACACAGTGTACACTAGTTCAAGTTCACAGTGCCACTTTGTCAACGAAAAGCTTGATCAAATGATTATATTTACCAAGTATTAAAACATTCTCCTCTAATTATATTGAGTTTTAAGGCAATCACAGGTGAGAAAAATTAAAACATTTTAAAATACTTCAAGTAGCTTGTGAAATACTTTGAAAATATTTTTTAAATTAAGGTCTCAATTTGAATATATAATTTCTCATTCAAATGAGCTTCACGAATAGTATTTATGCACTTTACCTAACAAATGAAGCACCTGCAAGATAATACTCTGTATTCTAAACTATGTAACATTCCTACAAAAGAAAACCCTACAAACCAAAAGATAAAACTTCGGTATCACTCTTGTTAACTATCTAGCAGTGACAGGACGAGGGGTAATGGTTTTAAACTAAAACAGGGTAGGTTTAGGCTGGATATAAGGAAGAAATTCTTTACAATGAGGGTGGTGAAACACTGGAATGGGTTGCCCAGAGAGGTAGTGGAGGCCCCATCCCTGGAAACATTCAAGACCAGGTTGGACAGGGCTCTGAGCAACCTGATTTTGTTAGTGGTGTCCCTGCTCGCTGCGGGGGGGTTGGACTAGATGACCTCTAGGACCTCTAGGGGTCCCTTCCGACCCAAAACTTTCTATGATTCTATAAGAAAGATCTTGTTAGCAAACCTGTGCAATGCGACACCTTGAAAAGGAAACAACCGTTTAAATCCGGCTTCACGTTTCCCTGCTTTGGTGTTGGCGTGGCGCCTGTTTGCCGCTCTGCTTTCCGCGCTGGGGATCCAGCCGGTCAGCCTGGTTTGTGATGGCTCGGGCCGAGGAGGTGAGTTCGCCCCTGCTGCCCCTGAAGTGCTTTGTGGTGGCCAGAGCCGAGGCTGGAGGAGCACTGCCCAGCTTCTGCTTGGCGTGCCTCGCCGTTCTTCATCGTGTGCCTGCGAGCAGCCCTGTCCCCGTGCAGAGGCAGTGCGCTGCCGGCGTGTAGGGCCTCGAACCTCAGTGTTCCTCGGGGTCGGGAGGTCCGTGCTGCTGGGTGGGACACCTCTCTCTGTATCAGCGCTAGTGTTGGTGGAGGAGGGAGGGAGGGAAGGTGAAGTTTAATCTTACAGTTTTACAGATGTTGGAAGAGTAGTGATAGTTCTTTCTTCCCATCACTTTAATTTTAGTGGGAATGTGTTTTCCCTCACAATTAGTTTAGTTCTTGCACGTATGCCATTCAAAACACTTCATGTGTAAACTGTAGCAGTAGGAGCTGCTGAGGGTCAGCTATTTCTCTGATGTCCTGTCACAAAATCCTACATATATATATATTTATTTGATTCTAATCTCTTTCCCATTAAAAATCTTTTAACCATGGTACTGTCTGGAGATGCATTTCAGATGTTGACTACTGAAATAATTGTAGGTAAAATAAATTTACTAGTTAAATTTCTTTCTGTTTTCCTTCATTTTTAGAATATTCCTAGCAAATCATCATGGACTCTATAACAAGACTTAAAGCAACTAGTTCTTACTTGTGGCTTCAGGACCTTCTTAGACTAGGCAGTACTGTATCATTTTTCAGTTTCCTTGGATTTCTAACATAAAGGCTGCACTAAAGTTCAGGCCCTGCAAAAGCTGACATGATATGCTTTAATATTTTGAATAAACATATCAACTATTAATTAATATACATTTAGATTTTCTATAAACTGACATATTTAATGAACTACCATTTCATAAAATTTTCTCAAAAATGAGTGAAACAAGGCTGCCAGTTAAAGTAAAAAGAAATCTATTTATTGAAAAAGCATTTGTCACTTAGCACTTCCATTATTTATTCACCAGGAACAGCTTTAAGCCTCCTGCCTCAAATGACCTTAGCTGAAAATCTTGAAAATGAACAAGGGTTAAATATATCATTTAGCACCTAATCATCTGAAATGTGACATGGATTATTCTTTTCCGCTGTAGATAGTTTACTAGCTGAAGTCAAAATACCACATGAGGAAAATAAGATGTTTTTTTCCTGTTTTGCACATGTAGTACTGAAAAAGTGAGTGATTTGCCCAAGGGCAGAGAAACTCTGTGCTGGTGCCCGAAGTTTAGTCCAGGTTTTCTAAGTGTTAGGCTGCTGACTGATAACTTTCAATCTTAGGTTTAATCTTAGACAAATATTAAAAGTCAGCCCTAGATTTTAAGCTAGTATTCTAGTCTAATTATTACTTGGGGGAGTAGAGAAAATAGTGGCAGCTTTTCATTTTTGTTTTCCCAATCTGTCATCTTAAATATTTCTGTTAGGTCGGGGGACAAGTTTATTTTTAGTAATTCTGTGATATGTCTTTTGTAGTTTGCAGATACTTGTTTCAAATCTATGTTTTATATTTGCAGTTACTGATTTCAAACATAATACGTTAATGTCTGCAAGGTCAGCGTTAGATGGACCAGTTGCATCTATTCACCAGTTCCCCAAACGACTGATTTCCACAGGGATTCTCGGGAAGAGAGGCAGTAGAATGACTAAGATGTAATAGATCTTTTCTCTGTGTCTGTCTCCTTGTGGAATGAATTTGTTGCCTTACCCTGTTTGCCATTCTCATTGCTAGCCGAAATCCAAATTTTTCTCTGAGTATTCTTATATCCTTTCTGATAGGCAAACGTGTATGTTACTGCAGGTCTGTTGTTAATGACATTATATGATGTCGTTGTACTGGATGAACAAATGAACTGACCCAACTGTGTAAAAGACAAGTATCATTCCTTGATTTAGAAAAGTATGCTGGCCAAATTTACCATTAAAAATAGTGTCTTTTGTCACCATCCATACTCAGATTGTTTTAATTTCTTTGGTCTCAGACCAAAATAATTTTCTTTTTTTTGTATGGGAGAATTAATTAATCAAGAGAGGAAACAATATTTCTTATATCTGAACTGGCTGTAAAGACTGTGGTAGAAAGTTTATTTCAGATATAAAATCTAATTGCTGTTTAAGTGTTAATTACAAAAACTCATTCAGAGTTTGGAGCTTTGGTGTGTTTTAAGTATCCAGTTTGTTTTAAGATTTGTTATTGAAGTGTTTCGTTTGGTTTGGTTTGAAGTATCCAATTCACTTCAGGATTTGTTTTTAAAGTGTGTCTTATTTGAAATCTCTGCTTGGCAATGATAATGCTTACCATGGAGAGATCTCAAAGTACTTTTCGTTCATTAATTTTATTCTTCTAAGTGAGAAAAATAGTACTAGGCTCAGCATTTCTTTGGGGTGTTTGCACACAAGCTGTAAATGCTGCCACTACTACATCTTGATGGATAGCTTGCCTATGAAGCAAGGTTTCTGCACGTTTGGAGCAGTGTGCGTACGCAGTGTGTGCCTGCGTCTGGATTTTTACTCTTCCTTACAAGAAAGGAACTGAGCTATTAGCCATGCAGCAGCCACGTTTGTGTAGCTGTCCGTAACTGTATACGTGTTGGTACAGCTATGTCATGATGTTCATCTGGAGTGTGTTGACTTAAATTTCCGCCTGCTGTCCCTGTTGGCCGTGGGTACCACTGGAAATGCGGTCGTCGGGGCACTGCTCAGTCAAACAGGACGTCCTTGTGAACTTGGCGTCCTGAGCCTTAGGAAGTCCACTGCTTGCAAAATGTTACTTTCTTCTTGGTCTGGTTTGTATTAGGTGGGCCTGTTATGCCGGTGATGTTACTCGTAGACGGCTGGTGTGGCGATCACTAGCGTTTTTCAGTCAGTGTAGCAGTACCTCCTAGGGGTCTGGGAGGCTGGTGGTTGTCTTCCCCCAGCAGTTTGTGTGGTCCCTTCTTTAAGGATGACTCACTTAGTCCTTGTGTGAGCATCATGTGGCTTTTATCCATCCAAACCATTCCTCACTGCCAGCATGCCACCAGATGTCATTAGTAAGAAATTCACAGAGACTCTGGGTAGATCATATTTGCTATGTAAATTCAGCTTTTAATTTTACTTGAACAACTCTGGATTTTTGATGAGTCCGGTTATTGAAGTTGCAATATAGAAATATTTTCTTCCCTGTTGCTTTAATTCAGCTTACGCAGTAATTCAGCTGTTTCAGAATCCTGATTTTTCCCCTCTGACTTACACTTTCCCAAAACCACACTCAAATCTGAGAACATACCAAGAAAAACTAATGCAGAAGGAATTAATTCTGCCCAAATTTAAATCCTTAGGAAGAAAATGTTTAGTTCAAAATATTTGCTGTAATTTAGAATGTATGTGGGAAATTCATCAGTGGCAGTCAACAGGAGGAAGATTAGCAAACTAAATTAAGTGAGAATCGGAATAAAAGAAATCTGTGAAATCAAAACATGAAGAAAAATGCATGAAAATTAAGTGAGTTGGAGTAAGAAGGGGTATGGACATTTTGAGGCCAGTCCGTAGTATGTTGGCCTGCAGATCACTGTCTTAAATTTATAATATCTCCCAAGTCAGGAGGACACATCTATATGTTTCTGTGTCAAAATGTTTTTCATCTTATAGCAAGCAGATACTAAACTGGGGTTTTGAATTTGGGAAATTTCATTCTTCAGATATCTTTGTCTTAGGAAATCTGGGAGCTACCTTACTAGTTACTTTGGATTTGGGGAAAATAATCCCAAAACATCAGGATAGCAGACAAGTAAATAGATAGACTGTAATCCTGCCTCAAGCCCTAGTAAGAGTTTCTATGTTTTATCCCTTAGAGAAGGGTAGTAGAGGAGGTTATATATATCTTTTGTAATTATGGTACATTCATTATCAGAAAAGAGAAGATAAAAATTGTGGCATAGGCAGTTTTGAAATTCACTGTGCATCCACGTGAACGAGTTTCTTGCATGGGTGCTGGTTTGTTTCTTTTGGGCTGATGGTCTTAACTTACTTAATTTGCTGCCTTTTACCAAGCTTTTGTAACTTATTGGTATTGTGACTACTTTATTATACCCAACTACAGTACAGTAATTTGCTGTTTGTTCTGCAAGCTTAAAAAAATGTTTGTGGTTTGTTGGGTTGTTTTTTATTTTTTTTTTCCCTAGAAGATGATATTCCAAAATAAACTTTCTCAAGTAAAGCTAAAATTTTGATGGTGACGCAAGTTGTGATACAATTGTCTTGTTTTCACTCAGGCAGTTTTAAGCTTATGTTCGCTTTTCCAGTACAAATTACTGAAACTTTTGAAGGCTTTGGATGTAGAAAAGTGGAACAGAAAGTTAAATTAATTTCATTTAGTTAGCAAAAAGAAATTGAAGCCATTATCTCAGCAGCTATTTAGTGGCAGTTTGCATAGTTTTCGCTGAGAGATTGGTTTACAGGAATGAAAATTGACATTGTTTGAGAGCCAGACAGCGTTACGTAAGAACCTGGGCAGTTTACAGCATTTTTCAACCAGTAGGATGAAAACTGGATCAATCAGGAAAGAAATCAAATGGGATAATTGAGGAACTGAGGGACAGCGAGCATTACTGAACAATTTAGGACCAAATCCAGGATGAGGACTTTGCGGAAGATGGAAATCCCAAACAAAGGGGAATAGATGAATTGCAGCCTGGCTTATGTTTATTCTGTCTTGCTAAAAAGTACAAATTCTGTGTTGAAGGCAGTTGTTTTAAGAGAGGTGATAGTTTCTTCATGTATTAACTCAACATAATGAAACCTTTCAAACAGTAAGCAGAATTTTGAGAACCATGGAAGTTTTGAGGGGCATATGTTATGCTCCATGATAGATGTTACAGGACTAATGGGAGCATTAGAGAAAAGGAGATTTAGGGCAGCGTGGTAGAGGTGGATTGTTTAACATCGAGCTGCTGCTACTGTATGAGAAAATGGGCTTAAGATTTCTCTGGACTTTGCCAGAGTACAGGCTAACTAAGGTCATCTGGGCATGTTTCTGCGAAGAACAAAGGAAGCCAGATCATTTGATGTTGCGTGTCTAATTCAAAATAATTTTAACTGCCATGGAAATACCGTTCCCTTTTGTCACTGATATAACTAGCATTTGATGGCATGGTAGGCCCAGAGGGTGTGTCGTTTATGTCATTTAAACTTCCCTCATTTCAATTTTTTATTTTATATGTGTATCTGAATGTAATAGGGTACAGTAAATCTGATCTAGAAGCCGCAGATGTTGAAACATGATTCTAACTGCTGCATTCCCCAAGAGGTTGCCTTGCAAACAGTGTGAGATAATTTTGCAATGCAGCATTTTATTATTGACTTGATCCTATTTCCCAGACCATCAATATACTTCCAAATTTACCGGCTTATAAGCAAATTTGTCTTTAGTGATTAAATGCAAAGCATTTTAAAGATTTTTCTAATATTTTTTTCTCAGAGAATTGTACTATTTTCATTTTTATTTAGACTAATTTGTAGGTTTAAAATGTAGTTTCTTGTAGCTGGGGTAGAGAGAATATGCACTTTGAATTCCTGTCCTACGTGTTGCTAACTTTAGTTAGAATTGTCCAGCAGTCTTTGCATTTTGCCTTGCAACCTGTGCACAGACCTCTGAGAGAACTACCACTTCTGTAGGTGGCTGTCAAAGTAATGGTAGTTTAAGTTTGTGGGAGTCTGTTTCTTATCGCAAGAGATTTATTTATTATTCCAAAATCTTTATTCCTAATAAGTTCTAGAAGGTTTTCTAAAAAGCAGCTGTCCAGGTTTGATTTCATCTGTGTTTTCTGGCTGAACAAATACGATCCTAATCTTTTGAATAAAACCTGACAAATAAGCTCTTGAATGAAAGACTGATGACTGAATTGTTTTTGTCTGAATAAAGAAAGAATTAAAGAAAATGTTGCAAGTTTTAGAATGATAATCATGCCTATTCTGTTTTTTTATGTACTTAATGATAGAATTTTTAGTCTTCTAGGCACTATCCAATGGAAGACTCATTGCTGGTTGGCACCTAAGTTGCAAATCGACTGCTTTCTAGTTCTTCATTCTATTCTGTTTGAACTATTTTATTAAAAATCATGATATCTAAGTGCTTGGATGGCTTTCTTAGAGAAAACTTTAAATTAAAAAAGATGTTTCTTTCTAGTTTATGTCTGCACAGAAGCTTACAGTTTTCTCCACTAAATCAAAAATAATTTTAAACATTTTCAATGTATTTATTTTAAGAAGCATTCTATTACAGTATTTCACGTGTTTTCAGCTAAACAGATATACAGCTATTTGAGTTCAAGCTCCCGGGCACCCACAGTGGTGGTGTGCATATTTTAAATCTGCATTAACATCAGATGAAGAGTAAATGGTTTTTGAAATTATTTTATTCAACAAATTATGATTTTTTTAGGAGTGAGGAGTTTTTTTAGACAGAATTTGTGAAGTCTTTGTTCAGTCCAAAAATTTTGACAGCACATATGCAAATGTATTTTCTTACATGTAGTATGTTTTCCCCTCTGCACCAGGGAATCAGCGGTACCACAGTCTTTGTGTATCTTTCAGACATGCCAACTGACAGTTAAATACCGTATAAATGTGTTAAGATTCTACCAGATTCTGTTCTGTAAATAGATTCTACAAAAAAGCGTGCATATCTTGTTCCACCTTAAGTGAGTATTTACACTTTGTGCAGGGATGGGGAAAGGATTTTTGCACTGTAATTCTTGAACAAGTATCTAAGTACTTTGGCTCACACCATGGTGTGCTAAAGGTACAACAGGAAAAATACTGTATTATTGAGTTTTGGATTTCAAATGTGTTGAATACTTGAACACTTGGATTTTAATATTTATAGATACTGCATTTTCATATTTACAGAAGCTTAATATGAAAATCATTTACACCTAAGAGCAATTCACATGGAAGCTGTAAATTCCCGTGTTTAGTAGATGTAAAGAGCAGATTTTGCAAACGTGCTTTGGGATGTTTTTTCAGTTAGGGGAGTCAAAGTGTTACATTACCTTTAAATAAAATATAGTTGAATTTAATATATGTTATTGCTTCTTGATTCACAAGTGGGAAAACAAAACGATTGAGCCGGTGATCAGTCAGAGCACAAGCTTTCTGATACTGCCTTTGCGGTGGCTTTCAGCAAGGTCCTTCAGGAAGTCTGTTTCATGCTGTATTTAGAAGAAAACTAACCCTCCTCCCCTTCCCCAGACCTCTTGCTTGAGACAGGATCAGAATTTGTTGCAGCCAGACCACAGCTGATCACTCCAGCAGTAAGCATGGAACGATGGTCTATGCTCAGCTCCAAGCAGGAAACAGTTGCCACCAGGAAACAGTCATGACCACATTTTTTCCTTATCTGCGTGCCTTCACTGTAGACGTCTGTCTGAAACAGTGCTGGGCAGTTCCCTGTAAAAGCAGGAGTAGACACACCTTTAAAATTCGCAGATAAAAAAAGCACAGTATCCCTTGTTGGCAGTTGAGCGTCCTCAAAATGCCCTGGAAATACTTGGTCTGTACAGGTGAGAGCCGTTCTCTAGCTCGTTTGTGCCGTAGCCCACGCTTGCACAGGGCTTCCTCAGCTGGGGCTGTGGGCAGTTCTCGCTTCTGGTCCGTGGTGCCTGACAGCCGTCTCTTACGGAGCGAGGCTGGTTCTGTGGGAAACTGTGCCTGGAAGGTGTCTCGTGAATTTTTATCTCAGCGTTTAATGAGGAAACAAGTATATACCAACCTATGGTGTTTAAAAAGCCGCAAAAAATACTCTGAAGTGTTTGGAATCTGGTTGTAAGATGTAAATACGTGTTTGTTCATCACTGAACTGAAGTTTGCCGATCCCTCATGCAGCCAAT
>Ga0181612_142738_pt1 | contig 12057 bp, 2 predicted proteins | sample HoacroProtozoa21_FD_119630 | JGI IMG/M metagenome (GOLD analysis project Ga0181612, IMG submission 119630) | Hoatzin crop microbial communities from Cojedes, Venezuel. Combined Assembly of Gp0051906, Gp0051904, Gp0051908
AAGAAACCACTCCTAAAGAAATAATGTAAGCAAATACTAACAAATGCATACAACTTACAGGTTAATGGTCTCCTGTACGCAAATCACAGATAGTAACATATATGGAATTAATTTACTGACGCTTAGCAAGCTATATGGGAAATCAAGCATACAAAAACATAATGTAAATTCCATGAAAATGTAACAGAAAAACAGCAAATACCAGGCAGCCAAAATACATGCTTAACCCTTCACTAATCTATCAAAAAAAAGGTACCCCTTTGCCTTTGTTGGAGGCATGTGCACATAAACCGACAGGCTTTGACGCTACCATTTTTTCCAAGATGTTACTTCAAAATTTCTGAAAAGCTAATTAAAGAAAATAACTGTGTCTGTAGTGTTTATGCAATAACACAACTTTTCTTCGCTGTGTATAATTTTATAACACAATCTTAACTGACCAGTAGACCTCAAAACCCAACCCACGCCAGCTCCACTCAGCAGAGCTTCACAACATAGTGTATTACCCATCACAGAAAGTGCTCCTCTGCTGCCAGTGCCGCAACCCTGGCTCGGTGCAGCACCCAAGGAACTGCCGAGTCCAACGTCTAGAAGGAAGCCTTCGCAGCCCTCCGACTTTCACTTCAAAGGGACTAATAGGAAGGCAAGGACCAGACAACTGCTGCCAGTCATTCAAGAGTCTCCCATTAATGATGGAGACACGCTTAAAGAGAAGTGTTTTTCAATTTTGAGGTTAATTACAGTTATTAGCTTTTGATCTGTATCATTTTCAGTTCTATTTTAACTGCCCAGCTAGAACGCCCCTCTCCCAAAAATAAACTTCACAAGTTTTTCTCAAAGGTACATTTATCAAATTCACGTTCCCCAATGACATGTATATCCGAGACCTCCAATGTACTGGAAAATTCTACGCTTTTTTTGCAATTAATAAGGCTGCTTTCTAATATCTGATGTAATGTTCACTGAAGAATGCAGGAAGAAACGCAAGCATTCCACCAAGCAACTGCATCAAGATATTTTTGAAGAAGACACCATATGACACCAATATGACTATTACATATGCACAGATCATTGCTTCAGACACAATACAAAGCCTCTTCCCATTCAGGATGAATTCATTGTTTAAGCATCGTGCATATCATACCAGTATGAAAAACACAGAGGTTTTGAATACAGTTTCTTCTACACAGACCATGGCTGTATAAAACCATCAATGTATAAAACACCAACGTGAGTTTTACATTTGATTCAGTTCTAGGATGGACAAAAATCAAGTCTGAAAACCTCATCTTTAAGTATGTCTATCTGTGGGAAATAGGAATATTTAGGCATACTACAAACCAGCTGACAAAAATGTTGATCACTTTTATACATATCTAGTACCTCTACGATCCTCTACATGTACAATGTTTAAGAAAGACAACCCCTTTCCTTTTCCTCTTGGATTGCCTGTCTTGATTCATTTATAATCATTAGGGGCAGTTTGCCAATTTTTAAGCCAAAAAATGCGCAGGAAGCCTGTGCAGCTTTAGAAGTTAGTGAAGGAAATCAAGTGCCTCATCATGTAATACAAACCTAAACTTTTTGTTACGTGCTGTATGCTACTCCCTACTTACTCTAGACAGTAAATTAACTGAAATTGAACCTGATGTTGATATTTGCCATCCTTCTTTAAGGCATCTCTCAGTTCTGTCCCTTGATATTTGCCGTCACTATTTCACAGTAACTGTTGAATTAGTTTCCATTTGTTCTGATTCGTCCTTTTTAAAGTTCTAAATATATGGTCATACCGTGGTTATAATTTAACTTACTCTAGAGAACATGAAGAGATGTTTGCTTTAAAGGGGCATTTACTATAAGATGGTTTGCAACCTTGAGGCATTAAAAGAGTGAAAAAAAATATTTTAAATGAAGCACACAATATTTATACAGAGATTGCTTCATATCAGTCAACTTTTTTCCCCTAAATAATTTAATGCAGCTCACAAGCAGAAAAAATAACACCCCCAACCTCAGGATTGTTGTATGCGAGCCAACTGCATGTATTTTATTTATTTTAATGGAGCTAATTAAAAATGAAAAATAGCTCTTGCTACTGGGATTGCTAAAAAGGAAATTATGACAAGTAAAGTTTGCTACAGGGCAGCTGGACTGTATTTAGAACTATTGTGTATGTTCACTGATTTCCATCATTCATTTATAAATGACACATTTATTAAGTAAAACTGTTTATAAAGGCATGAGGCCTGCAGTTCTTTGCTCTAGGAGATCTGCAATGTTTATCCCAGAAAATAGCTTTCCATTACTTTACTCAGGGATATCTTCGCAACAGCAGTCAGATTTTTAACCGTTCTGAAAAAGCGCGTCTTTAAGATTTATCAGGACACTTTTAAGTACGGTTTCTTAATTCAGGATGGCCTAGGACACCTTACTAAACTACTTCTAAACCAAATCTTAAAAATTAAATTAAGAGCTATTTTGAGTGACTAAAACCAGGAGGAGGCAAGCACACAGGCACAAGGTTACAACTTGTGTTACTGAACCTTATGACACAGTTTTGTTTCTGTTACATTTTTAAGAAATACAGTAATACATGCAGCCTGGCCAAATACATCCCATGCTAAAAGTCTTCCTTTTTTTAACTTCATGGTTTATGCTTGAATTCTCAATCTTAGCACTGCAGTAACTGTATACTTGTGTGTTCTTGCACACATAAGCCACTGGTACTTTGCTTAAAGTTCATGCAAAAACCTGTCACACTGTATGCTAATGTGTTTCTCTGAGGTTTTTTTGAAGTAAAGAGCATGCATGAATATCAAAGAGCACACTGTAAATGATCGTTTCTAATCTTAGACTAGTATCAATTATTCACTAGCTCGTTCTTCTTGTGCTTTATCATATAGACTTCACCATGGCAACACTATTCTTCACTTCCTAGCCTTAATCAGTGAATCTGTAAACTAATATTAGATTTAGCTGTTGGATTACTTGATATTCTACTTACTACATCATGAACGTAGACATATCTCTCTTATTACACCATGAACCATACACAGTTTCCAGGACATCAGTAAACTTCTGTTTGCTTTGCAATACTGAGATGGTAATTTTCTAAGAACTAGCTAGTTCCTCTTTTACTGCTAAGTATAAATATGTATCTTTGAATTACCACCAGCAAAATTCAGACTGGAATTTAATGTCTGGATGCAATACCTGTCCTACGGTCCTTACACAAATTGGGAAATGGTCCGCCTTTCAAGAATTATAAATTTTACAATCACTACTAAGCTTTAGAACTACATCACTTGTTTTCAGCAAGCACCTTAACTAAAATATGTCTTCATATCTAACAGTCTTCTTGGTATTCTACAATTTACAGAAGATACAACTTATATTTCAATGTTTTCTTTCTCCTTTTGCATAATTTCTGGCATTGTTACACATATCATTTTCCATCTTCCTAAAATAATCTTTTTCTCACAGCTTTGGGCCCAGCTATTTGTCCTTTCCAGTGAGTTTCTTCTTTCTAATTTCTCTTCTAATTTGCATTTTCTTCACCCTTTTCCTATGTTTCTCCAATACTCTTGATCCTCTTAATTCTCACCTTCCTTTTGTTGTTCCATCACACAATCATACTTCCTTTGCCCTCAGATTTATGAGGATTGTTTCTATATATGATCAGGACAAAAGAGACATCTTGAACACCTTAATGCTGCACTGTTCCTTCCATCAACTTGTTAACCAGAACAGCAAACATCTCCTGTTTGCCCCACTCTTACACTAGCTTTTTCACAAAGGTGTTCAACTTGTGATATCGTTGCTGTAGTCTCTAGGGAGCACTGATTCAAGTTGTGCTTTTGAGCATATCATTAATTATCATCCTGGCAGCAATTTCTAAAGTTTCTTTAATATGTAAAGATCTAACTATAATATTACCAGCACAGAAACAGTAATACACACAGAGAGCTTGTGGCCCTTCCCATTAAGTCCTTAATACTGTTCCCTCATCACTCCTTGTTAAAATGATGAACTGTGTGATATTTCCCGTAAACATTAATTATCTCCACTACAGTTAAAAGGCAAAAAAGGCAGAATTCACTTTTCTGAGGGAGCTGTCATACCACAAAAACTCAAAAAAATCAGACATTTCAGTCTTGCAGCAGGATGGATATTGCCTAGAGAGAAAAACTGTTAGTGGTTTGTGCTTGGTGGAGACCCCACTGTCCTTTCTAGATCTGCAAGCCATGGTAAGCATTCCCTTCAGGTCTGGTATGATCATCAGTGGACGCCTACTGCCTCTTGAAAGCAGAAATTATCAGCCTTGTACTGAGCGGGTACCAGTTGTCCTGTGACAGAGCTGAGCAAGTCACAGTGGTTTCCTTGTGCCGCTCTTTCCACCAAGATCTTCACTTGTGGAGTCCCACAGGGATCCACCGTCTTCTCCTCCAGCTCAATATGCATGAAGATAATAGGATAAACTGTGAAGCAAATTGCATCAGAAGTTTATTCATATTTTCACAGCCTCACAGTTGTCAAGGAATATGTCCAAGAACACAAGAGAAGAAGCTTAGCTGACTGAAGCTACCTCCTCCAGGCAAAGAGATGATACCCACAGATCAGTGTCAAGGCGCTGTGCGCTACCTCTTCACCCCTTCCTAGAGGGTCAGCTGGCTGTGCTTAAGGCTAGCTCTGCCATGCTGCCAGAGAGCTGTGAGAAGAGCTGTGTGGGAAAGAGCTATGAAAAGCCATGTTGGAGGTTTCCCTATTTTGCCTGGAAGCTATGCTGAAGCTCAGAGTCTTGCCCTTGGTCCCTGCCTGAGCCACGCTCCCAGATATGCTTGTGCCTGGCCACATGCACTGACAAGCAGACTTGACCTTGGACTTGCTTCATGACTACAGGTCTGTCTGGCAAACAGGGCTGTTGGCTGTCCCTGGGTACTGTCACCAGACTGCTCCACTCTTCTTGTTTGGGTACTGTCAGACTACGCTCTTTGTTGTCACCCTTGGCTGTTGGCAGTTTCCTTTGCAGAGCAGCCTTGTCCTGCTGCTCCCTGACAACTGGGCTCAGACACAGAAAAACATTAAGCTCCCAGTAAGGGATGATGTTAATCTTCTGCCTACAAAAGCCGTAGCCTCAAATAGCGCTGAAAAATGGATGTAGTTACATTTTTAAAAATACTTTTTCCCATCCATTGATGACAGGGTCACCACACCTCCATATTGTGTTTGGAGTCAGCCCCAGTGATGCACACACTCACAATACACACAGTTAACCATAATTCTCCATATGCAGATATAAAACTACCAGCCTCCAGTACACTGCACTTCTGTAAGACAAGGGAAGCTGCTCCACCACTATGCTTGCAATTCAGTTCAGCTGAACGCATTGCAACTCCTCCTGCTTCAGCTTCTTGGCTGCTGCTCAAACACTGGCTAAGTCCCTAACTTTCAGTGATGTTCTCAGAGCTCACTAAGGAACTGCACGATCCTGACCGCCTTCCACACAAAATGCAAAACTTATGCTCTTGATTCAATATCTTCATTGATACACTAGACAGTCCATACACCAAATGACCTCAGGAGCCAATTCTTACCCCTCAACACATAAACCATACAATTCGCACTATGCAGAAACATAGATTACAACCCCAGTAATGATGTGTAGTACTCTTAGATAGCAGTACAATTTGCAATTATTTCAACAAGGACAAAAAAAAAAACATTCCTTTGTTATGACTACAGCAGTTTGAAGAGATGGTCTCGCAGCCAGCCAAGCTCACCTGGCAAACAGATCGCACAAAGCCAATCACTGCAACAGGGGCTACTGCAGCCTGCTCTAGAGGCTACTGCATTAACCCCAACGCCTTGCAGCCATTACAGTGCCCATCAGAGAGGCTTCACAAGTGGTATCAGAGGAGAAAAAGTATCATATACTAACGTGGGGATGTCTCCTACGACACTTCTGTCGAAATACTGCTGGAAGTTTATCAACAGAACTAAATTATCATAGAATCATAGAATTATAGGTTGGAAAAGACCTCTAAGATCATCAAGTCCAACCGTCAACCCAACACCACCATGGCTGCTAAACCATGTCCCGAAGTGCCACATCTACACGTTTTTTGAACAACTCCAGGGATGGGGACTCAACCACTGCCCTGGGCAGCCTGTTCCAATGTCTGACCACTCTTTCAGTAAAGAAATTTTTCCTAATATCCAATCTAAATCTCCCCTGAGACACGTGCGCATGCTGTCTTCTTTGCATGAATACCATGGGCAACCCCTACGTTCGCATTTGCTCTCAAATTTGGTACCAATCATAAGATGGATACTACACAGCCAAAGAAGTTCTCTTCCTCAAACTTCAGTCACTTTCCTAAATACAAGCTATGAACAACTCCATAAATAGGGCAGGAGTAAAATACATCTTGCATTAATTGACTTTTTATGGCATAAAATTAAGACAATAAGGTTCTAGAGCTTGATCTTGCAATTTTTTAGACTCCCATTCTAACTTTGATCCAAAAGGAGAACACTATAAGCCTACCTACATAAATCATACTTCCTAATTAAATTGTAATGGTAAAGTAATTATTCAAGGAAATTAGCAGGAATTTTTTATAAAGGCCTAAACACAGGAACTGATAATACTAACAAATTTCTGCTGAAGTAATGAAAACTATCAGTATCCTGAAATAAGACCTTATTGTTAAGCCTTGTCATAAAACTTGGATCAAGTTAATTAAAAAAATATGGAAAATACTTCTTTAGAGAAGAAAATGTTTATTTAAAGTAATAGCAAATAAAGTAAACTGCTACTTGAAAATCTTTGCTTGAACAAACTTGGGTATTTTGACATTATTAAGTAAAAAATGCTATGTTTGTTATCTTTCACTTTGACCACCAGCTAAGTCTCAACAATCTCTTTGTTTAAGTGGTCAAACTCCTATGATGAATATTAAACAAGAGTATGCTGGAATGGGTTATTTTCCCATCTAACATATTTTTCCACCTGACCAGCAACAAAATCCACAGGGCTTTCTGAATCACATGTAGCATGATGAAGACTCACTATTGGCATTCTTTTATTCAAACTGTAGAGCAATATTCTACAGCTGACGTACAGAAGTGTGAGGTCAAATAAAGCAAGCTAGAGTAGATTTGTTTTCAGTCTTTATTAAAAAAGTCTAGATCAACAATGCACCCACCTTTCTGTCCCGCCACCATCTGCACTACACACATTAACATACAAGCAGTTCTCAAAACTTTTAAATTGAAAACAAGAAAGAAAAGGCCAGATGGTTACTGGATGCAGTAACTTCTGATTCTGACTGCTAAGATTACATGGAAGTTAAATAAAAATAAAATAGTTCAAACTTAATTAAAAATAGCAACACTGTCTTTTCAAAGACAGATAGGACCACACTCCAAATTTTAAGACATTTTTGATCTAGAAGATTACGTGTCCTGATAGACTGGATTTGGCCCAAACTGCTATTAAAGCTTAACACACTTAGTGATGTTGAGAGGGATTGCTCCTTCCAGCAGCAGTGAATTTAAAAGAATTACAGTATAGCAGCCTGTATCTTAAAAGCTCATTTAATGATGCTCCTAGTCTCCTTAAAAGCATATAATGCCATAAAATTTCTGACCTTACTATTTTTCCTCAAGATATTTCTGAGGACTTATTTCAGAAATTAATGGGACTTTGTAGCTCTGAGATACTGTAACAGTTTTACAGCCTCTAACATGGCAGTTGGGGCTTCATTCAGTTGCCCACACACAAGCATCTAGTGCTGCTTGAGATGCTGCTGCAAATCCTGGTCTCCAGGTGTCAACTGACGAGGATACAGGTCTCACACGGGTGAAACTACAGTTACCCTTTACATGGTCTTGCTTGGGACAGAAAACCTGCTCAAGACCTTAATCTGTTGCCCTCGCCCCAACTACTGAATGAATCTGGACAGGCTTCAGGGAACTCAAATGCTTTTAAAGCTGGTAAACAGAAAGGCAGAAAGAAAAAAAAACAAAAAAAGGAAATTTGAACAGATCAATCTTAGATCATTTAGTTTCATTTTGTGTAAAAATTAAAGAGAGTCTCTACAGAATTGCATGATACAACATTACATATTAGTTAGTCACCAGAATGCCTATGATCAGCAACTTCAGCTTCTGGGTTTAATTGACATCCCCACAAATAAAAGAATAAAAATATGTATTTACACAGAGATGCCAGAGCCTTTTCAGTGATGAAATGGAGATCATAACCCAGTAACATTAAGTACAGGAAGTCCCCAAATCTACTTTTAACTTCCATGGATTTATGCACAGCTACGGGAGATGAAGAATGACAAAGAGCTGCAACAGCTCTTGCCCTCTTTGAGAGTTGTGTAAACTCATTTGGTCAGTTTATTGAAAATAGGCACACTGAAAATACGAAGTCACTCAAGTTATTCTAGGACAGAAAACATAGACTGAAAGAGGTTGATCTACCACCAATATCCGCAGCTCTTTTATCAGTTTGTGGGCTATCTGCATACAACTTACTGTATTAGGAAAGTTCATTAAATACATCAAAGATAACAGGCAGAATATCAGATTGTGCGAAAAATTAATTAGCTCCAAAGTTTGGTTATTAACACAGTCTACATGGGCATAAGACACAGACTGTTCCAGTACGATCATAACAGTTTTTCACTTTGTGGATCTTCTCACAGTGACATAATTGACAGGTCATAGTTGATATAGCAAAAAATCTAAGCCATCAGAATTGCTGCTAGAAAGCAGCACCCAGTGTATCTGCAGCGTTGAGGAACACCTGGGCAAGCTCACTCTCCAAATCTTTGTAAAAACAATAGTGAAACAAAAGAAAAGAATTGCATTGCTGATCTACATGCAAAAGGCCCATAACGATGAGCCAAATCCTATTGTCTAAAAGAGAGAAAACGAAATTTAGCAAAAGATTCCAGCAAGGAGCCTTGATCCGAATCTGTGTTGGCCTATAACACGGGTTTAGCTGGCAAACCCACAGCTACTGTACTGCAGGAAGAGCGTCCTTTGCATCACTGCTCTTCTGTCCCTAGAGCAGCCCACCAGTGGTCAGTCACGTGCTTCTGCTTTGATCACGAGCAGGTCTAGAGACTGGAAAGCCACCAGCAGTGCTGAAAACTCTGACGGTAACACAGTGGGATGCCAGCCACTTCTGCCCTACTGTTGTTGGAACTGGACCTCTGATGCTTACAGGCATCTCACACTTCACTAGTAATCATGGGAATCATTAAACAGTGACCAAATGGCATCGTTAACCTCTTTTAATCCTGACAAATGCAAGAATGATTAAGTTACAAAGTAAAATTGGACCACTCGCAAATACTCCTATGAAGCCTACTTAAGAACACTTCAAAGGGCCATATGTTGGAATTAATTAAATAAATAAATACTTTCTCTGCTAGTCTGTATACAGCTTCAAAGACAACATCTGCATCTGCCACTGGCAGAAAAAAAAATATTTGTATGGTATCATGTCCAAACTCGCAGCAGGAAGAAACTCTAAGAGGTGATGGTGGTGCCTCCTCAGAGACAGAGATCTCAAGTGTATCCCAAAATGAAGCTGGTATTTGTTCTAGCTAGGCTGTACCTCCAGCACTGATAGCTGCTTTGTACTTTGGAGTGATGTATGATGCCTGGAATTATGCAGATCCCCCCAGCCCAAGACAGGCACAACTCTGCGCTCCTCTTGATTCAGCCATTTCTTCTCATGGGGACGTGACAGAGGTTACTGAGATGTTCTTCTGCTAAATCAAGGCTTATCAGAAAACATTGAAAATGCTTCAAAAACAGCCATGTGGGTTTGTGACCTCTCCCTGTCAACAGCATCCTGCAGTGTGGGAGCTCATAGCAAGAACACTTTGCCTGCCCCCACCCTCAAAAAATTAACTCTAAGCTTCATTAGTCACAAAGTTCCCACTGAAAGGAACACGGGAGCTATCAAAATAGCTCATACGAGTGCTTCATCTAATCCAGCATGCTGTCTGTTCATTAGCTTGTAGCAGATGGTTTGACAGAAGGTGCAAGAAATTCGTCAGTGGACAATTCTGGATTGGGAAAGTGTCTTTTTAGTTGTTTCATCTAGTTTCTTATATTTTGAAGCACAAGGATTTATAGCAGAAAGGACTTAAAAAAGACTGTGAAAAAATATATACATTGCATGCATATATTACGTTTAGGCATCTAATCTTTTGTTGTAGAAATATCAGCATCTTCTCATTGCTCAGATATTTTTGTCAGTTAATTACATAAACTAATGACACACCATCTAAAAAGAACTTACTGCTTATTTGGGGTTTGTTGACTTCATTACAGAGTTGTTACTCCTCTATCAAAAAGGGTAGACAGAACACACAATTCCCTTTTCTCATAAAGGCTGGTATTCTGCATATAGTTCTAAGTGGAAAAAGTTGAAAAGTGCCAATCTTCTCAGTCTTGCTTTATACAGAAGGTTTTCCAAAACCTATTGATCATTGTTGCCAGTCTCCAGCTTCTGTTTCTGCTCTCTTTCTGGACAGCAAATGGCTGTATGTAAACAGAGATCTTCATGTCTTTGCTGACAACCAATTCCTATGGCTGGGTCAGGAAAAACAAAATTTCAGAGCCTATCTTATCTATTAAGCCATCAACACAGAGCAGTATTTACTCTCTTGTCTCAGTGGTGTTTATGTATTTTATTTTATTCCTTTTGTTGAAGAAGTAGATCCTAATACATGTCAATACGGAATTTGACACAACACAAAATTATTCAGAACCTTCTATAATTTCCAGTAAGCAAAGTAACCTGTCACCTGCAAGCGTACTTTTTCTTTTTCAGACATGCTGATGCTCACTTTTCACCCACCACAGTATCACAGTACTCTATCAATAGGCAGCAGTTTAACTATTGCCTTTTGCACTCTTTTTCAGTTTTTATGATATAATAAAATTTTAATCTATAATTTTAATCTACTGTAACTGCTACTGTAATAGTTTCACAGCCACAAACTGTATATAATGAACTACCTGCCATAGCGATGCTCAGATATGGCTTACATGGCATATTAAGGATATATCTATTCCTCCCCATCTCCCAGGGGTAAAAAAACCAACCAACCAACCAACCTATACAATTAATTTAAATCTTTGAAAACAACAGAAAACCAGCTCAGCCAACTCCTCCTCTCCTTCACCTTTTAATAGTAGCAGAAATTAGAAGTAGAGTCATAATACTACAGACTGCTTCAGACGTCATTTGAATACTGCTGTTTGCAAGATGGATTCAGTGGCCTAAGAACCATCAGAATTTCATCACTCACAAATTGTTCTGGAGTCCTGGAGGCAGCATGTGGATGCTCCCAAGAGATGGGGAACATAATCAGATTGTTCAAAGAATGGAGACTCATTAGTGAATAGCGGGACCTTACATACTGCTACCATATACCTCAAAGCTAGGTATTAGCATGTGAATTGATAGACTAGAATTATTAAGGGGAGAAAAATCTCCACAGCAATGCTTACAAGTCAGAAGAAACAAAGTACTGATAGGACAAAGACAGCATAAAAAATTACCTTAAAGACAATGAAAAAAAGGCAGCTACAGCAACCTCCCCTTCCCATAGTGTGTTTCCCTCTACTAATAACTGTGACCATAGGAACTAAGGGAATCTTAGTCTTTCCTATTTTTATGTATAACAACACATTAAAAAAAAAAACCACAACCACCAAACTTCATTAAATATGCTTATAAATTTAACTTCTAAGTTCATTCAAGAAATTCAGTGGAAAGCTGACAAAAGCCAATCAAGCCAGCACATTAAACACCTGTGTTTACACTGAACTTTGCACACTGTTTGATCTGTCAGAGATAAGAACACGTTCTTGACTGTTCCATTGGCCTCATATTTGTGTAAATCGCATTAGCATTTGCAGCGAAACCCAATGCAGACTTCAGATGGAACAGTGTTGTTTCCCTATCCCATTTTTATGTGACACCATTAAAAAGGCAGACAGAGAGAGGAAGAAGAACAA
>Ga0181612_162719_pt1 | contig 12057 bp, 10 predicted proteins | sample HoacroProtozoa21_FD_119630 | JGI IMG/M metagenome (GOLD analysis project Ga0181612, IMG submission 119630) | Hoatzin crop microbial communities from Cojedes, Venezuel. Combined Assembly of Gp0051906, Gp0051904, Gp0051908
AGCAGATTTAGATGCACCCTAAGGGCTGTTATAACTTACACCCATCTTTGGGAGCCCAGTGATGCATGAGAAAGAGCTCTGTCTTTGCAGACTACCAAAAGCACATACGACTACTGCATCTTGCTTTTCCACTAAGACTTCCATACATCTTCCAGCAGGATCACTGGGTGGGTTGCAGGCAACCTAATACCAGCTCTGTGTCATCTTGTCTGTTTATTTGGTGAATTCAGAGAAATTAAGCAGATAGATAATTCACTTGGGGGGAAAAATATATGCCTGAGACGCTGAGGTTGAGGAATTTAAATCAAGCTCTGTTTCAATAAATGCAACCCATTAAAAGCCTCTTGATTTTCTATATGAATATTTCAATTTAAAATCCTGCTTAGAAAGAGTAAATAAAATATGCTTCAGTTCTGCAAATTAAATTTATCCTCAGTTAAAGTCCATTGAGAGATACCCCTGGGGTGAATTTGCCCTACATCTTGTTTCTGCCCTGGGGTGTTTTCATAGCTGTCTGAGTCATCCGCAGCTCCCAAGCTGAATTAATTTCTGAATCTCATAGTTGATATCCCACAGACAAAGCCACGTCTGTGATTCAGAAAAACGCTGATTAATAGCGAGCGGGAGTGAGCCAGGCACCGCTCTTTGCTCCTGCCCGTTTCCCCCCAGCTCGCTGGAGTCGGCCTGGCTTTCTGCAGGTCCCGCGCGATGCGGCCAGCGCTGGGGGAAGGCAGAGACCCAGCCGATGGGATGGGGAAGCCCCACGCGTTGGCAGGAGCGTCCTTCCCCATCCCCGCAGTCGGCAGCAGCTGCTCTCGAGCTCCTCTCCAGAGGCAGCAGCCAGGACTTCTGCTGCAGCCGTGCCCTCTGTAAGCCCGGCCAGCGCTCCTTCGCTCGTGCTATGGCGTGCCACCACCTTCATCCCTCCCTGGGGTCTGGCTCCAGCCTCTCCGGCCCATCCTGATCCGCAGGGAAGGTCCTACCACAGCCTTTTGCTTTCGTCTGCTGGAGGAGCACTGAGCTCTTCTGGGAGGGAGGAGACCCTGCCTCGTACCAGAGCCTCACATAGCAGCAAGTGATGGTCTGCAGCCAGCGAGCTCTGCCGTGGGATTTCTCACATCCTCCACGTGCCGGCGAGGCGTCGGGGAGCTGCACGCACCAGCGGCGATGGGATTATTTAAGTGTTTTTGACTGCGCCGCTTTTCCTCTGAGCGATCAGCTGCTTTCTGGGCAGCAGGCAGAGGCACTGCCCACATCCACGGAACAGAAGTCCTGGTGAGGACGTGGCAGAGTCCCTGGCGAGCTCTGAACTCGCAGCTCCCTGACCCTCCTGCAACTTTGGCTGGGCTTGGAAGCGTGTCAGCCGCAGCGAGCGGTGCGAGCCCGGCTCTGCCGGGGCTCTGCAGCCCCTCAGCAGGTCCCTGTGCAGCTGCTGGTGGCAGGGCCTTCTGACGGGCAGTAGGGTGGCTCTCCTGCTGCACTTCGGTACATAGGCAGATGGTGCCATCAAGATGATTAACAACACCGAACCCAGTTTGCCAAGAGCCTATTGATTTTCCAGAAGGGTAACAAATTTTTTCCTGCTGTACCAGCACCGAGCCTGAAGTAATCTGCTATATAGCAGGAGGGAAATCAGCTTTTAGCGTGATTTAGGGAGGGCTGTGTTGCATCCAGACATACACCAATGTGATCTTTCTTGACTGCTGTTACATACTGCCTTAATAATTAATTAGAGATAAATAACACTCATGTTTAATTTGTAGCTGAGTTAGGGCAGCAGACTGAGTACCAGGACTGGGTCCTGCACTGGGTGGACGGCTTGCTGATGAGTCGTGGTGAGTAAGGATTGACCCTGGGCTCTTCCTCTCCCCAGGGTTCTTTGAGATCCGTGACCACGCAGAGAAGCGTCTGTGGTGCTGGCACTGTATTAACCTCTTTTCTTGACAGACTGAGAATCCAGGAGGATGGCCGGTTAGCAGAGCTTACCAGACATGAAGGTTTGCTCTTGTCTTACAGCATTTGGGTTTTGGCCAGACAGCAGCAAGGGACCTCGTGAGACCCTGCCACCGCCGGGAGCTCCTCATTCTCCTCTGGGGTGGTTCAGCCCCTCGTGTTAGGCACTGTGCAAACGTGTGACAAAAAGATGATGCTGAGTTTGCAACCTTGTCTCTTGATCCATATGGCTATCGTCACAGAAGTGTGTCAAAAAAGCCTGATATGTGTTACGATGAGATGTTTCTGTATCTGTCTAATTATAAGCCAAGTTGGTCATGTGGTGGGAATCCAGCTGTCTGGGTAGGAGCAGAGGAAAACAAGTAGTTTGGTTTCGAGACATTGGATGCTGCTCATTCCCGAGCCCTCAGCTTTCCCTCCGTGGCCCCTGCTCAAGGCTGAAGCGTTGGCACAGTGAGGGGGAGCATGGCGATGCTCTGACAACCGTGGCAGGGGCTGACCGAGTCCGGCAGGCCCTGAGGTCCAGTTGTTGGGGAAGAAGACAGCGTACCCTTTCCAATGAGACTGGGATGAAGAGAAGCAGAAGTCTGAGCTGCCTCCGTTGTATTTCAGAGCACCGTTATCTGCTGGCAGTTTACTACTAATGCAGCATATACCATGTTTACAGCAGGTTACTGGAAATATACCTGGACCCATTAATCGTTTTTAATAGCAAAACAGTGCTTTAGTGTCACATTAATTTGAATTTACCTTCCTGCAGAAAACTGGTGGACAGGGAGCCTTCCAAATGATGAATTTTTATTAGCTCTCTCTTCTGCATTTGGCTGCTGATAAATATTTATTTAGACTTACCCTGCCAAAGGCCTTAAACGCAGCCATATTTCATTTCCTTCTAGGGGTAAGTGGTGGCCAACAGCGGTCAACGATGGGCAGAGCCGGTGGGCCAGGCAGCAGCAGGCAAACCTCAAAGTGTCTTCAGAGTGCGACTGAAGCCTCACCCCATGAACAAGAAGGAGCACAGAGGTTGGGGGGGGGAGGAACTCCAATAACCTGGCTGCGGACGTGAGCCCCAAGGCAGCCCCTCCCAGGGCTGTCCCAGGGGACCCTCAGCCCGAGGTGCAGGGGGACACCCAGCACCCCGAGCTAAGGGGAAAGGCTCTTACCGACCGATGGGTGGGTCAGTGACTGCTCAGGAGTGCAGGACACGTTGTGGAGAGGCAGCTTGAGATTGCACAGCACTTACTATGGGATGCTTAGCAGAGAACCAATGGTGGGGAAAGGGAGGGATCTGGGTGGTTTGGGGAGGAACAAGTTTGGGAAGATAGAGTGATAAGGGGATAAAGGGGGCCAGTAGCATGTAAAGAGTTGGCCAGTTGTATGTGGTGAAACACCAGAACAGATTGCACAGAGAGGCAGTGGAGGACCCAATGCTGGAAACGAATATTCAAGGCCACATTGGACGGGTCTCTGAGCAACCTGGTCTAGTTGCAGATGTCCCTGCTCACTGCAGGGGGGTTGGGTTAGATGACCTCTAAAGGTCCCTTCCAACACAAAGCATTCTGTGATTTAATGTCTGTCTGGCCGTGCCCTGTGCCTGCCTGGTCTTCAGGGCCTGTCTTGTCACTGAACTTTGGGTACTTTTCCTGGGGGAGGGACTCTGCTCTCCATGCATGTGTCTGTTTGGGGGTCTGGGTGCCAGCAATCGGGGTCAGGCCACTCGTCACAGGGGCCATGTGCCAGCAAGCGAGGAGACTGGAGTGTGTGCATGTGGGTGGGTGGTGGGTCAGTGTGTGATCGCTGGCGGATGTCAAGCCAGACTAGCTGGTGAGTGGGATAAGAGGCTTTGCAAGCCAGGTATTGAAGTACCCGTAAGCCTGGGCTGGATGCTGGAGGCTCTAAAGGTCTGTGCATTGGCTGCTGGAGGGACCAGTAGGTCCTGGCCAGGTACTGGGTCAGTGGTGGGGTCTGGAAGTCAACAGAGAGACCTGTTTGTGTGTGTTTGTGCAAGAGCCAACTGGAGATGAGAGGATCCAGGGGCCAGCTACTGTGCAGACTGAGTGTCTTGGGGCAGTGGCTAGAGTGATCCACGTTGTATATGTGTCTGTGTACATATATATATATTCCATTCATGGGCTTTCATCCTGATCAGCCAGAGAGCAGAAGAGGATGAAGCCCTCGGTGCTGTTTGTGTGTGTTGAGTGTTTCTGTGTTGCTGGCCATGTATATAGGTAGACATGTGTTGAACATGTGTGTTTGTGCTTGCGTGCCTACTGGGAATACCTGCGGAGCCCCACTGCCAGCTGGACCCGGGGCAGGGAGCCACAGCAGCCTTGCCTCTGCCGGGCCACTGGGTTCGGCAGCCTGTGACAACAACCTGTCCACTTGGGCTAGCAGCTGGTTTCAAGCCAAGGGTAGCTCTGCAAATATTAAGAGCTATATTAGCTATGCTTAGACTAAGAAAAAAAGGACTGAAAGGGAGAAGGTTGCTCTTTTTAATGCCTTCAAGCTTGCAAACTCCCTCTCAACCAAAGCTGGATGATGGCAGGCAGCTAAATCCCCCTCTACCAGCACCTAGGCACATCCACCTTGCGACACGACTTGGTTCAGACACACCTGAGCTGACAAGGTGGCTCCGACCAGCATCGCGCCGCTCGGAAGGGTCATTGGTGTGATTCATCAGTCGGATGTTCCTCTGTCAGCCTGTCTCCTTCATAGGCACAGCCCAAGGGATGTGCTGAGACAAGTGTCCCCCCCAGGTGTCCCCCAAAAGCTGTCTCACCCTGAGGCAGGGGGTAGCTGGCATAAAGCATGTGTTTGGGAACTGAGCAGATGGAAATGTGAACACATCAGCAGTGTGGAGATAGTTTAAATGAGGGACATGTCCAGTAGCAGAGATGAAACTGAACAAAAAGAGGCTTTGAAGGCCTTGGGCACACCTAAAATTTAGTTCTGTCCAAAATAGTTGCAGTCCTTCCGCGTTTTCATATGCTACTCTGAGCTGCTGTGGAGGAATACCATAATCCAGGCCCTTATTTCCATCAAAACACAATAACAAATTACAGGCTCTTGTATCAGTTTGTCATTCTCTGAGTGATTGCGGAGCTACACTCTAAGCTGATGAATTATTTAAAGCAGATGCAGTACACTTCAGAAAATGAATTTGATTAAGTAGCAAGACGTTATGAAGAAAACTGAGACAAAAGCCTAGGAGAATCTGTTTTCATAAAACATAGCATGCTTCCTGTCTGATGATAATTCTGAGTAAACAGACAAATTAGTAGGTAGGCTGATAGATGGCCTACTAGGAAGACATATTTACATGGGAAACTAATACAACATGGAGAATGGTCTTGCTAAGCAAGACATACTACCCTATCTCCACTCCATCCCCGAAACAGGCAATGAAAAGGAGATAACACACGGGGGTTTTTTTCAGTTTCAAACTTCTTTTCTTTCCAAAGCCCTGGACTTTGGGCTGTGCTGGTATGTTTCTCCTAAAGCATGACTGATATGTCACTTTGTAGATGTTACTGAAGCTTACAAGTTCTGCCTAAATCTCTGTACAAAATATATTCTAGATTGTCGTGGCTTTTGTGGCTTACCACAATACGTAGAGCTTTATAGGGAGAAGTCAGGTCCTCTATCAGACGAGAGCTGGAAGAGGTCTTTGAAGACATGAGTGTCCAGGAGCTTGTCTTTTTGTCCCAGCAAAGTTAGCTTGCCTACAAACCTTGTCTTGACAACATTCTTAGGCATGCAGGCTACTACCACGTGATTGCCTGAAATATATAAACTCTCTTTGCACTGAAAATGGGAAATTGCTGTCACATATTGCTGCCTTGTTATGTACTGATTTTCTTTCTTTCTCTTCATTTCTACTGAAAGACATCAGTGTAATTTATTTGTGTATTTGCTTCACTGAAATCACAAAGAAGCGCTTATTTAATTGCAATACATATCATCATATTCACCTAATATAGTATAAATTCCCCTGCTGTTTCAATTGGACATCTGTCTCAAACTGTTGTGGTGGGGAGTAAACAGTGTATTTCATCTTAGAAATGGCCCTGTTGAAGGAGACATGAACGTTCAGTAAATTTCCATCTTCTCTTCCACAGTACTTGATTGCTTTGCCTTTTATTCTCCTTAATAAGAAGTTGTCTTTAATATTTAAATTCACAAAAGTTAAAAAAAAAAGGTTAATAAAACAGTGTGTGCTTTTTCTTTGCTTTCCCTCTCCCTCTTCCTCTCCCTCTCCCCTCTCCACCAACACTGGAAGAAAGATTTGTGTTAGAGGACAGCACTTCTGGCTCCGGTCTAGCCTGGGTATTGACTGCTGGCAGTTTGCTTCTACATGGATTCATCACTATTGATTTGTGTTCCAGCTTTAAGATACGGGCATGTATCACTTCCCCAGCATCAGTCTCACACAGACTTTAGCTCTCCCACAGCTAGGATCCGAGCTCTTCCCGTGCATGGGTACAACCGCGGTCCCAGCAGGCCTGGGCCTGGGAAGCCTCACACCAGTTAGAGGGGGTGTGCTGCAGGCTGCAGGGGCTCCTAAAGACCATACCTGAAATGGGAAGGACGAGCTCGCACCCGCCGGGCTCCCAGCTGCTGCGGGGGCTCTGATTCCTCCCAGCTGCTTGGCAGTGCGGACGCGCAGTCTCTTCTGTACGGTCATACAGACCGGGGCTTGCGGCGGAAGAGAGAAGCAAGCCCACGTACACGTGTCTTCGGCTGATACCCTGACGACAGGGCTATAGCCCCTGCTTGCGGAATCACAGGCCAATGCTAAAATACAAAGAAAGGAAACTCTCCAGTCTGTGGATTTGTCATGGGAGCCAGTTGCCCTAAAATATGGACAACTCTCCAGTGGATTTCTTGAACAGCCATATAGTAGCTGGCCCCTGCAGAAGTGCTCTGAGACAGAAAAGAGGAAAAACATTTGGATTTTTTTGACAGAAGTGGCAAAAAGGGAATTTATACAGCTTTAGCAAAAGGATGATGAAAAACCACCCACAGATTTCTCTTTTCCAGTTGCAAAGGAGTACACAGTAGAAACAGATTGCCAACTTTTCATTTCACATAAAAACAATAAAAAGGTTCATGTGTGAACATCAGTGTAGCAACAGTTTAATTCAGAGATACATACAGTGAATACTGGGGGTGATACTGGTTACCCTTATCTTGAACAAAGCATCCTTCTGCAGTAAAATACTTGCTTATTTAGACTGGAAACAGACACCAGTCCACACACTGGCCAGTGCCCTACTCGGCAACTGGCAGTGTAAGCTCAGAGTCACCAAAGTGGTCTGAACTCTCCGAGTAGTGGGAACAGTAAGTGCTTAGCATCTTTGCACAACTGCTTCTCTCCCATTCAGTCCCCCACATCAGAGGCACCTGTGTTCTTTCACTTATCTGCAGTCTCATCCTCCCCACCCACACATACACATATAAAATGGAAATAAGGATGTAAACCTATCTACACGAATACAGCTCTTTGAAATGCAGTAATGCATGCTGTTACCTGAATCAGGAGAGCACTTACGCACAGCACATGCTCACATCCAAGTTGCATGGGGACAAGTTTTGAAGTTTGGGTACAATATCAGGTCGCATCGAGGGGATTATTAAAGACAGAGCGGAGAGGAAATTAAGGTTAAGAATGGTGCAGAAAGGAAAAGGGAAAGGGCATCGAAAACAAGTCGAGAAAAAGAAAGCTCCAAGAACTAGATGGTTCACAGTTACTTTAGGCAGCAGTTTAAGTTTCTCAGTTTTGAAGATGGAAATAACACCTACTTATCTCCAAGAGGTGGGTTGGTAATTCATGTTGAAAAGCGCTCAGAGATTCTTGGAAGAAAGGTACTGTTGGAAATCCTCGAAGCATTTGTAATTACGCCACAGTGTGATGGTGGACTTCAAAGCTGCTACTAAAAAGTGATGTAGAAGGAAAGCAGCAACCCACCCAATAATGAATACTTGGCCAACCCCAGTATTTCCAGCTGTGTTACCATCAATAGACAAATGCTGGTGGGAAGAATGGGTAAGGAAAAAAGTCTTAAGTGTGTATTTTCTTAGGCCTCTCACCTGGAAAAGCTAGTTTGCTAAGTGTACAGCTCCAGGTGGCATAATCAGTTTAGAAATTTGTGTTTACTCTCATTTTGTTTCCCCCTGGGAAACAAATCAAGCTGCCAGAGTGATGAAACCACCACCGAGGAAGTCAGCAAAATAAAGTGATGGCCTTCTATGTTCTCCTAGTTCATGACAGTTATGCTCAATTAGCCCTGTATCTTTACTTCACGATCAGCAGCAGTTCACCTAAAAACGTTTTTCTATCTGCTTGCTGTGTCACAGCATGTGTCTTCAAATCCTGCAGCCACATCATTTTCCCGCTGCCGGATTTGCGCCTTTAATGTCAGTCCATAACTCAGTTCCTTGGGCTGCCAGCAATCAGTGCTTCAGAGAAGGGAGGAATATGGAGATGCACCCAAAGTCTTTCCATTTTGGGCCGTCTCTGTGCCTCTCTCAGATTTTCTGCTTAGCTTGACAGCATGCCTCAGTCTCTTTCCAGATTGTCAATGACTTGCTAAGCTGAGAGCGTAGTTGTTGGCATTCCCTTTACTTCACGTCTTCTGCCTGCAAGTGCTAAGGAAAGACAGGAAGATTTCAGATACATTCAGACCATAAGGACAAAGAGGTTTAGAAACTGAAGTCTGGTCTTTTTACTTCTCTTCTTTGATCATAGAATCGTAGACTGGTTTGGGTTGGAAGGAACCTTATATATCATCCAGTTCCCACCCCCCTCCCAAGGGCAGGGACACCTTCCACTACACCAGGCTGTTCAAGGCCCCATCCAGCCTGACCTTGAACACTGCCCGGGAGGGGGCAGCCACAGCTTCTCTGGGCAACCTGTGCCAGTGCCCCACAACCCTCGTAGTGAAGAATTTCTTTCTTATATCTAAGCTAAATCTCCCCTCTTTCAGTTTAAAGCCATTACCCCTAGGAAGGTAGGAATTCTATTAAAAACTAGATTATCCTGCCCTAAAGCCAGGCTGTTTTACCCCAGTTTATTTACCTGTGCCTGAAGAAGAGGTGGAGATAGCACTGCCTTCATTGTACCCTATGCTAGACATTATATTCCTGATGCATTTATGGAACGAAGCCCAGGCCAGCTCTGCGAATGAATCCTAAAGTCAGACCTGTTCTGCCAGTCAGAAACCCACTGCTATTAGCACAGCAGACTATGGGATACGCGTGTGTGTGTGTGTGTGTGTGTGTGTGTGTGTGTGGTGACTCCCTTCCCTAAGGACATCGTTCAAGGAAGTGTGTGGAAGGGCGTGCCTACGAGGAAACCTGGTCAGCACAGCTGCTTGCCACTAAGACTTCGAACCAGGAAGCTGGGATTAGATTCACTGAACAACACGTTCTTGTGCTTGTCCCAATAGTTCTGTTTTATGTTCCTGTCCTAGTCTGTCTGTATCTCCCTTGATCAAAAAAACCTCTATAGAGAGCTGTACGTAGCTTGATCATTTCCGTTTCTCAAGACCAGTACTCAGCTGGAATCTGGAAGGGAGCTCTTCAACCTGTTTTGGAGATGGAGAAGGAAACCAATCCAACTTCTCAAGTGTGACACTTTGCAGACATAAGGCACAATTTTTTCCTCCTGTACCATAAAAGCAGCCCTTACAGCACCCACACAACACTAACAAAGACACCTACTTACCTTTCCACATCACGAAATCCAACAACAAAATGATGTTCACTCCTCTTACAAAATTCGGCAGCGCCTGTAGTGCCTCTTTCTCCTCCTTTTCTGATTTAATGCACATTGGCTAATAATCTCCCGGGCTGTATCAACACCTTCTTTTGTCTTGGCAGAACACTCCAGATAAGCATTTGCCCCAATGCTGGCAGCTAAAGCTTCTCCTTCTGTAGTGTTCATTGGCTCATTGTCTGCAGTAGTTAGTTTCTTCTTCATACCTTCATCACCCCTTAGTTCTATCTTGGTAGCCACCAGAATAATAGGTACTTTGGGGCAGAACAGTTTGATTTCTGGAACCCAAAAATTGAGGATGTTTTGCTGTGAGTCAGGCCTGTCCACGGAGAAGCACATTAAAATAACGTCGGTGTCCTCGTACAACACTGAGCGGAGATTTCGGTAACTGACTTCTTTATTCCCTGCCACATCGAAGAGAAACAGTTTCATCTCTTTCCCATCTACCTCTGTGTCAGTGGTGTAAGCGTCAAACAGAGTTGGCTCGTAGGACTTGGGAAGCTGTTGGTGACACAGAGCAAAGAGGAGGCATGTCTTTCCACAGCACTCATCTCCGACCACAGTTAGCTTCCCCCTAAGAGCAGCCATTCCTTGAAAACCAAGATGAAGCACAAAATGGATTATTCCCATGCTGGGTTTTTTCTTTTCAGATTTTGTGGAGGGTAGAAAGAGAAGAGGAGAGATATCACATTAGTTTGGAATTCTTCCCCTTACCTCCTTTTTTCTCTCCATAGTCTGTCTTACCTTCATTCCCTACTTTTTCCCCTTTTAATTTCTCTGGTACCTGAATCTTCTGAAATTGTGAGTACCTTGCTCTTTACTATTATTATAGATCAAAAAATGAAAGTATAAACCAAGTCTAGATGCAACCAAGACTCCTGCAGTGCCCTATATTTCTGTTTTATCATCTCAGACATTTTTTACGGTCACTGTTCAGTTCATAACAGATTTCATTTTCTAGATTGAATGACTTAATTTTGTGAGTGAGATGGAGTATAAAACACTGTACTGAACAACCATCCAAATCAGTTTTATTGACTACATTTTTCCTGCCATGGACTGCTGCTGGAATTCTACCAATGGCGATATCTGTCCTATGTAAGTCCATGCTGCTTTTGCTCATAGACCTGTTGTCATGTGGGAGTTAAAGAGTTCTCAATCTGCATCTATTCACAGTTAATTTATATGAGATAGAAATTTGTTAGACTTACAGGATAGTTATTTCCCACATCAACCTTCTTCTCTTTCTTGATGTTCAGTATTAGATGGGTTTATTCTAACACTGTTTCTGCCTCAGCTTCCTTAGGTCGCTGGTTCCCCTGTAGAAAGAACTTACCACCACTCTTCAAAGACTATCATGATGACCACAGTATTTAAAAGAAGAGGTCGATGTTTCTTAATATAGTCAACCAATTGACAAAGAGAACCTGATGACATCATTGTTTTTTTAAGAAGCCTACTTTACTGGCAGTAAAGTGGAAATTACACAATTCATTAACAAATCACAGCATGTTTACTTCAGAAACTTCCTTGTTCCTATTGCAAAAGACTCATTCTGAGTGAGCATTTCAGTACTGAGTGTGGCAAACTACTTTGGAGGTGGGGTGGGGGGGAGCTGACAGTACTAGAGTGTAAAACAGCAGTAGACCTGCCAGCCAGAACCTCAGGACACCCCTTTCCAGATCTGTTGAGGCATCACGGAAAAATGAATTGCAGAATCAAAGAGTGGATGAGGTGGGAAGGGATCATCTAGTCCATCCTGCCCCGCTCAGAGCAGGATCAACTACAGCAGGTTGTTCAGGCCTATGTCCAGTTGGGTCTTGAATACCTCCAAGGATGGAGTCTCCACAGCCTCTCTGCGCAGACCTTTCCAGTGTTTGATCATCCTCAGAGTAGTGAAATGAAGTCTGTCAACTGGAGAGTCTAAAGAGGAAGAACTGTCCAGAGTTAAGGATATAATCTTGAACTCCACAGATGAAGACCAAATTCTCTGCTATCTTCTTGGCATTGCACAAGTCATTTCTACTCCCTCCGTCTCAGTTTTCCTGGTAGACAAGGACTGAAAGGTGTCTGCAACCACTAAAGACTGAGAACAAAGGAATGTGGAGGTAGATCTATTTGGTCCCTCTGCAGAGAGAACTGTTTCCAAAGGCATCATTGGTGATGCAGATGCGCAGCTGCGTATAAATATAGTTATGTGGTCAGCCCATTTATTTCATAGAATCATAGAATCATAGGTTGGAAAAGACCTCTAGCATCATTGAGTCCAACCATCAACCCAACACCGCTATTCCTACTAAACGATATCCTGAAGTGCCACATCTACA
>Ga0181612_172074_pt1 | contig 12057 bp, 4 predicted proteins | sample HoacroProtozoa21_FD_119630 | JGI IMG/M metagenome (GOLD analysis project Ga0181612, IMG submission 119630) | Hoatzin crop microbial communities from Cojedes, Venezuel. Combined Assembly of Gp0051906, Gp0051904, Gp0051908
ACTTCTTAAACACCTCCAGGGATGGGGACTCCACCACCTCCCCGGGCAGCCTGTTCCAATGCCTGACCACTCTTTCAGTGAGGAAATTTTTCCTAATATCCAATCTAAACCTCCCCTGATGCAACTTGAGGCCATTGGCTCTCATCCTATCGCTAGTTACTTGGGAGAAGAGACCAACACCCTCCTCACTACAACCTCCTTTCAGGAGGCGTTCTTGGAGGTGTTCAAGACCTGACTGCATAAAACCCTGAAGAACCTGATCTGACCTCGTAACTGACCCTGCTTTGATCAGGAAGACAGGCTAGAGACCCACTGATGTCCCTTCCAGCCTGAATTGTTCTATGATTCTATAATATCCAGGATGCTGCTTCAGCACAGCCCCTATAGATCAGGAGGTGTAGACTGGGCCCATGGTCCAAATCCCTTCAGCCCTGTTCAATGTTGCCGATGCAAAGAGAAGCAGAGGCATGGTAGGTTAACACATTTTTAGAAGTTTTGGACACTTCTTTGGGTAGATATCAGTCTGTATATGAAAAAAAAAAGGTAACTCTGTAGTTTTTCTGGGAAACAGGGCAGAACATAAGGCAGGTAACCCATTTTAGTTGGGAGCACCTACTAGGGAAGGGTTCTTCAAAAAGCAGTTGCTTCAGAAAATAATCATCTTCCCAGTAAATTCTCTGCTTATGGTATCCACAGCTCCTGAATTGGTTGCATTGCTCCAGTACAGTAAATTTTCTTGAAAGACCTTGAATACAATGGTTAGACTGTCAGAAGCAATTAGATCAATAGATAGCACAAACTTTACTGGAAATTCTATCCAATGTGACATTTTTGTCTATGAAATGCAGCTTTAACGTATGGTAGACACAACTATCATGACAATTATATAAACCACATGATTCAACTTTTGCTGGTCAACAAGCAGCATACTAGAACTACCTCATAGCTCCTTACTGGCAATTAAGTACCTTTGTTTACAGAGCAAGCTGACATTTTATTTTTGCTTAAATATTTGTGTATTATTTGACTTACTTATCCCTAACATGTTAGCTGGTGTATTGCCAATCTGAATTTTTCTAGATCTGAATGTATGATTTGAATTAAGACATTCCTCACCAACACCATCCCTTGAAAGAGTGTTCTGTGCTGTTCTTTTCCGTGACCCCTATTACTGATCATAGGAATCATTGACATTAGAAAATCTGGGTGCGTGGAAGAATGTCAGCTGACCTGTGACAGGGTGTTGAAAAGAGAGGAAACAAAACAAATTATGTGAACAGCCTTAGAAGCATATGGGCTGAGCTGCGAGATTTTTGATGAGGGAATTAACAGCGTAATCTTACCCTTGCTATTCTAAGTAATAAGCTAGTATTATTTTGCACTCACTAAGCAATGGAATCTCATACAAAAACCTGATACATAGTTTATGTCTATGCCTCTGAAATAGAAAAAAAGTTGCAATCATTTAATTGATAGATTATTGAATGCACAAGGATTCTTTAAGTTTGTATTTGTGATTATATCACTCCAGTGTTAGACAAATGTGAACACCAGTGCAAGAAGTGTGCCATAAAAAGCAGGATGCAAATTTATTTAACCATCAGATAAGCTGTAGTCATTGGCCAGTGCTGAAGCATAGGGGCATATCTATAACTCCTTTGTTCTAAGTTGGTAGTGGAAAAAGAACCCAGAAATTTGGGGATGTCATTCTCTTTTCCCCAAAGCCTCACCCTCATCACCTAGTTTAACACCAAAGTCACTTCCAGCCCTAGGCATGTAAACATTCATCGCTAGCTGACCTTCTGTATCCATCCAAACCCGCCCTTTGCAACCAGGATTGTAGCATTGCACCACCAACGGAGCCCAGATGCAGTCTGAGAGGACTGATTGAGAGGAAATGCCTTGTAGAAGGAATGGGAGGGTGGACATATGACAGCAAGCCTTCCTGATAGGGAAGTTGTGTAACAAGAGGGCCACCAATTCCCAATGGATAAAGTTAACTGTTGAAATACAGTCTACTGAATTAATCTGGTTTATATCGCCAAAGGATTTTCTCATTATTAGTTCAAGATGAACTTAATATACACACAGCAGTTCTCACACAGAGACAAAGACTTGCTAGTGTCTCTTTATACTGTTAGAATGTTTCCAGGCTTTTGGACTGGGTAGCATTAATTATCTGGACCTTCTCTAAGTAGTGTGACAACAATTTTATCCTCTGGTCTGCCTGCCTCGAGTCCTAATTGATCCTGCCAGAACTGCATCTTAACCAACTGGAGTGCTCTGCTTTGACCTGAAGAAGAATAAAATAGCTCAAGGCACAGAAAACAAAACATATTCTGGACTAGAGCTACGAAGGACCCTGGAGTACCCAGAGCAGATGACAGTAGACTATCTAAGTTGTCACATCTATGTTCATCATCAGCTGTCTAGCAACATGTGTCCAAACGCATGACTACACAGAACTGTAAATGGAAACAAGGTACCTTCCTTAGAAAGAGAAGCTTACTAACTGTCCTGGAAGGATTTGCTGGTCTCCTTTCCATAAAATGCATAATTCTGCTCGAAAAGAAGAAAATCTTTCAAATTGCACCTGTGTTGTTGAAAGCTTCATGTTGAAAGCATTCTCATGGCTGTCTGCATTGAATGTTTCAAAGCTGACTGGGCAACTCCTTAGACTCATTAGAGGTTAGGGGTGCAGACTCCGATGTCCTGAAATGAGGTTTTGGAAATCATCAGGGCAGTTTGTTGCCTTTGGGAGACCTAGGTTCCAAGGGCCGAAAGGCCAAAGTGTATCCCACTGAAGTCGCAGCAAACTATGACTTTCATTAAGAGAGATACTAAATGCTGTAAAGCCGGAGCTTGGCCCATCTCTTCATGAAATGCCTCATAAACTCAGTCAGATGTCTTATTAGTGACAAAGGAAGTCCTGCTTTTAGCTTCCAGTTCCTGTTGTAGATGTTGACTGATGGTCTTCATAGAAGGAAAGAGTTGTATTTGTGATGGAGAAAATAAGTCACCCTCAAATGTGAGAAATTTGTTTTTATTGTCCCTTGACCCTTCTTGATTTTCATACTGAGATTATTTTTTCAAGAAGTATTTTGGAGAGAAGACCACAGGGTATTAGATCCATGTTACACATTTGTGCTCTCTAGCCATAATATTCTTCCAAAGTACCCAGGAAGGTTGAGTCTGGGATGGGCCCTGCCTTGGCAATTATGTTGGGAGAGCTCCAGTAGTTCTCCTTTCCCTCATTCTGTTGACCTTTCCATCCTTTCTTCTTCAAGCAGCAACAGTTGACTGTTCCCATTTAGTTTTTCATGTTTCTTCTGTTTTCTTTCGGAGTCTTACATTGTGGGAATTTTGTTTGCTGTTTTACCCACCAGAAGAACAGGGCCCAACACATAGTATTTTTCTTCAGTTGTAACTAAAACTGCTATTTGGCTTTCTTCCCAAAAACCAGAAAGACAATTATACTTAAATGTTTAGAGATTTATAAATACTGTACCAGAGTAGCCTCTGGGTCGTAACTTTAGATATCCAACTCAATAATTTTCTTTTATTGGATAGTGATTTAGATCTTATTTTGAGTCCTGTGTAATAAGAGCAGTACATTTCATTAAAAAACACTTACTGAACAATAAAGAAAAGTGATCTTATGGCTCCAAGCAAGTCTAAAGTACAGAAAGGGGAGGCTGTATGGCAACATTTTTTCTATAGACATTACAAGACAGATCACAGTACAGCAGGGTAGATGTATTTCAGCATAGTAACAATTGCAGCTGTTTTCTGAATGACTTCAACTTATGAGAATTTTCCCTAGAAACACTATTTCAACACATAGAGATCTTTTTAACGCCTACATTTACAGTTCTTGTAATAGATCCTCCAGCAAGAAAGAATAAAGAGAAAAAAATAAAGAGGGGATGAACTCCTGGATAATACATCTTGTACATCATGGCAGGATTCTTCTGGAGAAAATCCTATAAAATCAGGTGAACATACTCAGAATTTCACACATGGACTTTTGAGTGTAACAGATTACACAAGCTAAAATAGCCTTGTGCAAGTTTAGTTTCATTTGATCCAGTTACTTTAAAAATCACTGATGGCTTCATCATCATTTTTTGTTGGAGCTGGCTTAAACTTTGTTTGAAAGGACAAAAGCAGTTAGCTCCTGAGTTTCATTAGGTTTATTTCACAATCTGTCAATTAATTCTTAAATTATTGCAATTTTTGATAGACTTAGTCTCGCAATCTACTGCAAGAAATTTCCTATTAAAATGAATTTGAGATCTACTTTCCATTGTAGATTCAGGTAATATATTCTTTCTCACCTCTGCCAATCAATAATTCTTGATTGTCTTATCTCTGAAATGTTAGCAAAAGAGAGAGAACAACAGTATTATCCAACTTGGAGAGAAGAGTCTTAAACAAGGGGAAAGGATAAATACTGTCTGAAATGTTTGGTTAGCAAAGGTTTTGTGTCACTTTCTGAGATAACTGTATTGTAATGCTGTTAGAGATGTTAAAGTTCAAAACGATAGTTTCGTTCCTGAAGGAGGGGGTTTTGGTGAATGTTGACTGTTATTTCTCTTATTTGTAGTCAGAAGAGAAAGTGTTTAAGTGAAGATTTCAGAATATAGGGTTTGATAATCATAGACGCAGTTACTTTTTAAGCTGTTATGGAATTCAATATTCTGTGGCAACTCCAGCATTGTTTCCTGTGTTTAATTTGCTATATTACATGAAAATGTAAAAATAAAGATCCTTACCTTCAAATACAGAAAATCAAACTCTACTCAAGCCAGCTAAATAATTTCAGAGTTTAAGGAGTTACTTGAACTCCTTAGGAAAGCATGGAAGTAAATGTAGACTATTAAATGAAGATGTAATATTAAAAATAAATAAATGAATCATGCTGGCAAAAACCAAAAGATTTGGGGTAATTTTTATAAGTGTCAGTGAGCTATGGCACTAACTTTAATCTTTTCGACAGTTAGATTCCTGTGTGTCTTTGCAAATCAATGTAGTTTAGGCTTGTTATGCTTAAAGATAGCTCATAATTTCGTAAATCACATAGATATTTTGAAAAATTTTCTTCTAGACAGTATCAATCCTACCAGTCATGTTTGCAAATATGGCAAGTGTTTTGCATTGACATCAGGGTTATTGGTTTTTCAGTATTAATAATTTAGTGTATGGGTTATACCTGATGAAGGATGTTTTTATGCTGTGTGTTTCTGAATGCTCCTTGTATTTTTGCTAGCATCAGTCGTTGTAAATGACAAAAATAATAATCCAATTAACAAAATTTTCTACTTGGTTCTTTGGCTGCTGTTTAACTAACAGTATTTTGACGTGTTTGTTGTAGTTCAGTTTCATTATTGTTATTTAGAACAAAGGCTGACTATGAAATTAATAACTGAAAAATGAGATAAGGGTATTCTAACTTCCCTGCTCATGTCCCACATCAGCATTTGCTCACAAAAAAATCCAATCTTGGAGGATTAGATCACTGTGATAAATAACTTGGTATTACCTTTTTGCAACATGCACATAATTTCTTATCCTGCTGAACTAGATAGATCAGCTGATAGCTGTTATTTATTTTGTGGTAGCACACTGGAGCTCTAGATGGGATTAAGAGCTTGTTGTCATAGTCCTGATATACACAAGAATAAAATATGGCCTTTGCCCTGGCAAGTTTACAATCTGATGCCTTGCTTGTTCCAAAACTTATGTGCTCAATGTTATACAGGTTAATAAATCTCTCTGACTTCAATGAAACTATCCACCTGTGTAAAGTTAGATTAGGTGCAAGTCTTTGCAAGATTTGGACTTAAATAAACTAAAGTGGCTGGGTGGGAGAGAGGCTGTTCACTTAACTTTGTTTCTTGTGCTCTAGAAGCCATCTATGTTAGGACCTTGCTAGCTTTCCAGCCTTCACAACAAACCCTTTGCAGAAAAGTTCCTGCCCAGCATCATTTGCATTTCTTGTATTTTCCTGGAGGCTGGACGCTAACCTTAGCTGCTGGAACTTGCACACATGGAGAACAGTCTCCCATCTCTCTCAAAGCTTTCCTTGGAAGAGAGAAAAACTATTGATAAGAGGTTCTCAGTTCTGTTGCTTATAACCTAAAAATGCTTTGGGGAATGGCTGGAGAAACGCGTTTCTTGGACACAGTTTCCCTGTACTGGAGAAATTCTGTAAGGTCCTAGCCCAAATACCTTCAAGCTTTCACAATTGCCTCTTTCTTCTCTGCCTTCAAGACACCTTCTGCCTCAGCCGGAGAAAGATAAAACTGGGCAAAGGAGGTAGATCGTACAGTACATCAAGACGTGATTTCACACTTGAACTATAAATATATTTAACCATCCCAAGACTGTTGTAAATTCATGGTGACTCTATTTCATTATTATCTGCTGTTCAACATCTTGAAAGCAAACCCCCTATTATGAAGGTGTACTATTTTGTACATTTCTGATGCTGAGGAATAAAAAACCCCCGCTCTTTTTATGAGCATTAATTATACACCAGGCAAGGAAGCAATTGCCTCAATGTTATGAAATATTAAATCAAAATGCTTCCTGTTCCCAGATGTCCCAGAGATAAATACAGCAGTATTTTGAAGCCCCACTTGGAGCTGTTTTGTCTGCAAATTTATAGTTTTGTCTCCATTTTCAGAAAACCCTGTTTTATGTGAAGTATAGCACTCCTGGTAGTTTTTAAGGAGCAAACTCCTCTGGAGTTGCCTATGTAGGCAACAACTCTTATGTAGATTGCACACAAGGGATCTGAAGTTGAAAGGCTCCTTTAAGATGACAAATGGGTTGAAAGTGTTATTGTCTTTGATTGCATGCCTTACATCATCTGTATGTAGGAATAAGAAAGCTATACTTTATCTTTAGCCATTTTATAAATATTTAAGTCCTTATAGTTGCCTAAAGATATTAAAGCATATTTTACAGTAGTTGGAATATAAATATTATATATAGCGCAAGATACCAAAGTAGTTTAATGAATTCATAATTTTCTGTTCACTTTTATTGGAATGTGTTTTATGTTCCAAAACTTCCATTTAAAGAATAAGAGACCATTCTGCTCCCTGACAAGATGGTGAACCAGTAGTGAATGTTATCAAGGTTGCTTTAAATGATGATATGGGACTTCAATTAGCAAGAAGAAAGGGAACAAGGGTATTAGAAGGTACTACACCAATCTCTGGGTTTTAACTTTAAAAAAAGTCTTTTTGAAGAAGCCATTTGGTTCTTTAAGTCCTTAAGAAACTGTAAGGCGTTTTGCTTCTCTGGGTGTTTTGCTTCTCTGTCTCTGTCTTTTTTAAAAGTTCTTAATTGCAAAAGGAGATATGTATCTAGATCCAATTATACAAGAGTAAATTTTTTTTTAATTTGAAGTTTAGTTTCTAAAATAACCAACCATAATATCTTGTGACATTAAATGTATATAAGGTCTGTATTTTGTGACCCCTTGAATACAAAAGTGTGTTGAGGTTATACTCGTGGATCTTTCAAAGTCCCATCAAATTTTTTAAAAATTATATTTTTAATATTTCAGTTTCCCTATTTCCCAGTAGGAGTCCATGCTGGGTAATGCTTGCTAATTACCCACAACAAAAGTAGACACACAATGCTGGTAAATTACCTGACCCTTTGCATTTTAATGAGGCAACAAAGATTTCCTGAAGTGATGTTGTTGCAGTGGTTAATGGTGTCAGCAATGTTGTAATTGTAGGCTGAGGCACATTAGCTGCACAACCACATGTAGGAAGGGTTTCTCTCAACAGGCCCTTTGGAGAATAGAACAGGGTATTATCATTAAGCCTATGTCATTTGCATGCTGCTAATCACTTACTTTATTATCTTGTGTATCCATTGTCTTTCTTTAATTGCTCTTTAAATGAAAATTAAAAATAGTTCCAATGCCCACGATACTTGTGATGGCATCTTGCTTATGAAGATAACTTCAAGAAAATGGAACATATAGATAATATATTACAGGATTACAAGATAGTTTGAAAGTTATGTACCATAGCAGACAGCCTCATGAGCGTAATTCTGGTGTCTTTCTTTGCTTCAGTACTTATTGTTTGTTTAATAAATGGTTATTTATATGCAAAAAGGTGGTTGTTTTTTTTAAAGGACATACATGAATTCAGAGATCAGCATCACTGGTTTTGCTTTAGTGTGGAAGAGATCCAAAGCATCAATATCCAGCAGATTCCACCAGTCTAATAACGGTACGGGAGAAAGCCAGATTTTAGTTCCTTCTTCTTTCCAGTTACACCCTAGTCTGCAATATCCGTTGTAGAACAGCAGAATCTGACACTTGCTAGTGAGCTGCAGGACTTCGATAGCTTTAGGGTAAAACTTACAAAATATTTGACATTCATTTATCAAGACAGACCTGTTGATTTTGAAATTTGACGCGGTTAAATTTGAGGCAGCCCAGACTTTCCATAATAGGCAGTCTCTAAAAACTTGGGAGCTTCTGGTTATCAAGAACCTTCCAGACCTTTCAGCATCTGCAGAGTTGAATATGCAGGCTGAACAGAGGCACAGCGTTCATTTGAGAGTCAATACTGCTGTGCTCCTAATAATGTATTTTTGCAGCTTGTCTTTTTAACATCTGAACAAACCAAGCCTGAAAAAGTAAATCTATGAATTTTTCAAATGATATGGTAGGAATTTTTGTTGAAGGAAAAAGAGAAAACTTTGTTCTTCACTAGGTATTGTGATTTATTTTTATTCCACACACTCCAATAAAATTATGGTTAATGGGAATTTTTGCACTGACTTATTTGGACACAAGATTAAGATTATATAAGATTTCTGCAATGTCATAGGAATATCTGATTTTTTGCGAATTTTCTTTCAAGATTTAAAGCAGAACCTGCAAAAGTATAATTGAGATTAGACCTTTAATAGTGATCTGAGGTTTGGTTGCTGGTTTAAACTTTATATTCGACTTTAAGTGTTAAATACTCTTAAAACCAATACAGGAACATGATTACTGGTTAGTAGGGTAAGGCAAAGTATCTCTACAGTGTAACAGCATATATATTCGTGTAAGTTTGACTTTACAGAGTTTTTCCTTAAATACATAGACAGGATTGTAGCGTGATTGGATGTCCTCATAGGACTTCCTAATTTCGGCTGAATTCGTGTCAGTCTGCTTGTTCTGTGACTTAAAAATGAGTCTCCAAGTGAGGGCAAAGATAGTCAGACATTTTTAATGCCGCCTCTAAAAAAAAAAAAAAAGAGAGATTTCACTGAAATCAGCCAGTGTCATATGGAGGCTGAGAAAACCTTGGTGGAATTGTTTCTTGTTTGTTTGAGGACAGATGGATTGGATTAATAATGCTACGGTTATAGGAGACATTCTTAAGAACAAATGTTCTATTAGTCAGAATTGTGAACTTGCTTCAAAACAGTTTATGCTGTAACTAAAATAAAATTCAGAAAAGATACTGGAACAATTTTTTTTTAGCATATTAAGCTGTTTGTTTTAGGAATTATATCTGTTGTAAATCCTCAATAATTTGTGAATTGTTCCCATTCTGACTTTTCATGTATGAAGATATCTTCCTAGAACAGTAACTTCAAACTTTTCAGAAATAAGTTCACCCATATAAAAAAAATCCCTATTGAATTGATTTATCTAATCTACTCTGGCTTGAAATCAGTGTTTGGCAAGATGCTTAATGTTTTGGTGAACTCTTGCTTAGCAGACAAATGTCAAAAAGATTTTTCCATATAATTCCAATTTAGCAACCTTGCTGTTTCCAGTTTAATAAATGTGCCTAAGCAAACAGGTAAACCTCAGATACTCTATTATATCCTGGTTGATACCATTGCCTGCTGCTTGCTACCAGATCTTCAGAGTTCGTAAGAAATGAATTTTTCCATAAAATCTTGGAAAAAGATTCCTTGAAGTATGACATTCATGGAGTTTTTAAACACAGATTTGAAGTCTTGTTTACATCATTTTCTTAGCCAGACACGTCTCATTTACAACACTTTCTTAGCCAGACACGCGGCATGTAATGTTTCCATTCGCAGCTCCTCTTCTTTATTTTTAGTGTCTAGCACTAAATAATTTTACTAAAAACTAATGAAAATTGCAGGCTTTTTATTTTTAAATTTCCAGATGTTGATGAGCCTAGTGTTGAGACCTAACATTCATGAAAGGGAAGGAATGTCCTAATCTTTTTACTTGCCAAACAGTAGAGACCAAGTTGGTGGCTAGCAATGTGGAAAGGACCTAGAGTGTTTCTTTCCAGGTATTCACGAGAGGATGGATGGACTGGGGATTGAAGATCTCTCTGCTTTCCCTTCCTGACCAGTGAAGGGAGTCAGGGGACGGCAGTGCCTTCCTGACCTTTTCCTCCAAGATTGAAGTTCTCTTGACTCATTTCTCCATGGGACTTTCCTTGCAGGAGTCAAAGCAGGAGCTTTGATAAGTAATGGGAAATCTCTCAGGAGAAAAAGGGGAGAAAGTACTTATGCAAAGTATCTTGTGATGCATGTTTCAAAATACTTTTCCTGCAAGAGAGGGAAGTAATTCTGCTTACTTGCTCAAGAAGTGCAACTTTACCTTTTTGTCTCCCAAGTTTCTCAACATTGGAGAATTGGATTATTATTAACTCTTCAATTAAATCTGCAATTCAGTTCTTGAGTGGCAATATGAACTCTGTCTATCCGGACATATCTTCCAGTTTCAGTGAGACAGCTGTAGACTGAATTAGATAGACAAAGAGGGTGCTTCTTAAAATTTGGAACATGTCTTGATTTTTTTTATACGATGGCAATGTACATTCTGATGTCAAATGTAACCAGGCCTTATAATTTATCTGCAGATTTATATTTCAGATTGGCCCTGCTCAAAACCACAGATCCAATCTTCTTAAACTACCTCACCAGCTACAAAAATCCACTTTACAACTTGAATATTTATTCTTAGAATCCTGTCAAATAGCAAGAAATAGACTAAAGACTCTTAGAAGTATTCTAAACCACTAGTTGAAAGGACAGCTATTTCCACTGATGCTAGTGCTAATGAAATTCAAACAAGGAAGTAAATATTTTATTGTTTATCAACCCATTTAACCCTCCAGTAAATAATAATGCATAGGAAGGTTAATATGTTGTTGCAGTTATAGAGGTTATGCCATTTTAAAATCCAACAGTAGTACTTAGATGCATGAATGACAGTAAATAGTCAATATAATGCTGAAAACTAAAAAAAAGCCTTGCTTGCTGGAAGTTTTCAGTAGGACTGTACTGTGCTCTGGATACCGTGGCATATGTTTTATGGTCGCCCTTTAATTTTCACTGCTTAGAGAATACCACATTATGTTTTACTGTTATCATTGTCTTTACCAGCTTGGTTGCTAGTGTAATGGGTTTTGGATCCCATTTAAATAAATTAAATATGGAGCTGGTGTAGAGATGCTTCTTCTAGTACTTCTTTAACTATAAAAAGATAAATGAACTATGAGAGGCAGGCAAAGCCCTTAAAGATTTTAGCAAAAGTTCTAATAAAATAATATGAGTCATTGTATCATGATAATGAATTACTTTTCCTTCTAAGATTAATATCCACTAAGAGGGGAAAAACTGTGAGCCAAAATAATGCAAACTTAGCAATTGAAAGTTCATCTTAAGAAAAGGCAGTACCTCACTGGCTTTGTGAATACTTTTCCTTTTTCCTTGATACATTTGAACAAGTTATCTGTTTTTTTTTTTACACTGGTGGCTGTATGCTTTGGATATTCTTCCCCCTAGAATGGCCATCAGAGGCATAAGTTTCTTTCTGGCTTCTTGATTCTGGATCCTGTACTGAATGAAGCAGAGGCTCCCAAACTTTATAGACTGGGCACTACCAGTAGTATCACTGCTGTTATTCAGGCAGTTGTGTCTACATAACCTTAGATATTATTAGTAGCTACTATACTGCTACTGATACATTATTGAAGAATACGCAATTAGAGAGCTACTTCAGATTCATCCTGATTCCATAACTGTGCAATTTCT
>Ga0181612_108622_pt1 | contig 12056 bp, 9 predicted proteins | sample HoacroProtozoa21_FD_119630 | JGI IMG/M metagenome (GOLD analysis project Ga0181612, IMG submission 119630) | Hoatzin crop microbial communities from Cojedes, Venezuel. Combined Assembly of Gp0051906, Gp0051904, Gp0051908
TGGACTAGATGACCCACAGAGGTCCCTTCCAACCCCGACCATTCTGTGATTCTGTGACAGAGTTAAGCAAACAGGCTTGGTGCCCCTGCTACCTTGGAAGTGGCGTGGCTGTTTTTAAACCACATAAATGCTTCGCAAACTGTGTGGTTGGGTTTGTTTACAGAAACTGTTATCGAAGGAACCGTGCTTTTTGCTGATACTGCCCATTTCTGCAGTAAATCCCAGCTGGGAAAGGTAAACACGTGTGGACGTGTTGTGGAGCCTGGCGTTGGAGGTACCCACCACCATGCCATCACCATCGCGGCGCAGGGCGACGGCACACCCCAGTGCTCACCTCTCCCCCGGCTGCGGGGCCGTCCAGCTCGCCGCCTCCTCCAGCGCCTTGGCCTGCCGCTCGAACCTCCGCGCCAGCTCCTGCAGCCTGGAGTCCAGGGCTGCGAACCGAGCCTCCACGCTCTGCAGCTTGGTCTCTACTCTGCGGGGTGGAAAACAAGGGCGCTTAGTCAGGGCTTGGGCACCGGTGGTGGTCTTGGTGCTGTGGTGGTGGGTGACGCTTACGCTGCGCTGCGAACAGCTCCAGACCCCGCTCTGAGGCTCCTCCCAAGCTGCACGAGAACATACACCACTAGAAATGAAGTTTTTCTGATGTGGCCCAGGTCTTCTTGGCCCTTCCCTGGTGCAGAGGTCTTGGAAATACAGCTGCAAGGTTTGTATTTAGGTATGTCTGCAGGTCTCAACCATTTGCATTAATGTTAGTGGCACAGTTTTTTTCTCTAATACATTTTGAGGTGATTTGTGTTTTTATTTGTAGCGTCACGATCTTTTGAACTATTTTCATTCGGCATTGAACAGAACTGCTTCCTCCCCACATTACAAATGTTGCAAATAATAAACAAGCCACCCACGGTGTTTCTCTCCTCCCGTCAGCTCATCCTGCTGTGGTTTTCCCTTTCATAGGATTGTCCTTCCACAGAACAACTGAGAAGAAGACCTTAGTGAAACAGCAATAAGAAAAAACTGCTTCATAGCTGGTATTTGTTAGCTGCTTTTCATTAGTTAGTATTCGTTGCGTTTTTCCCTATTTAAGAAGAAAACAAAGCAAAAAAACCACAAGGTGCATCTTTGTACTCCCTTAAATTATAATCCTAAAGATGAGTTTCTGAGTTTGAGCTCCTCTGCTCCACTTCTGCTTAAGAAAACTGCCTGGGTTAAAAGAATTTACTGTGTTTAGGGACAAAGTATGAGGGAGTGCAAGTGTTTACACGTTGTACACATTTGCAGCTCTTTACTCCAGGGGCAGGGTGTGCTGGGCTTCTGCCCTTCCAGGGGTGGCTTTCCTAAAGACAGTTTTCTTCAGGTCTGCCTCAGTTAGCTGATTTACATCGAGGTCTGTTCTTGAGAATCCTGAGGAACGCAAAGCTATCAAAATATGAATTGTTCAAAGTTCCATCCTAAATACCAAATACCTCAGTCCTATGTACTTGCCAAGCGATTTACTAGCAGGACATCAGCTACTCCTCATAGACTTTTGTGCTTTTTCTTTGCATTTTACTGTCAGAACTTCAGGCTGTACCAGTTAAACGAACACTATGCCATAGGTAAATTTATTGAGGGCGAGACCCTACATTTTTTCCTTCAGCCTCTCTTTCTTCATCCCCAGTTTACTCCACTGCTTCTGTTACTATTGTTATTGCATTGTTCTGATGTTTAGGGAATTGGATCCTGAACTGTGACCTGCCTGTGTTAAACACTGTATTAAGGTCTTCACCTTGCTTGTGTGGCCCTACTTTGTTTATTTTTGGCTGAACTTTTTTATAAGCAGAAAATACACAGTAGCTTTTGGGCGATGACATTAAAAAAATTAAAAATCCACAAAAAGAACCCTCCAAACAAATAAAGGTTAGCTTTATATTGTATAAACAGCAGATTAAATAATGTACCAATAGTTTTCCCTTCTTTCACGCACACTCCATGGCATTCCAAAGCTGGAATTCCTTTAAGAGAAGGACCAAGAATGCCATTTCTCCCCCCTCTACATGCCTTCCTCTTCTCCTGCTCTGGGCACTGTCTGCAGTTGACCTGAACAAGGAGAAAATAAAACGGCATCAGCAGTGGCATATTTTTTGAAGTCTCCCTGACCTTCACTTGTTGTCTGTCTGGCTGCTCGTGCAGATGCCTATTCGATTTTCTGTTCCTTCCCGAGGCCGTGAGACTTCCTGTCTGCTCCTGTGAAAGCTGCTTACATCCCGGTCTTACTTCGGTAGGACTTCCCTTGCTTCGGCAAGATTTTTATTTCTCAGAGCCTCCTGCCTCCTGCTGGGTCGCAGTGATGCCTGAGCACGCAGGCCTCAGAGGATCTCTGGAAGCCAGAGGGACAGGATTTAACCCCCGGGGTATGCTGTACTGCTGCTTGCCCCCTGCCATCGCTGCTGTGGCTGGGACAGGGGGGAGAAGGTGCTGGTGACAGAGGACAGCAAAAGAACGCAAGGAACTGATAAGGGCTAGCACTGCAGCCTGGAAGAGCCACAGTTGTAATTAAAACAAGGCAAGCGCAAAATGAAACAGAATTGCTGATAGAAAGAAGACTGCTTGAACTAGGAGTGAACTATCTTAATTAGCATGGTAAAAACCCTGCCCTCGAGTAGTGAAAGTTCCCTACCAAGAAAATCCCCTTCCTCATCAAACATGCGCAGGATGTAAGTGGAGGTGAGACACGTAAGGACCAATGGAAAGAGGGGGATTAAGCGTAACTGTATAAGCACCGATAACTGTTTCTCAAAATGTATAAATGTTTGCTGCGTGTTAGCCAAAGGGTGCTAGCATTGTGGCGTTCCCACCTAGCACCCATCTCTGCTCAGACACAGCATAAACAAATATCTCTGTGTCTCGATCGGCACACCAGGCAAAAGAACCCTGACTGCTGGGACAGCAACAGCAGAGGTTTCGAAACGGGGCATAGTTACTGGGTGCTGGATTTCAAATAATTATGGTCCCTCATGTTGCACATCATTCCTGGACTAACTTTTGTGGGGGAGTTCACCCATTCAAATGTATTTATGTTTGCCATCAGATTTTTAGGACTAAAATAGAACTTTACTTGGAAAATCGAGCTTGCGGGATGTACAAATGCAGATAGTACAGAAGAATTGGAAAAGCTAAGACATCGTAACGGGATCGAGCCTGCCAATACAGAGCGAGCGAGCCTATAAGCTGAGGTGAGGTGGGTCGGTATTTGCTGTGAATAAGTTTCAGCTCCGCTTCGCATCCATAGCTGCGCAAGCAGAGGACAACAATAGGATAACACAGTGTGAGAGCACGAAACCCCAGTAGTAACGGTTTTAGGAATAACGCGGCAGTGCAAGCACTCTTTAAGAGAGGGGGGAACTGTCAGAAAACGAGTATATTCTTCAGGGGTTGCTGGGTGGACAACTAGCGCTGTCCTGGGGGAGATACTTGCTGTGTATTGCTCTCTGATGGCAGCTTTTTATCAGGGTAAATAAGTAAATAAATGGCACATTCTTGTGAGCTTTCTCTTTTACAAATAATAGTAAAACTTATCAAATATCTCATCATTAACGCTACTGTCAGTGTTGTGGATGTTTTTCATCAGCCTTTAGTCCAGTGCTTTAGAATTTGACCAGTTTTATCTTTCCAGCACTTTTTTGCTATGGAGTATTTTGCCTGTCTGTAAATTACGCTTGTCTGTTTTTAAGCACCTGTAGCACATATTTCAGCATTTGCTAATTTTGGTTCTAAAAATATCTGTTCAGTTACACCATGGTACGACTGATCTCCGTAACTAATCTGCAGCTTTTTGAAAGTTCTGCTAGAATCAGTGCTGCTGTCTCTGGATCCAAGTTCTGAATGAAATGAGGAAGAACGGATTAAACCTCCTGCTTTCACTTCAATCGCAACCTCTAGACACTTTTTCCTTTAATGTAAGTGAAGGGACCATTGAGTCGGTGACCTCGAACGTCTGTCTAGTGCACGCACAAACCACATCCCCGTTCTTTACCAGAAAGCTTTTAAAGTTTTCTCTTCTTGTCAGCATACAGAACTCTGCTCGGAAGATTTGCAGGAAGAGATCCAGCACTCCCACTTTTCTGAAAGCATGGTTGTATCCATAACCTTATTTCCGCTCTTTGGGCATTCACAGAAAATGACATCTTTCATTACTTTAGAGCTGTCACATCGGCTTTATTTTCCAGGCCAAGGCAGAGCCCCACAGCTCTCCCTGTACACTCACTTCATGGTACCAGTTAGCTGCACACTTCTTCACTCAGTTTCCCACAGACTTAATTTTCATTTTTTCTTTCAGGAGGGGTTCCTGCGTTTATGTTTCTCTCTCTGGTCAGCTCTGTAGTATCTTTTTTTGCGGTTACTGCTGTGTGAATCATAAAAGCCGCTGGTGAACAATGTTAGTATCTTGACCAGAGGAGCAGTTTCTTACCGAGTCTGTCAGCTGGTGTTAGTCTGTAAACATTAACTTCACAAACAGAAGTACTGCATTTCACCAGGTGTGATACTCTTGATAGAGAGTGATCATTTTTACTTCAGGGAAACCAGAGTTATTTGTATGACACCTGAGCTGACTTGAAAATTTCTTGCTTGATTCCATTTGCACAGTACCTTTAAAGGTAGTATATGAAACTCTACATGTGACAATCCACTGAGAGGGAACACTGTCTCGCCTGTCTCTAGCTGTGGAGAATTCCAGACCCTTTTTCAACTCTTTTTCCTGAAGAGCTGTTCTTATGGCTTATATCTGATCCCTCAATTGCTGTCTGCCCGGCTGGTTACAGAGACCATCCACCAGTGACTGTGCTGTCGCACTGCAGCTGAACACGTGGACGGGTGCCAGCAGGAGCAGCTTGGGACGGATTGTTTTACATGAAGCCAATCAACCTGCTGGCCAAGCTTTTCTCTTCTGAGCACAGGCTTTGAAAATGGAAGGTGAATCAGCGTCATGGGGGGGGTGTTTGTTAATGATAAGCACTTCCTTCTTATCTTTAAACCCTTCAGACTCTGAGGCATTTTCCCAAATTCAGAAGTTCATTCCCGATCTCCCATTTACCACAGGACCATAGCAGAGCGTGAACCCAAATTTCCCGTAATTGCCCAGCAACGCTTCATGCAGCGACAGGCCTTTGCCGATGGAGCAACTGTGCAAATCCTGCAGCAAACCGCCAGGACCAGCAGTTTGTAGGCTGGCCAGAACGGCGTTCAGGAAAGGGCGCAGCTTGGGGCTCTCTCCCCCTTCCCTCCCCAGCGAGTAAAGGAGAAACAAGATTGCTCATGAACCGCTCCCTTCCCACATACGCACCATGGGTATTTTACACCCTGTTACCCATGAACATTTCCAGGGAAGCGCAGGTTTGTTGCGCTAACAGATAGTCTCGTCGCCGCTCCCCTGCCCAGTCCTCTACGCCCCTGGTCCTTCCCTGTCCCACAGCACAGTGCTAACACAACCCCTCAACGACCTGTTCAACGTCTCGTTCAGGGAGCGCAGAGAGATGCTGGCTTTAGCCATCTTCCTGGAGAACACCAAGAGACGAAATAAAAGCTGGAGCAGGCTTGATCCTCTCTCCTGAAGCAGGCAGCAGGGACAGGGGATCTGGCTCCTGCTGCTGTTTGTACCCAGGCTTTTTATAGACAGTATATCCAAATATAGGTCCATAGATGCACAGACACATGCTCATGAACGTATCACGTACTGGACTACACATCCGGGCCGCTTCCTCTGACCCACTGATCCTGTCTGTCTTCACACATAAAACTAATATAGAGGTGACACAAAAGGGGGTACCTACACCATTCTGCTTTTTTGCTGCGTTTTGGCTTCATTCTGCTATCGTGCTCTCCAGTTTGTGTCTTGAGCCAAAGTCTCCTGCTGTTAAAGGCTGTACAAGCAGGTTGGTTTTTTGCCTTTTTTTTTTCCTGTTTAAAAGGCATGATGGTAAAATCATATTTGGAGGAAAATGAGTTCTATTTGGTTGCAGGGAGCTGCTTTGAGGATGAAGGATAGCTAAACCAAGACAGTTGGAATCTGTCCCATAAAGCACGGACAGCCAACACAGCTGGCTAATGATTTTCAGGAGCTGGGTATGCAAAAAAAAGAGGTGGAAATTTTTGCGTTAAAAAGAAAAAAAGAAGGCAGATATAGATAGATAATGTGTGTCTGGTAACAGAAAAGTGAAAGAAGACAGCACAAACCTCACATCAATGAAGCAAGTCTTCAGCCAATACCAGGCATTCAGTTGTGTGAAAGGTTAAGGACAGCCTGAGAAAACAAAGCTTGTTTTCTTTTAATTATTTGCCCTTTCCATGGGATATCCGGCATGAATTGAATATGTCAAGAGCTGCAGCATTCCCTTAATTACATTCTCCTCACTTAGTTACGCTTCGTGTTACACTTGGTGTGTATTCTCTAAGTTACACCTAGCTAGATTCTCCTCAACTTCAACTTGCAAATTAATAGATTTGCTGCAAAGCAAGCCGAGTTCTGCTCGTGTTTCTAGAGCTTTGGGAAGGTAGTCAAAGTATTTGGGTAAGGAGGAGCTGTGCCTTTGGCCCTCTGTATTCCCCCTGTGATGGGGTACACAATACACTTCTTGACACAATTTTCGGTAAGTTTGACAATATTAGAGTGAGTACAAGCACAAGCGAGCAGTGAGAGAGAAAGCATTTATTAAGACAAGTGTAATAGTTATTTTTCCCTGGGATAAACAACTAAATGCATAAGACAGCTGACCCATTAAACAGATGTTAACATTTTCCCCTGCTCCTTCGTTCACGGCAGTGTGAAAAAATCCAATTCGCAATGACAGTTAAACTAATTTGATTACTCATTAGTTGATGTTTCTCTAGTCTTACATGCAGCTGCTGACAAACTAATGACAAATATATTTCCACTACGGCCAATTTAAGCTAACTGTGACGCAGTTTAATGGGGAGAGTAACGGAGCACTGCGATAGTTCAAAATGCAAGGAGCTCAGCCAATGACATCTCTATTACTGCTCAGCATCCTCATCTAGCATCGTGGGCGTCCCCATTAGCGTGCATGTCTTCCTCCAACCTTAATTATATCAGCTTAGTCATGAACTATTATTACCCCTAAATCTACTGAAACCCGTTTCACTTAAATTCAAGAAGCGAACTGCCAACCCTGCAAGGAACTGCTGCAGCGAATACCAACAGCCACTGAAAAACAGACCATGAGGCCAGTTACATCATGAGTATTGTGTGAGTACACAGCAAATCCCTTCCCCTTCCGAAGGACGCAGCAGGATTCACTGTTCAGCTCCCTGTCAGCGGATGTAACTGGACTCATTTCAAACTCTCCGAGAAGTGGATTTCCCCCCCCAAATTTCTTTAAACATCTCAGTACCTAAGGTTCTGGCAACGGATACACAGATACAGAACTACTTTGATCAGCAACTAATACTTTGTTGGAGCCTTTGATCTCCGCACATGAGATCCAGTTCACCTTCTCTCCGTGCTCAATGGTTAGCTTCGGTAAAACTCTAGCATATTCATCTGAAGCCACTTTGTTGAGCTTCCCATCTTTTCTGGTGGAAGCAGATGCTTGGGCCTTCCTTTTCTGGAAAGATTTTGCTGGGCTTTTCTGCTGCTTTCCAACGTCACTGCTGACATCCCAGAGCAAGACCTTCCCGTCATTTCCTCCAGTCAACAACCAGTATGTTTCTGGCACAAAGAGGACCTGCGATACTCCCAAGCTGTGACCGTGAAACTCCAGCTCAGGTTCAAACTTGACACCGGTGACTCTGAATATTCTGACTTTACCGTCTTGAGCTCCGCAGCCAAAGATGTTGCCGCACGATGCGACAGACAGGGAATGCGCAAGCGGCGGGTTAAAGAACTGGGCAGCTGACTGTGGACTGTCTCCCTCCATTTCACACTCCTGCAGGTTTGTGGTCCACAAGGGGCGAGCTTTCTGCAGGTTCCACAGCATAACCTTTAAAAAAAATTTATGAATCAATAAATCGTCCATTTCGGCTTTTAAGTAACATCAGATCTCTCACTAACAGTAAAAAAAAAAACAACTACACTTCTTGCTCTAGCAGAGCAAAGACTATGCATGAGTGCAAGAGATGCAGATGTGTTGTGAAGGGTGGCTGAACTTCACCTGGTAAGTACAGCAAATCTTTCAGCACGCTTTCCAAACCCTCATGCTGCCCTACTCAGCAGAGTCAATGACTCAGACCTTCAGACCATGAAATGGATGAAAAAGCTGTTCTAAATGCTTTTGCATTCATCTCAGCAGTAGTAATCATCGTATATTGCACATCAATTATTTAAAAGGAGGGACACAGAAAAGCGAGCAGTGAATACAGATCATTATCATTCTGAATTTTAGTCCTGTCTCTGCTACACGCTTGTCCTAAAATAATCACTTCTGTGAATGTGTTTGAAAAATGGAACAGCAAAAAGGCAAACAATAGTTCAGGACCTCATTTTTAAGCAGACATATATGTATTTTCTTTTTTATATCCAATGAATAATCTGGTTTGTGCTATTACCATATCAAGGTAGGGTGTGCTTTTCCTGACAGATCTGGGGGGACGTTGTGCTTTTAGAAAGCCAGTCTACCTCCAAGTCCCTCACGATGCAGTAACTGTGCCTTCAAATGAATCCTGCATCTACCATACATCAATTCAAGTACTAGAGTTTTATACTGTGCCAGTTAAAAGTAATTATCTCAATACTTTCATCAAATCTGAATTGATAATAAGCATTTTCAAGACCAACAGATATGAAAGCACAAGTCAGTCTGACGCAGTACTGGTGTGCTGTTTGCTTTTTTAATCAAAGCTTTAATTTATTATTAATAAAAATATTCCTCCACTAGTAATCTCCAGTAGAAGTATGGGAGTCTTTAAATTCGGGCCACAAAAGTCACACTAAGATATCCAAAGTATGTTGTTTCATGTCACTTCTCTGTTTTAGCAACTACTGTTGCTGCTACATTAAAACTACTCTGCTACCGATGAAACGGAAAACTTTCCACAAGGGTTGTGACAGCAGAGAAAACCACAGAGGTTGGGTCCTAATGCTTAAGGCAAAGACTCCCATTTTCATCACAGACAGCACTGCAACAGCTTTATGAATTCATCAAGCGCTAACAAGTTTTCTGCAGACTAAGTATGTTCTTCCTCATGGAATTTTTCCTGCTTCCCTGCGTCTGAAAAAACTCCAGCAACCGAAATTTCAGTTCTCGTCAGCTACTGGCTTCACTGAGGCTTAGACATGCGAGCTCAGAGCATGTTTCGATACTCATAGAGCCCATAACTTGTCCAAAGACGTACTGCAGCACAGCATTCCAAAGTATCGCAGCTCAGCTTCTTTTTGTGAAATGATGTATCTTAAAGCCAGCCTCAAATGCGGAAAAATGTTATCTTCATTGCACAAAAACACACTAACGAGTTCCTACTCTTTTGGGATACCAACCTTCATCTAAAAACCAACTTGCCAAGCTACAGTAAACCATACTAAAACCAAAGTCACAAAAAATAACCATTTCACTTGGACAGAAGCCATATGTAAATGCTTATAATTCTGATAAACAAAGTTTCCAGCCACAGGCTTGTGAATCTGCATTTTAGGAACCTGAAATTAAGGCAGCCATCTAAGGTGCTGGGCATTTATGCCTGACTGACACTTTGGTACCTCTGAAAAGAAGTTTCTCACAGTACATTTAAAATCCTGCATCCACCTTTTCGTCAACCTATTAAAAAAAAAAATTTGGAAAATTTCTGAAAACTTGACAAAGTTTAAACCTGGCAGACTTCTATCAGTCAGTCCCTATTTGGATAGATATACTTACTGAATTCACATGATCCATGGCTTTAACATGGAAAAATACCGCTTACATGAAATACCGGCATGTGTTTGTTCTAATGGTTAGATGCACTTCGGTTTTAAGAACACAGGGTGAAACTGCTCAACACTGTCAAAGCAAACTTCATCCTAACACTGCTAGAACCACGGAAAACTTTCTTGAAGTGATAGTTGTAATCTCGGGCTAAACCAGGAATGTGGTCAGATCTCAACCCCTGGAAAGAAATTACTGAAAAAGGTGCGTTCTGGGTGGCCAACTCTGCCAGCGCAACTCAAGACTCCATTAATTCCTAGCACGGTTTTTCTTGGAACGCTTCCACAAGTGGCACACAAAGGGCAAAGTTTCCTCTTGATGAGGACAGAGAAGTGTAACAGGCAAAGGACACAACGCATCCAGGAGGTTGATCAGGAAAAAAGATAAACTATAACAATGACTTCTCCTTATTTATCTACCCGTGGTGAAGTATTCTTGCTAGCATTCTGTCCGCTTCAAGCATTTTGCCTTTTCCTAACTATCACCTGCGTTTCGCCCGCAGCCATAACTGATCACCAGGGACAACTTCTAGGTTTGGGGCTGACAGGGAGCTAATGTGGCATGAGCATGAGCTTTGCACCATACTGCAAATTCCCTCCACCCCCCTCACTTTTAGATTGTAAATATTAAGGGAGATAAAGACAGGAAAAGGAACTGCTGAGCAGAAAATGGCACGAACAGCTTCGATGCTTGGTTTCTCCACCAAAACTACTTCAGAATAGTTAGCTTTCTGGCGACTGCAGGCTGCACACCCTCAGTCTTAGTGAAAGTCTGCCGGCGCCTCGCTACACAGGTGGGTAATTACCATTTCACTTCTCTAATAACCATCTACTTGTATGCAAATCACCTGCATGTCCAGTCCACAGGAAACAAGGCTTTGAGGCCTCTGAGGTCGAAAGACAACAGAAGAGCAGATGTTTGAGTGTCTCAAGGACCGGCTGACTTTCTTGTTTTCCAAGTCCATAACCTTTATTGCCCCTGAGTCATCTGCCGCAGCCAAGAAACTCTCGGTCTCGTTCACCGAGAGGCAGTTGATCTCCTCCTCATTCACGTGGAAGCTTTCGACGGGCTCCTTGAGGGAACGGACATCCAGCAAACTGATCGTTTCCCCGTGGGACGTGTACAGCCTGGTGGGACGGCAGGGAGAGAACACCACGGAGGTCACATCATCTGCCTTCGGGAGCTGGAGCTGTCCTGCCGGAGTGCCTCCCCCATCCCAGAGCGTCAGCTCGCCTCTCTCTGCGCCTGAAGCCACCAGCCCTTCGGTGTTTACGTTCAAGCACAATATAGAGGACGAATGCCCACCGATCCATTTGACTGCCATGTTTCAGGGACACGTCTGAAACAAAAAAAAACACCCCAAACTTGAATTGAGCTGGTGTTGGTCCTCATTACAGTGGAAAGCTTATCAAAGCAACAAGATTATCACGTTGACTGTAATGCACACTGCTCTAGTGTCCAATTAAAAGAGGCATCTCTACAGTACCAAAATGAAGCTTTGGCTCAAATAACATCACCATCAGCCACGACAGCGAGGAACGGCAACCGTGCTGGGACGCGTACCTGTGCAGCACATGGACCAGATCTGCTGCTCTGACGGGGCTGCTTCCTTGCAGCACGGAAGGACACAGCGTGCCTGACAAAGCAGCAGCATGGTTCCCAGTGGGACGCACTTGGAGCAAGGGGAAGAGGGCAAACTGGTAAAGTCCGTCTGCAGAGAAGTCCCATTGTTCCCACTGGGGTGAGAGCGCGCGCGGACATCCGTCTGTCCTCCAGCTGCCCGGGTGCTGGGTGGTCAGCACCTAACATCAGCTTGTAAAGCACTCCCGCAACACCTGGAGCGAGAAACTCGTGCTGGTGAGAGTGGGATAAACCGGTTAACGCTGAAAGCGGTTGCCTTAAGTATGGTTTAAAAGCAGCCATCTGGGTGAATCAATTTTAAGCTCTTGTGCGTGTGTGCCGCTCAGAGCGCGCCCACCCAGCTCCCCGTGCTCCGGGCCCGCAGCAGCCCGCGTGACGGGTCTGTTGGGGGGACCCAGTCAGCAGAAAGCGAAGCGGGGGGGGGGGGGATAAACCCGCTGCACAAAAAACCACAACAGGACTTGGTGAAAAACCAGGCTGCGGGGGAAACGTAGACTGAAGGCCCGGCCCGCCGCCCTCCCA
>Ga0181612_141529_pt1 | contig 12056 bp, 4 predicted proteins | sample HoacroProtozoa21_FD_119630 | JGI IMG/M metagenome (GOLD analysis project Ga0181612, IMG submission 119630) | Hoatzin crop microbial communities from Cojedes, Venezuel. Combined Assembly of Gp0051906, Gp0051904, Gp0051908
ATGGATGTGGCAATTCGGGACATGGTTTAGCAGGCATGGTGGTGTTGGGTTGACTGCTGGACTTGATGATCTTAGAGGTCTTTTCCAACCTTTATGATTCTATTATTCTGTGATGTGTTGGTCCCTCAAAAATTAGACCTGGACTTGGATTAAAGAACTAATAAATCAAAAGATATGGCTACAGGAAAAGAAGAGACAGAGCCGTTGCCAGGCTGTATGGCAAGACCCTAGTTGTTGGCTATGGACAAGGTCATATAATTGAACTGGACACCATTACACCATATACACGCCGCACTGGAGCTCTGGACAGTCACGCAGGGTGAGGAAACGCAGTTGCACGGCCACACAGATGCTGTGGAGTGTCCTCGAGACCAGTTTCCTGCCAGCTGGCTCTCCAAAAGTAACATTATCCTTTACTCGGCTGCCAGCAAACACTGGCATCTTCAGATGGCGGGCGTGAAGGTTCAGACCAAGCAGCAGCGTGGCACTGACGCTGCTCCTTACGGCATTTCTGCGGGTGGTGGCATGCTCCAGTGAGGCTCACGCTGCAGGCGGATTGCTGTGCTGTGACACCAGCCCTCAGGGTGGACACCTGGACCACCTCAGCCCTCACACGGGACCTCAGGCCGCACCCAGTGCTGCCAGGGTGCGGGAGGCAGCTGGCCTTTGGAGGCTGGCTCAGCCGGGGGACACACAGCTCCTCTTTCGCACCTTTGGGAGGTCACTGCTGCCTGTCCTGCACCAGATGCTCTGGTTACCGCTTCTTCTGAGCTGCTCGGAGCGCGAGCCATGTGCAGCGGCTCAGGGAGACAGAGGAACAAATACATGGCTACATCCAGGGAAAGGGACGGCTTATTAAAAGCACTGCATTTTAAAACATTTTGCCGTACTGCATGCAGAGATCCCTAAGCGAGGGAGTTCTTTCCAGAAGGGAAAGGACTAGAGGAAACGGTGTCCGCTTCCTCTTCAACATTTCAGTTTTCCTACAGTAGTCAGGGGCAAAAGTCAGAATAAAACATACAGTATCTGCAATCCTGATGAAAACAATTTTCCACACTTTACAAAAAAAGAAGTGAGAAACTGAGAGAACATGCAATACATATTGAATTTATTTTTTTAAACACACAATGATTGCGTCTGCATTCATCTTTGGATTCCCAGAGATTTAAAGCACGGCCTGAAACCTCCACAAATATGAAGCCCACTACTATCTCATGATGAAAAATTAATCACATGGGCATTAAGTGAGTTCCTGCAGGCTTTGCGGTAAATCACTGCCAGCTATGATAAAACCCTGGGGTCTTAACTTCTGCCTCCCGCTCTAGCTGATGTCTTTACCCCGTGGTATTTAACAGCTATTCCTGCAGAAGACCAACTGTTGGTTAGTTATTTTTACAAGAAATGTAGGTTGCTGTGTTACCATTGCACTGACCAATTAAACCAGTAACAACAAACTAATTATGTGGCGATACTGTCCAACTGTAAAACCATCCTAGAAATTTCTGGTAAATAAAAACCAGTTTAGAAGAATCCAGTTATCATGAGCTCTAAGATATTAATCCTGTGCTGTTCATGGCAGTGAAAAGTTTGCAAAGTCCTCTGCATTTACCTTCTTTAAATTTAATATTCGCATTTGCTATTCTCCATTGAACCATTCAATGACTCTTGTATTAAAATATTTTTGAACAGGTTGGTTAAAATATATGTGAACAGATAAGTAATAAGTCAAGAGAAATTCTGGCATCTAAGATTTTAACAAAACATGACAACTATCAACCTTGAGGAAAAAATGTGGATAAATAATGCCCAGTGTGACATGGCACATCAAAACAGCGCAAGGGAGGAAAATCAGTGAGGGAGAATACATGTCACAATATGGAAACTAAAGAAAGGTATGCACACACAATGCTTCCTAGAGATGTGGGTGTTTCTACAAGTGGAAAAAATTTATTCCAAGCTCAAAACTGGGGCATTTAGAAAGCTCACGATGACAAGTGCAATGACATCAGGAGCTGCAGAGGCAGCATTTCAAAGCAGTAGCATTTACTCTGCCTTCTGACGTGAACACCCACTCATTCTGACAACAGGAATCCAGAAAATTATTTCTCTGCATAGAGAGAATAATGACGCGAAATTTATTTCTCTGCATTTCAATACAGATTCAGACTTTGTTATAAAACTGAACAGTGCCAAAATATAAAGTTAAAATTGTCAAAAAGCTGTACAATTTATGAGATACTACACAGTTTGCAGGTGCTGACGATTTGGGACCCAGTCCTAACCTCAGGCATACATGGTTATAAAACTCCAGATGACAAAATTCACTCTTTTTTTGCAGTTGTTCATGGTAATAAATTTCCAAGCTATTCAGAGATGTTTGTCACATTTTTATCATAATTTCATCTTTGTAGCTAAAATGTTACAGCCAAAGTCAGACAGTTAATCAATAAAAAGGTTTTTAAATTTTACAAATCCCTACAAAGACCACAGAATGAATGGTTAAATCTCAGGTATGCTAAATACAACAGCAAGAGAACGATCTATGATCTTGTTCATATATTTTATTTCAATTATTCCCCCTCTCCCATCAGGAAAACAAATTAGAATTATTAATTAGAAAAAAAATGGTATTGATCATTTTCTGCTCCAAAATACCAGGTAATTTTACTGGTCTGGTACCCTCTAAATTTGGTATCTTCTGCTTACAATCACTTGGACACGTTTGGAATTGAGGTCTGAATACGCAGAAGCAGAAACCTGCTGTTATCCATGGGGATAGACCTTTTATGTGGTCACAAATGCTTGCTTTAAATAAACAAGACTATCGGTAAGAGATTGGTATGTGAAATGATGCAGATCTGTGATTTTTAGAATAATTGTTTCTCTTGAAACTTTTCAGTCAGAACTATGCAAGAAAATTAATTTTCCCCTATGATTTAATAAAGAGGCTAAAAGCACTGAACTCTTGTTATATTCACTATGTAAAATAAGCTTAGAGGTCCTAGACAGGCTTTCTGCACTTCTAACACAAGTAAATTTAGATTAATTATCTAAGGCCCAGCAGATGGCAAATTTATCAGATGAGGATTTATGACTTCAGTAAGAGTTTGTACAATTATTTTGAAATCAGTACCCCCCCCCTGCATGACCTGTAACGTGAACTTGTCCAGATCACCCGGGCACACGTACCCACAGGAGCCGAAGCCCAGAAGCCCTCGCCGCTGCGGCTGGGGAGCCACAGGCAGCACCAGCATCACTGATGGCTCCAGCCTGCACCTTGGGCGAACCCCGGATCAACGCCCATTCCAGAGGCTGGGGCCAGCGAGAGCACGGTGTGCTATCTACACAAACGTAATCCACGCCCAGTAATTTCCGCACCCATCCCTCAACTCTTTGAGCGTCAGGAATAGAAATGTGAATCGTTATCTCAGGCTGCTGGTGGTTTACAGCCCAGACTGCCTTGGGATATGCAGACAGGCTGTCTCCATGGCTCCTAAATCTCCTACGCCAGTACAGGAGAAAATCAGTTTCATGGTTTTTTGGTTTTTTTTTTTCATTTGGCAACCGTCTTTTGCCACCCGTCTTTTGCCACTCTTCCATGGGGAATGCAGAACTTAATACCTCCCCTTTGCTTCTGCATCTCCAGGGAGGGACGTGTGGAAGCTGGGGCTGCTTCTTCCCACCCGTGTCCGAGACTCTACGTTCTTCCTTCTATGTGCCAGTCCTTTTCTACGCTATCTTCATCATTCAGTCCTCACCTTTACCCCTCTCTTCCTTTTGAACTGGGTCTTCTTATCTCTTTTCTTCTCTTATTGTCCCTCCTGCTCTCCACCCACACTCCCACAGAGTTGTTACTGTATTACGCTGTCTGATGAGCTCCCCAGTCAAGCAGAGTAGAAACAATGGAACAGGAGGAGAAAATTGCCTGCTTTCTGCTTGATTACAGATCGGCTCCTCTTCATAGATCCAAGCCACGTATCTTCTGCAGCACTAAGGATTATGGCCATGGTGGCAAACTTCTGAAATACGAGGAGAGTCCTACAACAAAATGGTGCTGATAACACTTGCTAATCACCACCAAGGCTTAAGAAGCGTCTCACTGAATAACTCTGCAAGGTGATAAAAATGCCTCAGATTACAGGGAACGTACTACAAATTCTGATTCCCGACACTTGCTGTGTTACTAGCCCCGGCTGTTTGGAAATGCCACAAAACCCTGCCACTCATCTACATCACAGCCTGCAATGCTCACTGAGCTGGCCAAATTCACCCATAAAGACCACAGTCGGCCAAACTGTAGTGCATGTGGCAGCAGGACTCCTCTCACATGTGACCGAGGACCTTTTGGTTTTTTCAGCATTACCAGAGTGAAGCGGGTGAGGAGGCGGCCCAGCAGCGCGTTCTTTCAGAGACCCAGGAGAGGAAGTAGAGGATTTGGGTTCAAACTTTTTTTTTTGCTCCCTGGCCCATATCTCCTTCCAGCTGTCTTAGCAGAGAAGAAGTAGAGAACTGTGCTCCCAGCAGTGAAGCAAAGGGATTGCAAAGAATCTCAAATAAAAGATCAATCATACAAAATCAAGGCAAAATAACGTACCTTTTCTAATTTGCCTTCTGGAAAGAACTGAACTGCTTGGCCAACTTTTCCCAGGTAAGTCAGCAGGCAGCAGTCACTCCTTGTACAGTGTGGGGAGAGAGGGCATCCAGGCTGAATTACAAGTGCTAAAACCTGACTTTCGTAACGGGAAGTACTGGGTGCTTCTTACTAAAAATTGTCTTTACAGTACCACAATTCTAAACTTCTCTTTTTAGATGTGTAAGTTATGAAGAAAGGTTTCACATACACAAACTCATTAACCATGAAATTAAATAAGCTGCCCTTTCTTTTGTTCTATGAATTAAAAATGCACTAGTCACACTGAAAAAAACAGGTTACTCGAAGCTACAGGCACTGGAAGAGCTGAAAAGTGAGGCAACAGGTGAGTGCCAGAGCCACCCCTGGTACCGACAGGCATGGCAGAAGCAGCCCTGCAGCCGGGCACTGGTACATTAAAAAACCTTCACGCCAATAAACATCTCCAGTACAGTCAACACTGGTAACAGATCTTTTGCAGCACTGTGCAACTGTTTTGTACTTTTTGCAGTACTGCATTGATAATCAAGAGCCTCAGAGTGTTTTTGATTTTAGGGAACGGATCCCACACAGTTCATTTGCCCTGTGAATATAATCCAGCAGTTTCTACAATCGCTTCCGTTGCTCCAAAAGCCTAAATAAAATCCTCATGTGATACCTGACACGTATCAAGTCTAATGTTAAAAACCTCAACAGACGCAAGTCTCCTCTGGAGCTGCCTTTTCCCCACATACACAGAGAAATCCCTGCCATGTGTTCACTCTCTGCATTCACATCCTAAGGTAATATTTAGTCAGATCCTTAACCTGGAAAATGAAGACGCCCACTGAAAGTAGGTCATGATTATTATCAAAAGAAAGATCACCATGCTGGATTGTTTTACTGGGGATCTCAAAATAAGAACAGGTTTCTTTTCAGTAAAACAATACCTCTTTTTAAAATAACTTACACAGAAATATTATCTTTTATTGTGACCTCTGGTGTAGGTGGCTTAGGACCCAGGCAGCAGTATTACTGATGTGCCCCTAATCCTGCACTGAACCAGACTGCCTCAGTCTAACAGTTCTTTTATCTGCTGATGATTTCATGAGAAATAAACTCTCTGCTGAACCAGCAGCAATGGCCTTGCTATGGAAAACTATTTTGTATTCTTGTTGCCAGGGCCATTTTTAAAAAGCGAGCACTGCTCTATTTATCACAGGAATAAGCATCGCTTCCAAAGTCCAGTCTTTTCTTGAATCATGTAATAAAGGATGAGGTACTATATATGAAATCTATCGCATTTTTGCTATCATTATTTTTAGTTTTGGAATGTTAAAATTAAAATTCTTATTCCTGGAAGTAATGATTAGCTTAGTGTTTTCAGAGTGAAGTAATTTGTGTAATCCTAGATCCAAACATCTATTTCTAGTCTCATTAACAGAATACAAATGACGCCTTACACAAAATACTTCTGCAAAATTATAATTGTGTTAATTACAGTCAATGCATTTCCAAAGCTACTGTTTATAAATTTGACATTACTCTCTTGATTTATTCAGTCTTAGTAGTAATAATGCAATAAATAGCATAGTAAATAAAACAAGCATTTAATCTTTGTTTTTACTGGTGACAAAAAAAAGTTTCTTAGATTTCAAGATAATGAAACTGAAGAGATTTTTGCAACTGAACAATGAAGTAATTTCTCTCAACATCAGATTTAAAAGAACCTCGTAAAAAAAAGACACAAGGAGACAGATTAACCTAAACAAGGATATAAATAAATTTAGTAATCAAAAATGGAAGTCTCTACTGCTAATTCCAGATTTGTTACATAACAAAAAACAATAAATACAGGCTCAGATGAATGCAGTTTTGGTGAAGTCCAGGACATATATGCAAGTGAAGAGTTTAATCTTCCTTAATCTTCTCACATGGTACGATTAATCATCCACCTGTGGACTCTGGAAGATGATTGTTATAAAGGTAACAGTGAGAAACAATGTAAAATTACAAGAGTTATGTCACTATACAGTTGTGCTCCTAAACAAAATACTGCATTCCCCTACTGCCTCTTGCAAATACGATTCCGTAGTGTGTGGTTTGTTACACAAGAGAGTAATACTCTTCGTTGCGACTGGTTCCTACCAGCGGTAACTCTCCGTACAACTGCAAAAAAGGCCAAAGGTTGGTAATCAACTAAGCATGTATGAAAATACAAGGCTGTAATTAAGTTGCGTAACTTCCAATAAAGAAGTCAGGAGATACCCATGTGGTGAACAGGGAGCTGGCGTCGTCGGAGATGAATCATAAAGGTTGGAAAAGACCTCATCAAGATCATAAAGTCCAACCGTCAACCCAACACCACTATGCCTACTAAAAAAAAAGCGAATGAGAGGCACCTGGGAAGGTGCCGGGCGGTGAGGTGCAGGGCCCAGGCGATGGGGAAAGGCAGCTGGAGGAGCACTGGGCAACGGGGGCTGCCTCACTGCGGTGCCAGCACCTGTAATGTCTGATGAGACTCAACCCCCACCCAAATCAACAAAGAGAAATGGCGTGTCCTTGTCCTGTTAACAGATCATTCTCATTCTTCAGAGCTGTGTGCAGGATGCCGTTTCAATCTAGTCTCCCTATACATTACCACATGTGTCTTCAAACCTGTGGGGTTTTTTTAATTTAAAAAAAAAGAAACTACCTGACTGTCTATGTGAATCTGCCACCTGACAAACGCTAACTTGCTTAAAGCACACCTCCACTCCTCCTGGCTGGGGGGAGCACCTCCAAAATATTCTGATGAATTTCATGTGAGGTAGAATATAGGTTTGCTAGGGGCTGCAGAAAGGAGAGTTAGACATCAACACTTTTCTAAAACCATTCTTCTAATTTTAGGCCGTTACCATGAGTATCCCTGTACTTTACATTGTATTTTGAATTTGGACCTAAGTCCACATATATGCTCATATGCACCTGACTCTCACTTTGCGTGGAGGCCAACCCATTTTTAGAAATATAAAAATAATAGAATAATAGCACAAAATAGAAATAATCTCTGGGAAACTGTGCAAGAAGGAAAACCCATAGCCTTTTATAACCTTAGCGCATGCCCAAACACAACACTCCCTGGGGTTCCGACTGAGTAAACACATTCTCCCCAGCTGCCCCAGGCAATCCCTTTGTCCCAGCCACTATGCCAAGAGATCACTCAGAATCGTCCCCATGTCATCTGTCACAAGGCAAGTAAGTATTTACATATAGCTTTAAAATTTGGGGTAGCTGCAAGGTGTCACGAATAATCGCACACCTGAGGCTCAGGCACCCACAGGCAGTAACAGCTTGAGTCGGGTGACCGGGTACCCAGAGTCTGTTGCTTAGGGGTAGGTGCGACGGCAGGGATCCCAAAGTATTTCCCAGGATCAGGTCACGACTACACTTCCAGGCTAGTTACTGGAGAAGACTCCTGAAGATAAGAAAGAGCTGAATCCAGAATTAAATCTGCTCTTCCCCTCAAAGACCAAAGTTAATGTCTTTTTTTACCTTGATCTCGTAACACGCTTAGACTCCAGGACTGGAGGAGACCAAAGAGCCACGTCCGCCACAAGCATCACCCCAGCAGCCCAGGACAAGGAAGAGACATCCCTCTCCAAGGGAAAGGCATGCCATCTTCTCAGCTCTCCACACAAAACGGGGACTCAGTCGTTCAAAATGGAAAACTAATCATTCACAAAATATACAAGGATGGAGAAGCCAATGATGTACGTAGCACCTGACTCAATGCTCCTTCAGACTCGAGAGGTTTCATCACAAACAGGTCAGAAAAGTTATCACTTTAAAATTCTTTCTTGCATCTTTGGCATATAAAAATAAGAGTTATGTATATCATAACATTTTTGGACATTCTTCTTCTCAAAGATAAGAATGGCACAATTTAAATCAAACAGCCAGAAGGCCATGCACATAACAAAATATTTTTGTTTTAAACTTTTTCAAGGAACCGCAGTAAATCTGAAAGTGTACAGATGTGCAAATTGTGTAAAATAACCTGAAATGATATGGTATTCTCTTCATTTGACCTGTATTTAGAGAATACCTAGCTTCAGAATACAGAAGCAGCTTCTGCGGACAACCCCTGCAGCTGCCAGGCTTCACACGCTCTGCGGCGCCGCTGTTCGACTGCCGTGAAGCAAATCCCTGATCTCTGGCCAGCAAGCTGGTCAGCAGTTTGCAGGGAGAAAGCAGGAACTTGTGCAAGAGCAGAGCTGTCTCAGCAGCTCATTACAAAGGTAAAACACAGAACCCACGTGCCTGCTGAATGTGATTTTCTTTCCTCTCCTCCATTTTTAATTCTGCCCCACCTCTGCACCCATCATAAAGGATTCTAAACAATAGAATTACTGTCCCTAGTCCTTCATTGAAGAAACCACTCTAGCAAAAGCTGAGTTCCAGTGGTTTTCATATGCAGGTGTCTGTAGGTATGTATTAGTCAGGAAAAAAAAAATACAGTATTTTATATTACCACAAATACTATATAAACTTTCAACAGAAAGTTGCAGTCAAACAAAGGATTGCTGCCAAAACCTGAAACAACTTTGGTAGACAGACTATTCCAACAAAACTAAAAAAGGGAAAGCAACAGCACAAATTAATGGGGGAAAAAAATTTTCTGATTTCCAGCTGTAAGCATCTTGAGTATAGCAGACAAATATGATTTATGCCTGTGATCTTAAATACCCCCACTAAATTTTATGTAATGGCAGATTAAACAAAAAAAATCCCATTATTTTAAGTTTTATGCAATACTGGCAATGGCACACAGAGAACCAATGTGATACTGTTATCGGCTGCAGCTGTTCAGTCACTCGAAACCTCCCCCACCAAGCCCGCAGTTCTGAAGCCACAGCAGACACAGCACAGGGAGGTATATTGACATCCAGGTGATACTGAGCTTAAAGCAAACCTTATTAGGGTGAAAATCCTGCAGGGGGGAAAAAAGGAGAAAAAAAAATATTCCAAAAGACCCAGAATAAAATCCCGAATGATCAAAGTCTTAACTGAAAAATTGTCTCAGGTTTTTCATGCAAAACTGCCCTATTGCCTGTGTAAACTCTTACCACGATCACACAGCCTTTTATCGTAGCAGAACAATTCACTCCCGGATAGCTACAATTAATAGCTGTACCAAGTAATGTCACACAAACTAACATGCCAGAGCAAATGCCAGCCAGTCATGATATGAAATTATTCTTCACTCTACTAGTCTGACTGACGTGAACTCCACGGAGGATAAAAACGCTGCACCTATCAGACGAGAAAATTCTTCACTGGGATACACCGCAGTGGCCTACAGCGGCCTGCCCCAGCGCTGGATGGGCTAACAACAGCTAGTTTTCCCATTATATCCAAAACCACAATATGTAAAGAAATATTTTTATTTAAAATAACATTCAGTCCAGCCTGCTGCGAAGGCTACCCCCTCCCCTCGGCTACAACTTGTGAGTTCAGTGGCCCACATCACACTGGCAGCTTCTAATGTGCCGGGAAAACTCCTCCCATCCAACTCACACAAACACCCAGACCTCCAGAAGAGGCAAAGTTCGCCCTTGGCTAGCACGCACACAGGATCTGCTGCAGGATTCCAGATGGAAAGGGCACTCCAGACCTTCTGCTGTGGGAATATGCTACACTTTCCCACATTTGCAACTCAAGTTTGAGCTGTTCGCAACCCAGTTTTCCACAAATCTCTGCTCATCAGCCTTTTTCCTCCTTTTCTTCTAAGAGGAAAACAGCACATCAGGTCTCTGGGCATAAAAAGGTATCTTTTGGTCTCTGGCACTGAATTTTGAAACACGTACATCTGACAAGAAGACACAGGAAAGCACATCATCAAAACATTCTTTATTAATGATTTCAACAGTCATCTTCCGAGTCATTATCCTCAATTTTTTGCAGTGGCCGCTTAACACTAATTATTAAATCTATGGCAAGCAGCTCTGTAACACAATGAAGAACTGAGATGATTAACTGGTATTTGCAATACACTGATTCTAAGCCTTTCTCGTTCACAGGCAGCGGCTCATTTCTTCTGAGCGCGTTTGTGGTTTCGAGATAGAATTTGTTAAAGCCGTTTCGTTCTGTGCTGTACAATGTCCTGGGAACACTTAGCAAAGCATCCGCAACTACATTAGATATGGCAGTCAGCTCTGACTGCTGAAGCTGCTTTGCGTAGTACCGAATGTAATAATGCAAGAGGATTTCAAAGTAACCTCCTACCGGCAACACGGACCCTGCCTCTATGAGGCAGCTGGAACAACTCTGCGCAATACTTACGCAACTCTTTTTGTGTTTAAACGGAGCTGCATCGCAACTTGTTTTCTCCAGATCTCTGCCAACACCTAGGTGCTCGCACGCAGTGACTCCATTAGCATTGCTGCTGTGATTCTTTTGGCTGCCCGCAAGCGAGTCACGTCCATGGTTCTCGTGCGGGTCACCTGGCTGCCCGCTTCTTGCCTGCGGTTCCTGTACCTCCCCTGAAGTGCTCTCTCCTTCAGCGGCAACACCAAGCGCTCTGGCGTGCCAGGCAGGATTTGAGGCCATTCGCAGGTCTGTTTGCACACACACTGGATTTCCGCTTCCCCGCAAGTTGGGCTCTGCAGTCCGTGTCTCTGCTTCACCCCTGCGTGTTTCCAGTCCTTGCTCAGACACCCCATGACCGTTACAAGAAGTATTTTCTATCACGAGCTGCTTCCGAGTAGCTGAAGAACACCAGCTGCAAACATCTGCGGCCCCATCCTGGCTTCCACGTTCTGCTTCGCCTCCCTCCCCCTGATCGACCCTTTTGAACAGCTGCTGCAGCATGGTAAATGCCTCTTGCAAAGCAGCTGCGTGCTGCTCGTTCACGCTGTCGACCGGCGCGCAGAGGACGAGGCAATGGGGCTGAAAGGCGCCCGCGCTGGCGAAGCCAACGTGAACGCACCGCTTTGAGCCCAGCAGCAGGGGCTGGCAAAATGTTGCCACCACGGTTTCGGCGATCTCTCCGCGCAGGCTGTCGCAAGGTGAGACCCCGGTGATCTTGCTGATAAGGGCCATTTCTTCCGGCGACACGCACTCTACCACGGACACACCGTGCAACTTGGCGTAGTGGATAACGAGCTCCTCTTGCTTCGCGCTCGACAGCAGCAGCTTGACGTCGTTGCTCTGCAAGTGTTTCATCACGGCCTCTGCGCCGCTCGAGGCCCAGCGCCGGAAGGCCCCGCACTGACCTTCGGAGCCGACCACCAGCTCGACGCCGGGGGCCAGGAGGGCCGGCCCGAGGGGCCCGGCCAGCAGCAGGGCCCGCCGCTCCCCGCCCGCCGGGCAGTAGGCCGCAAAGTCCCTGCGGAGGACGAGCCCGGGCAGGACCCTGGAGCTGGCCAGGGGCAGGCCGGCCACGGCGGCGTGCAGCTCCGCGAAG
>Ga0181612_159103_pt1 | contig 12056 bp, 8 predicted proteins | sample HoacroProtozoa21_FD_119630 | JGI IMG/M metagenome (GOLD analysis project Ga0181612, IMG submission 119630) | Hoatzin crop microbial communities from Cojedes, Venezuel. Combined Assembly of Gp0051906, Gp0051904, Gp0051908
GCACAGGCTGGTGCCGTGGGGGGGGGGGGAGGGGGTGGGGGGCTGGGGGGGCTGGCGGAGCCCCGGGGCAGAGCAGGGAGCGGGGCCCAGCCCCGCGCTCCCTCCTCTCCTCTCCGCCGGCTCCACCGGCCGTGGCCTCCGCCGCCAGGCTTAGTCAGAGGAATGTGGGTGGGACTCCCTCCTCCCCGGCGCCTTAAAACCCGTCTGGGAGCGGAGGCAGGCAGCCCGCCGTCCCGGTGACAGCCTGCCGTGCCCGTGCCCGCGACGCCCGGGCTGGTTGGGTCCCCTCCGGCCGGGCAGGATGGTGGTGTGCGGCCTCGCCTGCTGGCGGTGCCGCTGGCTCCTGCCCCTGCTGCTGGGCCTGGCCATCATCATGGGCATCATCGCCCTGGCAGGCCGCGGCTGGCTGGAGTCCGAGTCGGAGCCCTACGTGCAGCAAGCGTCGCTCTGGGAGAGCTGCACGCGGGGCGACCAGGACCTCAACTGGAGCTGCGAGTCCCTCATGGACTACGGTGAGTCAGGAGCCCGCCGACCCGCCCGGGGACGGGGGTGGGAACCGGCGGGTTCGGGGGCTGCGAACGCCCAGACCGCTCTCCCCACCTCTGCTGTGGGGCAGCTGCTGGTGGGATGGGGTTTCCCTTGCAGAACCAGCACCAGGGCTGTTCCAGGGCTTAAACCACCGAAGGAGTACAGGTCTAGACTGCCTCGGAGCAATCTTTCTGTCGGTACAACGCTGAGGAGACAGGGTGTTGGTGTTTTGTTGTGGTTTTTTTTAAAAAAAAAGTTATTCTACAAGCAAAGTAGGCGAGCCAACTGGCCACAAGTCCCTTCTTCAGCCCGCTTTCTCGCAGCGATCTGCAGGCTGCCACCCAGCAGCTTCCCCCGGCCTGGGCCAGCTCCCCCTCCCTGTGCCGGTGGTGGTCGGGAGGTGAGCAGGGTGTCCAGTGCAGAACCCCGTTTGGACAGCAGTAAAATGGTCTTCCCCTGCCCTCCGGAGGGAGAGAGCTCCTTAATTTAACCCCGCCTGGCCGAGGGAATGCGGCTATTCGGATGCCTCCCGACCTGCTGCTTAAAATGGCCTGATGTGGGTTTGCAGGCAGGAGAAAACGCCGTTTCCTCTGTGTACCTCGCTATTGCACTGGGGCCAACATCAGGGGGTAACTGTCCTCTCTTTTCACTTGCTGAGCTGCTTCTGTGTCTGGCATCGTCGGTGTGATACTCTTACTGCACACTCCCAGTTTCTGGGTTTTGTGGGGGACTTTCCATTTTCTTTGCTAGAACACGTGGGTCTGGTTACATCTGCTTTTCCCTCAAACAAAATACTTCTGGACAAATAAGCAGACCCGCCTTAAGATCCTGGATGAGGGCACTTTGGGGACTGGGGGACTGGAAGGGCGTGTTACAGCCGGGAGAGCTGGGTCCACTTCCCTGCGCAGATCCCTCGCCGCCCAAGCGCGGCGGGCTGGCTTGCAGCAGCTTTCCATTGCAACACTGGGTTTGTAAGCGAGATCTTGAATACATGGCAAGAGCAGTGGCTTCATTTCTCAGCCAGGTGATGACTGCGGTGTCACTGGAAGTCATCTGGCTAGTGTGACAAAAGCATCCGATGTCTCGCCCATTAGACAGAGGAGAAAAGCCGGTGCAGAGCTTCTGCAATTTGCGTTGCACGGGGAAGAAGTGCTAATACAGTAAAGCTGCTGAAATGTGCTGTCTCCTGTAGTGACGCAGCTTCTGGTGTCCCTGAGTGCTGGGTGTGTGCTTTGCGCCAGCTCAGAGCGTTGTGGGACAAAAGCAACTTTCTGCTGGTTTTTCTTGTTAACAAGCTGTCAAGGAGGAATAATACACTTGACTTTGTTTATCTGAGCCTCGGCTGATTTAAACCAAAACTTATTTAAATCCTTGGCTTATTTAAACCAACTTGACTTTGCCTCTTCTCTAATTTTCACGACATCAGTGCCACTGTCTACTCAAATACTATTTACATCTACAGACAGGATGTAACATACCAGTTCAGGTTTGATTTGTTTTGTTTCCTTTTTTCTATGGTAATACACTCAGGCTCAAAATAGGTGAGAGCATTTACAAAGGAAAAAATGCCTAGTAGGCATTTACAGCACTGCTGCAGGAAAATAAAAGTTAATTAATTGAGATGCATAACTTGTGTTTTGCATACAAGAACTACTGTGTGCTAACCGTCCTGTGCCTCTCCTGATGAAACGAAAACTTCAGAGTGGATCCCCATTAACAGAAAGCTCCATTAGACAGTTTCTTAACTGAGCTGCGGCATGCCTACTGAGAAGAGAAAAAGCAGGCAAGCCACTTTTTTGGAATGGGAGGAAAAAGGGGCAGGAACAGACAAACAAAGATTTGCAAATAGGAATGTCTGCTAAACTGCATTGCTGCTTAATGCACATTTTCAAATGCCACATGAGAGGGAAGAAGTGGAAAGGAAAAAAAAGAAGAGTGGGATGTCATTTGGTAGGGAGGCAGGGAAGGGATTTTGTTTAGAGCTCTGTGCTGGTTTGCATCTGGGAAGTACCTGGCTGGCAGGGTCTGTCTATTATCCAAGTGTAGCAACGCAGAGCTGTTGTACTGCACTATGATATGACTCAAGATGACTTAGTCTGGCCCACTGCAGGATTGAACTGTTGACTATGTGTTTAAAACTTATCAGTAAGCCATCAGATGTGACGAGGATCGTTTGCAATGTGGTTACTTGGAGAGGGTGGTTGTCTTTATAGTGATGAGGCTGTAAGCAGTATTTGTGGGTGGCTGTGTCCTCCTGGTTCTGAACGGCTGCTCCCAGTGACTTTGCTTTGAATTGTCACTGTAAAAGATGGGTGTGTATGTGAGCAATAAAGGTGACTGCATGCAGGTTACCTATTTTTTTATATTCCTAACAACCAGTTGGTATTCATTAAGTACACAACAGCCGACCTGGAATAAGGAAGCTTTCATCTGGATCCTTAGTAAGCACTAAAAAAAAAATAATTTTTTTTTTTTAAAAAAAGGTGGAACCTAGAAGTAGGAGCCCAGCCTTTGTGAATCATGTTTCACCACAGCTGTGCTGCTGTGCCGGTGTCCCTAGAGGCATGGACTTTGGTACCACAGATTATTGGTGAAGCTGAGTGCATGTGTTGACTTCACTGAGGGGCCAGGTAAATAAAGGAGGAATGTTGCAGGTACGCTTATCTTTTCAGTACACCTGTTTTCAGGCGTGCTTCTGTCCTATTTACGATGCCCAGATGTACTCGAGACAAACTAACTTAGTTTATAGTGTCAGCCGAGTGCAGGTGCTTGGCAAAATGCTGATGGAAAAGGTGTAGCAGTTGGTGTCCCTGTCTACACCCAGAAAACAGTTACTGAAACTCCCCGGTAAAAGATGCCAGCGAGCAGGCAAGGTGGGCATCCCTGCCAGTGGGCTTTGCTGGCCCCCGGGCAGGCGCGCTTCCACTGCTGGCAACCCGCACGCATTAGATGTTGGAAGCATGTAGGATTGTGCCTCTTCTGAGCTCCTGGCAGAGCCAAGTGGCTGAAACCAAGTTTGTACTAGTGGGCTTTTGTTTAATAGTTTGGTGGTGTAGCAATCATGTTTCCTGTACTCCTACAACCGAAACAGAGTTGTGATTCCCAGTATTAATTCCCAACCAGCTCTCCTGGCAACATTTGATTCTGGGCTCGTGGTGGGTATCTACACAGCTTCCCTTCCCCCGTCGTGCTGCCGTGGAAGTTTGCACATTACGTGAGCAAGAACGTATTACTGACAGCGCTCTCGCTCTCAGTCCACTACTCCCTTGTTTTGTCAACAAAAGCATATTTTTTGAGCATTCTATGTTGCGTGTCCTCAAGGCCAAACAGGAATTTCTACTGTGATTAATATACAGAAAAATATTATAGCTGCAGTGTAAAAACGTGCCTCATCTATGCATGTCATGGTAAGAACTTCTACCCTAAGATTCCAGTTATTCACAAGCTAACAAACTAACTTCTGCTTTTGTACAGAAGTGAACAAAGATGGGAAAGGCTTGTTACTTCAAATCCTGTAGCAGTTCATCTTCCTGCTAGACTATTTTCCCAGTCCTTTTATTAATTTCTACAAGGAAATCTATATTTAAATGTCCTATGCTGCAGAGCTTCTATCTCCTCCCTGTCAACGCTGAGGCACAGCCAAAGAAAATTAGGAAATACAGCTAACACTAAAGCTCTGTTGCATTTTTTTTTTTAGATTTCATCATACTACTGATGCTCATCATTAAATAATCTTGACCCCTCCTAGTTAGTTGCATGATAACATGTGCAGCTTAGTTCATTTCCATAGTCATTGTTAGTCAAGCTACATAATAAAACTCTTAATTGTTCCTAATAATTATAGACCTTCAGCCCCTGAACAGTTTGGGATTTTTTTTAATGTTCTTTCAACACCACCTAATTGATAAATACTTTTCTGCTGGTTAGATGCAAGGAGCTCAGCTCTTCTTTGAGGCAAAGCCAACCTGGGGAACACTAATACCTCCAACTGTTCTGCTCTCCTATTCTTCTGTTCTCCTATTTATGCAGCCCCAAATTACTATGGCATTATTATTTGATTTCATAAGCAGACATCATACTTATGCCTATTTTGAGTAAGAAATACTCTCTCTTCCAAATGAGGGGACCTGAGAATTGTCTGTTTTCATGGAAAACTTAAATTCTGCCTAAAAGTCTCAGGATTACAAGGTACTTCTGAGCACAAACCAGCTAGAAACTGGGGCTGATCTGTCTTTCTCTGGGTGTGAGCAGGCCTCTCCAGCTCTTAGGGCAGCAAACAGTGTGAGCATAAGGTGCCAGCTCTTCAGAGTCTCTGGGAGAAGGAGCCAGGACAGCCTGACTTGATGGGTGTGGGGATGAGGGGGATCCCGCACAGAGAAGCACCCATTTCGGTCGGAGCCCTGCAGCAGCCGCTCCGCTGCAAGCTGTCCCCGTTGGTGGGGGTAGCAGCAGTTTGTGTGGGAAAGCAGTGTGCCAGAGCTGCACCCTACGCTTGGTAAGGGTGCAGCCTCCCACCCCAACCTCTTCCATCAGCCACTTATTAAAAGATTTCTGGTTAATTTTTTTGAGATTTCTCTTAATGTGGTGTATGTATAGAAGTCCAGAGCTTTTCGCTCCTCTTCCCATGACTCCCACTGGTGTTCATGTGGCAGGCTGACCAGTCGATGGCCGTTGTCTAGTCCAGCCCAGAGTAGACCCATCCAGTGCCATGGCCAGTACCAATGACTCAGTCTTATCAGGTCTTATCAGTATCAACCCGCTGATAACTGCCACTGGAGAAGATAATCCAGCAGGAAAAGTATAGCAAGGTATGGGTTCACCAGCACTGAGCTCTGTCACATGTGAGCACAAAACCCACTTGATTTCATGTTGGTGGTGTCTACTACTGCCCTGTTTCTGAAGACCTGAAACAAAGCTGGACTTAATCTTCCTGACAAGACATCTCCTACAGCTACGTCACTTTCATATCACCAGAGACAAGAAAATAAACCACTGTGAGCGGAGCCGTGGCTGATCTGTGTCCAAAAGCTTGTTACTCTTGTAAAGTAAGCACTGAAGATATAGAAGTAGCAGAGAGAGCACTGGGGGCTTTCTGGCTCGTATCTCCTGCAGTCATGTTTCTGTTGAACCAAACCTCAAGGTGTCTAACCTGCTGGTATATTTGAGTTTGCAACCTATATTTTATTAGGCAGATGCCAGACTTGGTTTCCTACACTGTGGCAGCATATGTAATGCATCTGAAAGGGAATGTACTTTGATAACTAAGTGTTCCTTCTTCTTGTTGTCTTTTCCTCTTATTGTGTGTCTTTTTCTTAATAGGGCAAATACCGATAAATAGCATTCCTAGGTCATTTACCCTGAATCACTGTTCCTGGGCTGGCTGTGTGTAATGGTTAAAAATCCCTTTGTATTAGTTATCCCTAAATAAGTCCTATTGTGGAGACAATACCCAGTACCTGTATTAGGTATGTCAGAGAATATTTCATATGAAAAGATTTTACCGGACCACTGATGTAGCTTTAATCTCCAGACGCTCATCGGGTGTCCTCCCTCCCTCCCTCCTTTCTCACTCCGCAGCAGTCTCATAGTGAAGGGGTATGAAACATGCACAGCTGGCTGAAGGAGAATTAGTTTGAAGATTTTGTGCTGTCTTGAGTAGCTCCAAGAAGGGAGAGGGGAAAGAAAATCCTTCTCCTTCTCTTTTCTGTGCCACCATGGCTGTATTCAGGTGGCAGTGGTGGTGGCTGGGGGTTTTGGGCTGAGATCTGGCTGACCATGGCTGCTGTATTTCACTTAGCTATTCAGAATGATCTAATGAAAATAGCTGTAAAACAATGCTTTTCTTTCAGAGGGTAAGTTGATGTACATAGTAGAGGAGTCTGAGGTATTTTTACTGCATTCTCTGTCTCAAATTACTAGTTGCTCCCCGTTTATGCAACTAGTAGGGTATGTGAGTTAAGGTGGAGGATTTTAACTCCTTAGGAAAAGGTTCTCTGTCTCACTGTCTTTTTACTCTTAGTCTTTGCATAGAAAAAACAGAGGTGACGTTGAAAGCGGAGTGTCTTCAGAGTTGCTTCAGCTGTGTTGGAACAGACAGCTCTGATGAAAGAGAGAGGGGTTTTTTTCGGAATGTGTTCTGAGCTAGATGTCGACGGTCTTTTTATTCCTATGTTAGAGGGAGCACAGGATCTGGCCCTACCTCTGTCTGAACATGTGAAAGTAGAAACCCAGGTTTCCACGCAGAGGTGGGAAGCGAACTGTGATGACAGCTGACTGGAAAACAGAGCAGCAGCTGGTATGGTTTAGCCCGTGTGGGCAGGTACCCCGCCTCCAGGGCAGGACCACCTTTGCTTGGGTCTGGCCAGAATGAGGGCCTTTACACAAGCCCCTCTTACTTCGAACGGGGAATTGTCGGCTGTTTTTCTGGAAGGTTTTCTTTCCTTGGTTGTCCTGGCCTGCGGTGGGTGAGTTCTGGGTGCTGGCACTGCTCTGCTGGGAAAAGGCCACTTGCTTCGTGCCTGAGCCTCTCCTGCCTGCAGCTGCTTGATCCTAAGAATCTGCACCACCCTGTCCCATCAAATGCTAAAGTAATGATTCGAAGAGCACTCCCTCACTCTACCTCAGATTCTGCTGTTTCTCCTCCACCTGCTACATTTTAGCTGTTTGTAAAATTTTTCAGCTGTGAATACATATTTATCTTCAAGAGCTTTCTCTTTGTCATCTCTCACTTCAGCTATTCCAAATCTATCTTTTTTGGTCACACTCATTTTGCTCCACATGCATTATTCTTGTCATAAACAAACAGGCAAGAAGCTGCATGCTGACAGCACTATTATTTCCCAGCAGTTATGTCCTGCTGTGGTACCCTCTTGTCCGCTCTCACACTTCCCCATGCATGGAAGTGGTTTTGTAAACTTGCATGTCGAACAGGAGCGGTAACGACAAAGTACTTTCTCAGCAGTTGTGTGCCCTATCTGCTCAGATGTCTGTGTGTCTCTTACAGACACGGAGTTTGGAGGTGTTCGCTCCATTACCATGCTGCACTATATCCCTCTTTTCAGCAGGACAAGATAGCAGGCAGGGAGTTCTGTGCTGCTCCACCAACGATGCTGCTTCTCTGCTCTGCAGCTATGCCCTTGGGAGGCATCTGATATTGCTTCAACATAGAGCACGCTTCTTACAGTAACGGGTTTCAATCAAAAATGATGAAAGGAAACTGAAGACCTGCAATGACTTACAGTTCAGTGCACTGCTGTGGGTAACATCTTTCTTGTTTTCTCTTCAAGGATGGGGGAGAGCAGCAGCTGCCACGTACCTGGTTGGCTTCGTGATCCTGGTCATCTGTTTTGCCCTCGCAGTCATTGCGTTCTCGATTGAGATACTCCGCTTCAACTTTGTGCGAGGAATTGGAGGCTTGCTCTTTGTTGTTGGTAAGGCTGGGCACAAAGACAACGTTATGTTAGGTGTAAACCAGGCATCAGCAGAAAGACACACTAGATGGAGCCTCCCTTATGAAATAAGCTGTCTTTGTCTGGTTTGTGACTCATCTTCATGGGGAACAAGGGAAGGTTGATTTACACTCTGAGAGGATAATGGTTGGGGAAGCTCCAGTGGCCTTTGTCAGTTAGCGCTTCCCCAAAAGCAGTGTACGGGGGCAACCAACACCTCTGACCCTGCATATCACGTGCTGAGACTTAGGAGCTGAGAGCGCCGGGTGCGTCCCACCTTCCTGAGGGGGGGAGCAGCGACGGGGCTATGGTAGAAGCGGGAGGTAACCGGCTCCGCAGGGATCACGGTGCCTGGCTGTAGGACAGGGCTGGTTGTGCCACGCAGGTGAGTGCCTTCGCAACTTGGCAATGTCAGCTGGGTCTGCTGCAGCCCAGTAGGCGTGGGCATCTGCCTTGGCCAGGAGTCGTGGTACCTCTGCAAGAGTGCAGATTCGGACTGAAGCTAACCCTTACATATCTTAAAAGCATATGCAGTTACCTCTAGCTACTTTATTTTTAGTGGGACATATAGTATCATTCATTGTCATTTACTTCTGCTTTTCTTTCTTTCTTTCTCTAGCTGCATTCCAGATCATAGGCTTGGTCATCTACCCAGTGAAATTCACAGAAGATATTCCACTGCTGGGAGATAACATGTTCAGCTGGGCCTATGGCTTTGGCTGGGCCAGCACTGTTGTTGTAATCGGTTGTGCTTTCTTCTTCTGCTGCCTCCCCAACTGGGAAGATGAAGTCCTGGGAAACATCAAGCCTACCTATTACTACTCCTCCCCAGAGAGAGCACCATACTTAAATTGAAAGATTACATCCAAGTACAACCAACTGTCAAAACAACAGAGGAGCACCTCTGATGTAAATTCGGTGCTATTATAGGAGACTGAAAAAACCCCACTTTAATTCTCCAGAGTATTTCTTAGTAGCCCTAGCAATAAATTAGTAAAAACATTGGCATCTTTAAGTAAATAGCTTTTACCTAAAGTATTATTTACATATTCTCATGTTGTTTCTGTTTGAGTGGTTTACTTGCTCCTTCCCCTCCCAGCTAATTGAGTTAGTTACTTTATTCAAACATTTGCTTATGAATAAAGACATAGTGTTCCAAGTGTAGAAAGGAAGAAGAGAGGTTTAAAAAACTTATTAGAGGGACGTGCAAGTTTTTTTTTCACCACTGACAAAATTGCCTTATATGGAACTAGAAAAAACAACCTTCCAAAGAATGCTTTTTCTTCCACCAATGTCAGTTCCAAGGAAGAAAATTCCCTGAGACTGTCACAGTCACCTGCTGCCTAAGAATCTCTTCTCATTCCTGTTACTGGATTATTGTTGACTATTACCTATTTGAATCAAGGGGAAAATAAAATTAAAATTTATTTTCCACCAATGGTGCTGTTGGACAGAGATCTCCTCTGAAGTGTGGAGCTGGTGTGTACAACAGTGGCTAATGTAACACTTACTGGTGTTTTTGTGGCCACTGCAGGACTCGTGATGGAGCCACATATAATTTAATACGCATTGTCACAGAGAGAATCAATAAACCTCCAAATATTAAACTACATACATTCTTACATGGTATTTGAGGGATGCTGATTTAGAGAATAGCTTTGAGTGGAAACATACACTGTTCTTTATGTCTACCTTTTTAAAACTGCAGTGTTTTAATTATCAGCCGTGCTTTGGAGGGAAACCTTAGCATAAGGTGTTGAAAACCTCCAGAAGTTTCTAAAGCCCACTGTAGGTACTCCAGAATTTAGTAAACATGGGGATGCTTTGTGAGTCACTAGGGGTAACAGATAAAAATAGAAAAGCAGTTCTGTGAGCAATTTACACATGCAAACTTCATACAGACATCAGTCTGGGGGAGTAATCTGGCTGGCTCCAAGCTTGTGTTTCTGGAGCTAGTGAGTCCAAAGAAGTATTCCAGTGAGGCAGAGCTGTGCCTGTGTTGGTCATGGGCCTGCAGCAGCTTACAGCAGATTTAATTATGGTCTGTAATCTTTGTCAGAGTTTTTCTTCAGCTGGGGAAGAAGAAGGAAGATGCTCATTTGTGGAGCTCCTCTTCCAGCTGTGCGGGAAGTAGCTCTAGCGGAAACAGATTTCTGAGCAGGGTACAGGTGGGGTGGAGAGCAAATGCTGTAACAAGTAGCTGGGGACTTGGTCCTTTGAATTGCAAACCCAGTACTTGGGAGAGGATAAGTGTGTGGGTATATGTGTTCGTGCACATGTATGAAATAGAACTTACAAAGCATTAACCAGCATACTGTAAAGCTGAAGTCACGCAGAACTAAGCTTTTTCAATGCCCAATATGTCTTGTATTATATGTTGTACAGCTTTCTGTTTTGTAACACGTTTTTTAGTTTGGTAATTCTGTGTATTGCATGTGATCCTGCTTTGGAAAGGCCAGGTGACTTCTGAAGGTCCTTTCCAGGCCTGTATTTTATAACTTTACAGAGTGTAAACATTTTCAGACTTCAGAACTGTGTTACAAGCTCAGTTGTGACATATACAATCAACTGTATTTATGATTCTTGCTGAAGAAGAGAATCCTGTGACAAATTCGTCTTTTTTTTTTTTTCTGTGCAGTACTGACTGGTGAGGAATACTGTGGAGACTTATCTGTGTCATGAGTAACGATAGTACCTACTTTCTAGTGAATTCGTGACACAGCAGAGAACCCCAAGTCTGGAAAATCCTTGCACAGCTAAAGCTGAGAAGGAGAAAAGACATGAGAAAATGGACAGCCTTCCTAATGAGAGGGAGAATGGTTTGGTAATAGGGTTTAGCATAAATTAAGTCTTTTGTATATTATTTTTATAAGCATTGTGATAACTTGTCAAAAAAGCACAAAAGTAAAAGAGACTTGGCTCTGAATATACTGGGAGGGGTGGAAGCATAACCAGCATGTTACACAATTAAGATGTTCAGGAGAAAGCTATTGCAAATAGTCATTAATTACTCTCAAGTGATACTCATGTATGTGGCACTCCTTTCAAACATGGTGGCTTAATTAAAACTGTTTTAACTGATGGTTGTAGAAACTTGGTGTTGTTTGTGGTTCACAGATTCATTTCACAAACTCAAGCAAATCGCCATTCTTTACTTCTCCTAACGTGTACATCAGTATCCATGAAGTGTCGGGATGATGAAGTGAAGCTAAAGACCTTCTGTGTCCAGGAGGTAACTACTTCATTTTCCAGTCAAATAAGCATATGCTCCAAGACACGGCTGTGTGCTTTCATCGGAAGTGCTAGGCGTAGAAAATTCTATGCTAAGCCAAAACCTCTTAAATGCATCACAACTTGAAGGGGAACCCTAAACATGTGAAGAACATTATGGCCTACAGGAGGTCTCAGATGTGGGAAGCCTGTTCTTTTTTTTTTTAAATCAAAACTGTGCCAAATAGCTTTCATATACAGATCAAGAACTTTAAATAGGGAGAAAAAGATGGATTACTCACCTGCTATTTTTGGTGTAAGACTGCATTTCCCCCATGCTTGGAAACCTTCCCATTTCTAACCTCAGAGTCTGCGTGGCCCATATGTAGCCCACTGCTAGTGGCATTCTGTATCCCAAACAACTCTTTCTGCCTCTGTTTTCATAGAGAGCAAATCTGTCTTAAGTCAGCCTGCAGCTTCTGTTTTCTGGAAAGACAGGTTCACAATTCTCCTGATTTTTTTTACCTGCCCTCTTCCTTAAATGTCTTGGTTTTAAAACACATTTACTACTCCAGATTCTGGTGGCTTGCATGGGTTTCTTTTGAGTTTTTTGTGTTTTTTTTCCCCCGTCCTTTAATTACTCGTAAATGCACAGTTAGGGAAAATATTTTGTTCCTTTTAGATTTTCCTAAATGCTTTGAAGATGTGATGGAGCACTGGAACAGGGTGCCCAGGGAGGCTGTGGAGTCTCCTTCCCTGGAGATATTCAAGACCCGCCTGGACAAGGTCCTGTGCAGCCTGCTGTAGGTGACCCTGCTTCGGCAGGGGGGTTGGACTAGATGACCCACAGAGGTCCCTTCCAACCCCTAC
>Ga0181612_164177_pt1 | contig 12056 bp, 8 predicted proteins | sample HoacroProtozoa21_FD_119630 | JGI IMG/M metagenome (GOLD analysis project Ga0181612, IMG submission 119630) | Hoatzin crop microbial communities from Cojedes, Venezuel. Combined Assembly of Gp0051906, Gp0051904, Gp0051908
ACAGGAGATTAAGATATGCACTGGCTGTGTGTTGCAAACAAACCCCCACAAGCTATGCACATTAGAATTAAACAGACACAACTAGGAATGACAGCCCTTTCCTCTGCATTTCACTCATTTCTAGAGCTGAACTCAAACAAAATCTAATGCGTGGATCTGAAATATTCAGACATGTTATTTTATCCTAAATAATGGAAAAGGACTGGAAAGGACTGTCTCGAGACCTCTTGTCGTAACAGATGGAAGCAAATCGAGGGAGATAACTTATCTTGATGAGTTATTGATGGAAACAAGAACTAGGTTCCGTAAAATGGGATATGTACTACACGCTAAATGAGAATCTAAACAGACGCCAGCTTAACCTGGAAGTCTGGATATCTTGTTGGTCACCATTCATGATTAGAGGACAGAAATCTTGTCTGATGAAGGTGTATTTTCTAGCCAAATGCCCGCTCTCATCCTTGATAACTAGAACATATTCTTCAGGTGGAAAAATACACTATGGTTGTCCCAACCAACGTAAAGAAACAACAGGACTCCGAGCATTACCATATAGCATACGAAAAAGGAAAATAAAGGAAAACTGCACTCGTTTTAATAACGTACATGTCTGCAGCTTCTTTTGTACTTGGCACTGAAGACCGCTTTCCACTGCTCTGCTGTACTGGAAGAGTATTTTAACTCTCATGAAAGACACTAGAGTACGACGTATTAGCAACAGTGGTTGAAATAACCCTTCTATGGACACAAGCAGGATGTCACTAGCAGCACTGTGAATGGCTTTCCAATGGCACACAGCATAAAAATAGTTGGTTTCAACAGATTTTGATCCATATGATATGTCATCATTGTTTTCAATAACAAATCACAAAAAATATCAAGGCAGAATTCTTTTACATATCACCTTTATTTTAGGCCTTTCACTTAGGCTTTCTCTTCTCAAAGCACACGTAAATCCAGGTCTTGATGGTTTGTGTGTGTTTTTGTAAAAATCTATTCAAATTTCACACACATATTTACAACTTTGGTTTTCTGCAGACTTCTTCCAGCTTATCCAAGTCCATAGGGGTTAATGCTTGTGCAAGAAAAAGCCCCAGTTTAAGGTATGCTGTTTTATGACAGTTCATAGGGTAGTGCCAGTCTGCTCCACAAATATGAAAACATCTTGCAAAAAAAGAAGCTTGGACTATTGTACTGAATGTATTCCTTGGTAGGATCTCCAGTGCAGCAACTACAGACAGCCTGCTCTTCACTGAACAAATTACCATTTTGATTAGCTTTTACAAACATTCATCTTTTGCTGCCCCAAACATGTGAATGAGACTAGGCAACCTTTTCATCCAAATGAGCTGCTGTCGCTTGGTGTACCATTAGCTTATATAAATCTGCTGCTGTAAGCATCCATTACCACAGCCTGGTAGTGACATATTGATTTTCAAGCTGGAACTACTTCCCTTGAGACTAGAGAGCATATGGCTGTTTGTTAGACCTCCTGAGTAAAACACATTTATGGGTAAAAGGAAAAAGATGGAAAAAGTAGGTGTGAGTCTTTGTGATTTTTTTTTAATTATTATAATTCTTAAAATGATAATAATTCAGTCTCTGTAACTGTCTTTTTTTCAGACCAAATGAACTTCAGACTCGGTCTTCGGCTGTGTTTCTTACAGAGGTAGAAATTCACGAGCACTGGTGTTACAATCAGTAGTGATACCAAGTTGAAACTATTAGATTTTGAGCTAAAACAAAGTATTGAAAGTCAGCACCAGGGACTATTGGTATATATGTGACTGAGCTCATAACTAAACACCTGTTGTACAGAGCCTGGCCAGACAGCCGGACAGCCATGCAATCTGTAGGAATCTCTCTGTGAAATGCTTAATGGGCTTTATGTTAGAAGATAAAGCAAGCTGTTTCAGCTCACACCAAAGGTCTACACAGTGTCTACCCCAAAATAGCTATGGGGCAGAATACAATGGAAATGATTTTTCAAATGAGATTCCACCTTTTCCCCACAAAATGCCTCCATGCATGTACAGATCAGTATTTGGTGTATCTAAGTTTCTATGTTTAGCAGTATAACAAGTCAGATTTATTGAAACTTCTTAGGCTGGACATATAAAATAAATTATACTAAGAGGCAAAGTTAGACATTTCAAAGACATTTCAACTAAGGCACTCAGAAGAGCTCTGTAAAACTCTTTTAACCTCCCAACTTTTGACACACTGATGAGACACAACTCCCTCCCTGACTACAGTCATAAACTTTGCTTTATGCTGTTCAGTAAGTAGTGTCCTGTTCATGGCAGATGCCCAAAATATATAAAGAAAATGAAAACTTAAAAGAATTAGGTGAATGCTCAGGAAACAATATTTACAAATTGTAGCCTACAGGCAAAGGTTTCATTATTCATGTTGTCAAGTCATGCACTGCTCCATGGATGCAAGTTCCAGTCTTCTCAGCTATAAGTGTATTGGAGCTTTACTACATAGTGAAAACAGAGCTCACTGCAGGGTTCAAATCACTTTGAGCAACTTTAAAATCAACATAAAGAGAGAAAGCAAAAGTACAGTTAACAGGCATAAAATGTGAAGAGCCTTTTCCTATACGGCACACATCTGTGGACTAGGCTGTAGTCTGTAGTGGTTAAAGTGCCACATAGTCCCAGCTCAGAAGATCACATGATCAGAATTTATTAAGTAGTTCTGTTTCAGTAATGACTAAGGACAGTTAAATGGATAAAGTGACCTCTGACAGGAGCTTACATATGACCACTGTAAGGAAGTGTTTCTCTTTCCATCCCTCAATTTAGACTTGCAGCACAGGAGCTTCTCATAGGAAATAGCTTTGCTTCCATACTCATCTTTTCTTCAGGAATTAGCCCAGTAGCAGTCTGGACCAGTTGCAATCCAATCTGGTCCCACTAATAATTTTAATATTTAGACTGAAAATCATTTTTACCCAGAGACTCTGCCAAATCTTTTTACTTCTCTGTTCTAGACAAAGACCTGCTTATACTAGAAAACAGAATAAATTAACAAAAGAAAAACTGCAGTCATTTTTGTTTTAGAGAGCCATATATTAGCTACAAAATAAAAAACATATATTGGATGTGGGTGTGTACAGGTGGACAGATCACAAATCACTACTCCAAGACGCTCCTGAAGTTGTGCTCCACACAGTGTTCTTTACAAGTGTCCAACAGTTGCAGAAATAAAACATTGCTTTACATTGTTTTAGCGGTTTTAGTGATTTAATGATTCCTGAGCTTCCACTTCATAGGCACAGAGAAGTGAAGGCAGCACAAGCAGTACCCAGTACTAGAAGGCAGGCAGAAGGGTGACACGCAGAGCAGGAACACGTACCACGAAAGAGCAGCACACACTGACCCCTTCGCAGGTGTCAAAGTGCATCGGAGGAGAGGCAGAAACCTGTTGTGAGAAGACAGCCGGCACTGTGTTGTTCCTCACAACTCTCTCCCCCCATAAATCACTCCAAAATACTCCTGTAATACCAAATTATAAGACAATTATATTTCTGGACTGTTACATGAATGCTAAATCCCCTGAGAAGCAAATGAGTCCCTTGTGGGAACCACTTAGGAGCATTACAGAAGGAAACGGTGGAACACTTGAACCAACATTAAATTTTTGTTCATCTTGAACATGATTTAATGGATAAAGGTCTTCCTTCCTTGGAAGCCAATAAGTGGCCCACTGAGGTTAACTAAGTTAGACTCCATGACAGACTAACTAAAGATTTTCATTACTTCTTTTCTAAAAAAAAAAAAAAAATTCTTTCACATTTTGATTTAGCTTGGCACTTTCCTGGCTGGTCTGCTCATTCTGAAGCAGAGTCCACTTTTGTCTTCCGCCATCATTCCCCACTCTTCCTCTCCAGCCTCCTCTCATCCCTCCGCCACCGCTGCCGAGCAGAGCGTGCCACTGCAGCACACTCAGCAGCAGTTCTAAATGCTTGCTCAGCCCACACTTCAGGACATATTACAAGTCTCTAATCCCTGGAAAAATTATACTCCTAAAGCTCTCATCTACTAGAAACTTGAAAATGTATTTTCATCACTTTTAACAAATGGTGAGAGTTTCTAATGAGCAGAAGCAATTTCTGCACACGAGGCAACAGAATCAAACTAACCCGCAGTTGTAAGCTTGATGCACTTGATTCAATTAAGGACTGTCAAACTAGGTTTTATTAACCTTGTCAGACCAGCGGGTTAGCTGAACTTCCCTAACTACTTCTGGCACATCTTTAACTGTAAAGTTCAGAGACTTCCAAAAATACACTGTGTGAGATGCAGCTGCCCGCTGGCAGTGACATCTCCGGATGGGAAGGCTGCACTGTGCAACACACCACGGGCACGGAGGGACGGCCATGACCCCTGGGCAAGAAGTCAAGAGAGCTCAGCGCTGGCGTTGGCAGTGGTACCGCAGAGCAGCGCTGGGAGTCCTGCCCGACCACGGCAGTCGGTGGGATGCCGAGCTGCTCTCACGGGGACACGGAGCGTGGGCAGGGACAGTCAGATTTACTCCCGCATTCACTGCCCCAGTGAAACCAAACTACCTGCTCAGAAATGGGCATGTGTAAAGTGTGAGAAGGAAAGGATCGAACCAGCCTCGGGAAGAATGATCATCACAGCTGCTCTAGCATTATTAGACAAACTCTGTATTTAATTTTGGAAAGTAATAATGAAAAGAGTCAGGAGAAAAAATACATAAAATGCAACTGAAGATTAGAAAGATTGATTTCCCCTATCTTATTTTCAGTTCTGATGTCTAATCCACATTGTAAAGTGATGGTAGAGTCTTGTTTTCCCACAAGCCCTACAGATCCTGATGCCACTCAGTGCTTAATATTGCACAATGCTCTCTTCCAGGTTTTTTGGCTTTCATGCAAAAACTCTTCACAGTAGGTAATGAAAAACTGCTTTAAAATCCAAGCAAAAATTCTAATGATTCCAAGGAACATATAAGCATTTTGGATTTTATTTAACTTGTTCTAATGCTTCTTCCAAATTTTTTCATACCTTAAGGAAGTGATAAAGCTAACGGGCTCAAATGGTACAGCCTACATTCATTTACTCTACTTAGAGGACAGCAGCATCAAATTAATTAAACACTCTTCCCTACCGCATACCTAAAAACTTCTGCACTTTAAACCTGCCTGCTGCATGTCACACATACATTTAACCATAAAGAAAGCAAACGAACAAACCAGAAATTCTTCTTATTTTGCATATACTATATAACTGATTTTACAATCCTTGAAACCTATGCAAGGTAAAACTGCCTTCAGGCATCTTATGCACCTAAAATGAAAAAAAACCCAACCCAAAACCAACCATAGAAGTCTAATTTATTTTGTTAGCTTGATTTACCTGAGTCCTATTTTGCAAGGATACATTAGAGAAAACACAAGCTCTTCCTGAGCCTCATGGTGAGTCCTTCTTGGCTTCTATTCTTTAACAAAAGCCCACTCACGCCCTTCAAGCGCTTGTTTCCCTCTACTCCTTCTTTTTAATTCCCGCTCAAAGAACTGATGGATCAGCTAAACTTTCTCTTCTTAAGAGTGTAAAATCCTCTGCAGTGCAAATTCTCTTCTGTTACATAGTAAACAACATGCATACGGGGATGATATTGCATGCATACTGCATAACGGCAGTAAAGACTCCACTGCTGAACTACGTTTTCATCTCCTTTCATCATTATCTTCTTTCAGGGCATGCGGAAAGGATGAGTAAACGCGGAGGCTGCTTTCTGCAGAATATGCCTTGATGTTGTAAGAGGGGCCAAGGAGGCAACAGATCTCTAAGTTGCGTAATAAGGAGTGCTGGCACTGGTGACAACTGTCTGACTAAACAATATTACACCAAGCCTGAGGCTCACACCAAACTTCAGACCTAAATATCCTTGTTGGTTAAGTACGAGGCTGTTCAGAGGACAAGTCTGTAGGGCCAAGTCAAAACTCTGCTTCTGAAGGAAGCCCTCAGCAGAACAGACATACCCGTACACATGAGGAATATATAGAGAAGTGATTCATAGCTGGCAGCAAGTCTCTGTTATGAACAAATCTGATGAAATCTGCTTTCGCTGGAATATTCCAACACTAGTAACAATACTGACAATATCAGTCACAGAGTGAGACACGTGTAACTGGTTCCTGCATCGTGAGGTCCCTATTACAGTATCACAGAACCATATCTGGACTTCCCTGCTTCTTGTCTGCATACACCAAGCACAGCAGATTGCCTTGACGCCTAAAAGCAGAGTCACGAAGGGCTGTGCAGAGAAGTGGGGTGACAAAGCCCTCAGATGAAAGCAGCCTAATAACAGGATTGCTGCCTGCTCTTACCAGCAACCCAATTTAGTACGGGTCTCCCCCATTACCCCTGCCAAGGATATCCTGTGTCAGGCATCAGTAACGAAATTATCTGAGCGACCTTCAGGTGCATGACTTCAGGTATCATTTCCTTTTGTAGATAACACCCCAGATTTCCATCTCAGTCAAACTGAATGGCTAGGATGAATTAGTCTGAAAGTCTCTGGAACAACATGTGCTAATTCACACTTCTGTCCTACTGCACACATGGTCTTTAGAGGGCAAGAAGAGACATGTGCCTGAATATATTAAAAGCTGAGAGTGCAGCCCTATGCATTTGTATAGCTGGTCACTCAATGGCAAAATAACAAGCTTCAGGAAACAGCACGCACATAAGCATGTAAATAGAGTTGTCCAAAGTCTTGGCTCTGTTACTTCACTAGTACTGTGTCACTGGTGATATGTTAGGGTGCCTATAGAGTTGGCTCACTGTACTTTTCTATTTCAAAGCTAATACCTTCATACACCATTAGGGAAGTGATGCATATTCACCAACTTCAAGGGAGTTAGTCTGCATTTGCACACGTTAAATTACCATTAGAACAATGGAAACATACGCACCTGCAAGAAATAAATTTAAAATGCACTGAATTGTATTTAGTATTACTTTGAACCTTACCTAGAGGAATCTCATCATAGAACAACACTTTACCACCCTGAGATTATCCATGGAATAATGAACTCCCTTGCTAAACTCTTCAGTGTTAGTAATGTGAAGGAAAACTGGCACGAGTTCGGAATGCTACAAGTATTCAGGAGACTGAGGAGACCAAATTATGAAGGAAGATCAAGAAAACATGAACCAATAAACAAATCAAAGCATGGCCAGCAAGGCCAAAAAATGATTGCAAAGCAACATAACAACAGTTCTGTGTGAGTGCTTTGTGCGCAGATGGGGTAGGATTAGGATGGTGCACAAAAGTATAATTCACTGTTACAAAGAGTTACAAAATAGAAAACAAAGGCTCATAGTTAGAAAATAATTCTTCTTCCTGAAATAACAGCTCAGAATTAAAGTTTATGTGCTTAGCACATTCATTACTGAACAAGAGAAAGCACTACAAAAATGTGCTGGAGCAAACACTTTTTCACTAAAATGAGGTGGATTAGAGAAGTTAAAGATTTCTAATATTTCTGATTTTCACAATTTCTACACGTATAAGACAAGTCTTTTCATTAGGACTGGATTTAAATATTGATTTGGTCTATCTCTTAAGACAGAGGTCTTGCAATGACATTTTGTGCCTGTGAATAGAAGTGTGCACACGTAGACAAAGGGAGAAGTGTGTGTACATGTGCACATATTAGGAAAAGAGAGGTATTTAGATGTCTTTCTTACCTGAGGCAAAAATTATAAAGTGTTCTGAATTCACAAGTATCTTGAATAGATATCTATCCTGTTGCTTGAGGGAATGAGACATAAAAGCTCCATGAAACAAGCCAAGTTAATGAAACAGCCAAATTCTCTGCTGGCATAATTTCATTAGAGGTAAACGCAGCTGCCCCCACATACATAGCTAAGAAGGCTACTCAAATGACGACGAGGAAAGAGGGAGTCAGCCTAACTGTGTGGTTTCAAATTGTATTTTTCACTGTCAGCACAAACTGTAATTGCAACATACAGCAATTTTTATTAATTACGCACTTCAGAATCAGCTTATAAGTACGTCTTGCCCTGCATTACACGGTTTTTAAATGAGTACCTTCAGGATTGTTCTCATACATGTATTGACTACAAAGTATGCCTTATAATGAAGAAATGTACTATTTTCACCATGACTCTCGTTTTATCTCTTATTTTTCCTTTACTTTTGTAAAAATAATTTATAAAGCTAAACTCACAGTTTTCATCACCTTTTTGTTGCTTTCAGTGCAGTAGTTTCCTTCAAGTCATAAACTGCTCTTACAACCAACAATTTAATTAACCTTATTGAAGTTTTCAAGGAGATGTTCACCAGGGCTTAAATCCATTCCAGAACAGAGGCATCTCTGTATGTTTGTACCCAGCATCTGGAGACCACTAGCATATAGAAATGACAGATTTGTTCACTCATAACAGCAAGAACTTAAAGCCTCCAAGCACAGGAGTATCTTCTGGCAACACACACAAATTTAACTCCATTTTGGCATCTGTGAGGCAGCCTAAAGCCAGGCCAAAGTGTTAGCAACCTTCCAAACTTCAATGTTTCTCAATATCCAGCCTTGAATATACAACACAACAGCTAATCTATGAGGCCTAATCTGACAGTTGAAGAGAAGATTCTGGGGCCAGGTGCCTAATGTCCCCCTTCAGCAGGCTACAGGAATCATCTGATGGATGTGAAGAATGGAAGAGCAGCTGGCCACAGCTCCGGTCTTCCACCATCCCAAAGGCTGCTCCTAATGGACAGTTCCTCTGTGTTACAGAGCTACCAGTTACTATAAAATAAAGTTGCAATTATGAAAATGAGAAACTGCAGCCAGGACTCATATCTAATCTACTGCTCTTTATGCTTTTCAGCCTAGTTCAGTTCATTCGGCATTATTTTTTGTGTATAGTGTCAAAGCTTACCGAGAGGAGTGAAAAGTACACTTCTTTGATTACCTTACCTTGTTTCTCCTACTTACAACAGTTAAGAAACTGGAATTGAAACTTCTGCTTCTTTGCTTCCAAATTAAGATGGAAATTAAAGCATGGTGGGTTTTTTTTTCTTTATTATATACAATGCAGAAAAGAAAGCAATTTCTGGTCAGTTCTTTGAATGTAAACTATGCAAACATTTCTCTTCAGGCTATGACCCTTCACGTGGATTCCAGGCTGATGGCGGTACCTCCCTGCAGATCTGAATAAGACAACTAAATACCAAGATTTGTGTCCGATTCCTGTCCTCAAAGATTCTCCCCTAGCTGCTTCCAGGTAATGTTTAAAGAAGCATGATGATTTTTGGCAGCATTTGTTTATTTGACAGGGCTACTTCACCTCCCAATCTGAGGCATCTACCTCTCCCCATGGGCATAGAAACCTAACACACAGAAACCTAACATAGGCTTTGAATTCCACTCCAGGAGCCAGTCACATAACGTTTTTGCCAGACATTTCAGCACATTATTCCTTTGTTGTATTAGCTCTTGCTTTGTAGTATTGTTTGCATGCAGTCACTATCTAGTATGTTGTGCGTGCCAGCATGTAACATACAGCAAGCAGCATTATTCATGGGTAAAGTGCCTGTTCAAGCTCACCCAATATATATTAATAAAATATTTTCACATATTAATGTTAGACACCTTTGTATACGATCGTGCCACTGCATGTTAGCCATTACACAGTGTGCTAGTGGATTGAGAACAACTTAAGTTCTCAAATCACAGCTCATCAGTTACCACAGGTATCTGTCACTCAGCTGCACTGATCCGTCCTCTATTCTAGAGCTAGCAAAACCTGGGAAAGTATGCAGCTACAAGGATGCTTGGGTGAGAATTTAATGTTGCTACAGAAAGCTAATCCAATCTATCCAGTCATAAAAAGCAATCATTCTTGTGGCTTTTACAGTGAGCTACTAGTGCATCTACCTAAGAATACTTTGAACACATATTCTTGTTCCAGTTCTTATTTCTTGCTCTAAGGTAAATACTTTATAGGCGTATTTTTGTTTAATGAGAGAGATGGGTGCTTCTACTGGGTGTTTAAGTGCATTAAAAAAGCCATGGTATATGACTACCAGGCTTACACAGTATGTAAAGCAGACTGTGAAAAGTGACTGTATTCCTCCCCAGTGGTTAAAGGCACAAAAGAACCATGGGAACCTCACTCTAGTCTTAATTTTTGGTTTTAGTAAAACAAACCCTAATTCTTTATTTGTCAAATTACTACCTGTTACAGTTTGAACTTTTGTTAAGCTTTACTCCCCTAATGAAGTTTAATCTGCTTCTGGCTTGAAGCAAAAGAGCATTGTGTGTTCATGTGTAGGCAGTGTGAATGCGGTTTTGAAGAAAAGGAAGTCTTCTGAATGTTGGGGGCTAAAATCAATGGAAAATGGAAGCCAGCCTATTGCCCTTGTCTTTCCAGCTGCCAAATTTTACTATAATAAAGTCGCTAGTATTTCTTTACAACCCCATTAATTTTTCCTAAGCAAACTGACAATATTATTCACTGTTCTGTGAACGCAATCTCCATAATTTATGCTATTCTTCTGTGAGAAATACTCTGAACACTTGTGTGTAGAAAAAGGAACCTTTCAGCAACGTGTTCATAGGCCTAAGCATCTCTTCTACTTTATTTTACTCTTTAACATGGACAGGGGACTAGATACAGAAGGGAGTAAATGCATATCAAATTGGAGGAGACTTTAAGTGTGAAGAATTGTCAGGACAATGCACATTTTAGCCTGGAAAAATAGTACGTAGTCTCTTAAGAAGCTCACAAATAAATAATGATAGATTTTTTAGAAATAGATGTACGTTAAAGAGATCAGCTCTACGAAATCCTTCTGTAACCATACTATTCAAAAGGCAGCCAAACTGGGGATGGGGGAAAGGTGCAGAAAGCAGGAACTCCTTTGCTCCGTTAGATGATCTATGATTTCACATAGGATTCTAATCTATTAAACTTGTATGTACACAGTGGACCATCAGCTTTCTGGCCCATGGTTTTGTAATGTGTGAAAATTTCTTGGATGTGTTGTACTGTTTAAGATTCAGCAGGTCTAGCTATTAACAGGAGTCAACATCAGAGTAGGAAGAAAAACTTTGCGGCTATAGAAATTCAAACTTGTATTTGTAGAGAATACAGTTACCCATCAGTACTCATATGGTCCTCATAACTCAGATATTTTCAAGTCTCAGAGTCACTAACAAATTTTATTTTTCCAACACCCCTGTGAAAAAACAGGTAGCTTTAGCACAAATGGCCGCATATGCACTATTAAAAAGTTTACAAACATTTCTATGTATCTCACGTTTCTTATGAAGACTTGCTGAGACTGTTTTCATTAAAGACACTCCGTAGCTGAGCATTTTGTTCTCTTCAGTTTGAAAAATCCTTATTTGATTTTGACTCTGCATAATCAAAGTCAAACTGGTAAGACTGCCATTTGGGTTTTACTTTTTCCGCTCCTCTAAAGATTTGAGATGCTGGGAGAGATGATCCTACTCTCATACTGTTTCAGAAGAATCTTATTATTATCATCATAATAGAAAAAAGGCAGCTTTAATCAGTTAGGTATGAGACATATTTAACTGACTGCAGGAGAGACAGTAATGAATGATTACTTCCCATCCACCCCCATATTATTCCCACTGACTAACAATAGCGTTAGCACTGCTCTGCTGAAAATGAGAGTATTTTGCTTTAGATTTCACCTTCTCTTCTGAACTGTAATGTTCCATCAATTACGAAAATTAAATATACCCAAATGTTAAATTATTAACTAACTGTACGAGACAGCACAATTACAGAGAAGGTTCGTTTCTTTAACTTTTTTTCTGAACTTGTAAATTACTGATTTCTTTTTGTGGTAGTTTCTTTACATGCCTCATTTCAGTTGCTGCCAGTTGTCGTAAGATGGCAAAGTACACAAAAATTTAATTCTGCTTCCACCAGACAAACCTCAACAAAAAGCTTGGGTGCAGTCTTGTGGGGTAGTGGTTAAAGAGAAAAGAAGGAAAAAAAAAACCTGCAAACCAACTC